>Ga0209069_10001974_pt1 | contig 10585 bp, 2 predicted proteins | sample Str013_2_FD_187202 | JGI IMG/M metagenome (GOLD analysis project Ga0209069, IMG submission 187202) | Freshwater sediment microbial communities in response to fracking from Pennsylvania, USA - Straight Creek_MetaG_SC_2013 (SPAdes) (version 2) | ecosystem: Environmental > Aquatic > Freshwater >...
TTCCATTGGCACGAGCCACAAACGCACTGAGTTCTGGCCAGCGAGCCGTTCCGGCGCGAGTGGAAACCAGTAGTCCGGCACGATGGTCTCAACATGATACGACGGAAGGGTCGAGTTGTCTGGAAGCGCAGCGCGGTGGCCTGCCCAACTCGCCCGACGATTGATGACGGCACCGAGGCCATTTTCGATCGTCGCTTCTACCCCCCATGCCAAATCGGCCATTTCATCCCGTAGGAAGAGAACCGTCTCAAGTGGATCACTTTCGGTGATATAGTTGGCAGTTGGTGGAAGAAACAGCGCATCTCGCGCCGGATGAGCCACGTCCCCTCTTGTCGATAGAGAGAACAGATTCCATTGCGGCTCGTCGATGCCTGCTCGTTCCACCAGCAGATGTCGGCCAAACACGTCAGTAACAACGACGCTATCGAGACGTGTCAGAGTGCCCGCTGGCAGCTTCAACGGAAGAATAAACCAGTCGTTCCCAAACACGGTCGCAAACTCAACCAACAATAGACGCCCCAGATCGTTGGCCGCAGCCTCAACAGAGCCAAAATCGACCCGAGCGTCTTCCATCGCCCAGAACCTCGGTAGCGGCATTCCGCCATAACGCACGGGAGTTGGCACCGCACGTAATTGGAACTTGGTGGGTTCCTGAGTGGGAGCAGCGGTCACATCCGGATCGATATCAAAATCGAACCAGTCTAAACCATCACCACGATACGCTTCGGCAGTGAGGACTGTGCCTCCAGCGGCTGAGCTCGAGATGGCAAAGCCGTACTCCAGCCGATGTGCTTGCCAGGTGGCAGTGGTGCCTGATCCGGGCACAAATTCAATTTCAGCGGCGTACCAGTTCAACCATTCCTTTGCCACAGTCTGGACGGCGGCGGTATCGGCAGGATCGATGGCAACTGGTGACTGTTCGCCAGCGGCCAGCGCGATGGCTGTCGCATGAAGGGCAAGGCCGTCTGGCGTACGCTTGGCAACTGCACGCAGCAGCAGATCGGCTATAAACGCGGGATCTTCTAGCGTCGCAGCATCGAAGCGATGCGCCGTAATGAACGCGTCTGCGAGCCTCTTCAATCCAGCAGCGTCCAGCAGACGAAGGAAGTGGCCGCCAGCTTCAATCCGCTCCCTGAGATCGGGTGCAGACTGCGTCTCTGGCTCGACGAGTGCTTCCAGAGGTTCGATGGTTGCGTCATATGGCGCCCACTCGGCTTGTCCCGCTCCCCGCCATGCATTCACTGGTGAGGAATTACCCGCGATCTGTACTGAAGCTGGAGTCCCAGCATCTTGACCACGGAACTCTCCGAGTTGCCATTGGCGTGTTAGGAGCCACAGCGGATCATGGATGCGCGCCGCCAGACCTTCTTCCATACCCTCTGCACGCGGTGAGGGTTCGAGTCGCCACGTCATGATTTCACCCCCGCATTTTGTATGAGGGCATCCATTTGTGAACCGCTATGAATGGCTGGCAGCACCCGACCTAGCCGAGGCAAATCGCCCAAATCGACGCTTCTCATCTGCGCAAGCTCCAAGGTTTCCTGCACAATGTCGAACAGCACATCGAGTGACCACGGTTGCGATAAGTCTGGCGGAACGGCGAGCAGGATGGCTTGGGGGGGGTACGCGTCAGGCGCGTTGACGGTAAACGCCACGCCGGTTACTTCTGCAGGTTCCACACCTGTGGCGCGATCCGCCACTGTCGTCAAACCTGGCAACGTTTCGGTCCAGGTGTCGAAAACAAGGCCGCCGAACTTTGCTGCTGGATCAATTGGTGCTTGAGTCGCGAGCACGGTTGCCACACGTGCCGTAGAAGGCATAGCCCCCTTGAATGGTAACCCGACCCATTGTGCGCCAGGCTCTACTGGTAATTGTCCAGTCGCTAACAGCAGCCCGGGGATATCCAAAGCCGCACGTGCCAGCAGCAAATCGTGCACCGCCCCTGCCTTTGGACGCACCCGTCCCACTCTCCTGAGCCACGTCATGACAGCCGGGCCATCCGCACCCACTGGAGCTGCTCCTTCAGCGAACGACGCCGCGAACGAGGAACTCAGCGGGAGTGAGAATAGAGGAATGATCGGCACTCCTCTCCCCACTACGGTCTGAACATAGTCAGTCACCGTGACAAGCCACCGCTCTTGATCTGAGGCTGAGGAGTTCGCGGCTGGCGTGACAGGCTGAGGAAGAGCTGCCTGGGATTCTATAGTTGCGAGTACAGCCCTGGCTTGCTCGCTGAGTGATAGAGCAGTATCCGGGTCGGCGCGACGACTGGCGGTAGGATTGGCTATAGAAACGCCGTGGTCGGCCAGATTCACTAACGCAGACCGGACTGCGTCAACAACAACTTGGGAAGCGGGGGAGGCTCCTTCTAAGGTGGCCGTCACGTTTTGCAGCTGTGTCACTGCTGCTATGAAAGAGGTTCGTAGCGCTTCTACTCTCGTGGCGAGTTCATCCACATCCATACCAAGTACAGGGGAGGCACCCGGACCTTCGAGATGCAGCGGGCCAAGCGGCGCGGCCGTACCCAGCAGGAAACGTATGCGGGCTGCCATTGCCAAGAGTTCGCCAAACCCCAAGCTGCCATCGGTCGTGGGGGTCCGTACGACAGCTAGTACGCTTGCGGTAGGCATGCCACCCTCTAGACTATCGATTATACGACGTTCGAGTGGTGAGGGATCCCCAGCGGCTTCGACAACTACATCAAGGGCACTCAATCCCAATGTATCAAGCGTAATGGGAACGGGAGTAGTGGCGCCATCACTCGTCGTTACAGAACACGTAACCGTCCATCGGCTAGCCTCGCCCAGCATAGTTGCTGCCCATGCCTCGACCTGCGGTGACAGCATGGCACGTGGACGGTTCGATTGCCAACCGACTGGTACCACTGCACCAACGGCGGGCAAGATAGCGCCCAATTGCCATGTCAACGGTCGTCCGCTGCGAGGCGTTTGCACCACAGCGAAGCGGTCGGGAACTGCTTCTCCGCGTCCGATGGCATCTGCCGCATGGCCCGCTCGGAGAGGATTTCCACCAACGAGGTGATGCACGCTTTCGGCCAACAGCAAATCTCCAAGCGAATCTACCGCGATGACCAGATCGTTCAAAATAGCGACGATTTTTACCTTTATCTGGTCATCATTTTCAAAGTGTGACGGTATCGCGTCACGATCCCGGTACACCTTGAGGCCATCCGCGACATTACGTGCTTGAATCGCTTCACTTGAGACCTTTCCGTTGACATCCCCGTCAGGGCTTGTCAGGAGTTGCAGAGGATAGTGTTTACGAAAAAAGTCGGCAATCAGTGCATCCAAGCCAGCCTCATGCAGATTCCGCTCGAGACGGTACCCCAGCAGCGCGCCAAGTGGTTGGCCGTTGCGAACGCCAGCAGCCAGCCACTCTGCCGTACGTATTCGGGCCGATTCGAGATTGACGGCGAGTGCATCGGGATTGGGGTGAGAATCGAAACCTGCCCGCAACACGGCTGCTGTCGCAGCGTGATGCAGGGAGGGCGCATGGATATACCGCTGGTGCGGGTTGCCCAGCGCAGTATCGAAACCAGGCGGCGGCGGCTCTACTGCCTTGAGGTCGGTGCTAGGAGCGAGCTCTTCCAGCCAGCCATAGCCGCCAAAAGCAATGCCACTGGGAGTGACGGCCCGCAATTGATCGAGCCGCCGCGCTGCGAGTGAGGTTACCCAGGCATCGTATCGATGAGAAAAGACGTCGAGGATCTCGCGTGTCGCCGCTTCATATTCACTTGGATCGAGAGTACACACGTCCTCAAATTGCGCGAAATCAGCGTGCGCTTTGGGGAGGAAATCCTTGACCTGTGCCTGGAAGTCAGCCTCCCCGCTTTTTTGGGAAGAAAATAAGGCGAGACACAAAGTAATGCCGTATGTAGAGGTAAAGTTTGAGGTCTCCCCCAAGGGGTCAGCGCCGAGTGCGTCATGAAACAGTGCGTTGAAGATGTCAGCGGGCGGCATCTGCGCAAAGCTCGACGTTCCAATAAGTGATCGATACTTATTGATCCAGTCTGTTGCTATCATTGGTCCTTCCAGCACTGCGATGCTGTCGGCGTAGAGTTGCTTGAATTGGAGTAACAGGTCACGATCGGCAGCGGCATCTGCAACGAAATGCGTTGGGAGGGATGTTGCGGCGTCAGAAGGGGCAGAAAGGAAGAGTTCACTATTTGTTGGAAGACTGGGGATGAGTCCCACCGGAAGAGGACGATTCGACACCACTTGTGAAATAGGATCGCCATCGGGACGCACCATCACACGTGCAGAGACTGGAAGGCGACTCAATACGTTTACGACTGCAGCATCTGGATCATCTCCGCCAACTACGACGCGGGGTGTACTTCCTACTCCAGCGAGCCAATAGGGACGCAGCAGGCGCAACCAGTCGGCAAGTTGTCCACTGAGATCATCTGGAGGACTCACCCATCCAGTCAGTGATGAGACCGGTAACAAGCCATACGGCTGATTGCCGACACGGAGTGTTGGCAGCGTCCCCCGGCTGCGAACCCAGCCAATGATGTGCTGAGCAAGGAACGCGGAAAGCTCGATGTTGTTATGCAAGTGCCATCCACCAGGAGGGCTGTTTGGGGGAATCTCCCACAGGTTGTACAGCATGGAGAGTGCTTTCGCACCAAGCGCAGGCCACAGCCGTTCCTGTAGCTTCATGACCGCGGTTTGTTGGTCGTCTAGTCCGTGAGCAGCAACACTCAAGGTGATCTGTCCATCAATCCCCAAAGCCTTGGCGGTAAGAGCTGCGTTCTGCAGACTTCCAACGAGGTAACGCGCGCGTGCGCTATCGACTTCAGCAGGAGTGGGCGGCTGTGGCGCAGCCTGCCATGCGGATCGCTCACCATCAGTGTTGTTGGTCGGTGCGCCAGGGGGGAGAAAGCCGAGCCCGTTGGTGTACTCATGGGCTTGCAGGGCTGATTGAACGCGGTTGGCTGCCTCGCCCATTTCCACGTGGGACCCCGTACCAATAACGAAGAGTTGATCAATAGTGAAATCGGGTCCGGCGAGTGGAATGCGTACCGCCATGCCGACGGCCATAGCTGCGTCTACATCCACTAGCCAACGGCTCGCCTCATCAAAAGGCAGGTCAGACGACACAGCTCCTCGCTCAGGAGGACCGAAACTGACAGGGAGAGTATCTGGTATGGATGCGCCTTCGACATTGAATAACTCCTTGCCATCGCGCAGGCCAATGACATTCCACCGGTCTGGCAGCAAGGTTGTGTGCGCTGCACGTGTAAACGTGCTTGGCTTTGTAGCGACGGCTGGAAGCGGCGGGACAGGTTGCGCCTGATCAAGTGGCGTCTCATCGGCGGGTCGAGGCTCAGCCGGAGTGAGAACGTTGCGGACCCAAGCGGCGCGCGACGGTCTGAGCTTCGCGAGCAGCTCATTCCAAGCAGTGTCGAGACGCGCGGTGTTTGACCCGGCTCCCCACACCGCATTCCAGTATGTTGTCCCAGCGTCGAGTTCACGCGCTGTGAGTTCGGTCTCATGCGCGTCAACGTGGATATCATCGGGATAGATACGTACGGCGAGGTCAAAACCACCTGCAGCAGTTGACAGATACGCCGTTTCGATTCGTACCGGGAATAGCACCAAGGGAACGCCAGTAGTGATGGTGTACATTGGGTCGGCCATCACAGCGTCGTGATACGCAGCCTGTGTCGCACCCCTGCGATTCGTTAACCGTCCGACCACCTGACGCTGACTCGCAATCCGGCCGACGAGGTTTTTTCGGATGTTCGCGGGTATTTCGAAATCATTTATTTGCTCGAGCAGTGTGTCGAGCTGTTGCTGTGCAGCAGCCAGCTGTGCGTCAGCCGCGCGTACATCCGTTCGCAGTGCGAGAATGTCAGCCACTTATATTCTCCCTAATAGCTCGTCCGCGTGATAGCCAACGCGGACGGGCCTCGCAAATGCAATGCGCGCAATATCTGCAGCGTCGCTATTCCAGCGTGGCGAGTGCGGCCCATTTTCCTGTGGTGGGGGCGGAAGACTGGCGCTGGCAACAGCGAAGCCCCGCGACTGCGGTACGTGATCCCAGTCTAAGTCCGCCCAATTGGCTGGAAGGTTGCCTGAGGGTTCATCAAAATTGAACCGTGCCCCGCTGACGGGTTCGGAGAAGACAAAATAGTAGCCTGCCTTCCCGTTTCCCACATCGCTATGCACGTCGGCCCGGCTGAGCGGGTATGCGAAGACGGTCGTCTTTGTATCAAGCTTGATGAGAAACTGGGGCGCTGTCCACTCTACTGCCGTATTCAGTGTGAGCCGCTTGCCGTCTATGCGTCCAGGCGCCGCATAGACGATCGTGTGTGGGTAACGGTGCAAAAGTTCACCCCGAACCAAGAGAATCATCATGTTCTCAGCAGCGGGTCCATTGGCAGCGCCGTTGGCGCCGAGTGGTGTCGCCCTGTTCCAGCTCGTGATGGGTGGTATGTCTGGGTCGCCATTCGGCCGCGGCCAGAAGTGCCGGAACGGGGTGCCGCGCTGGTCAGTCGGATACTCCCGCCAAAGGAGTTCACGATTCATCTCGTGATTTACCCCGGCTAAGAACGCTTCAATAAACGCCGGGTTTGCTTCGAGCAATGTCACGCGGTCATCTGGAAAGTTCCCGAGGCCTGGGAGCAGCCACTCCAAGTGATCCTGCCGCAGGGCTAAGGCCAGAGGTGCAGGAAACTGTGGACACGTCATAATCCGTTGGATAAACGCTCCAGGTCCAAAACTATCAGGGACTCGGATTCGGTCCTTGAGGCGTTTGAAGATGTTGGTCGACGGAAGGAGTGCTTGCGCGAGTGTGCTTGCCATTTCCTGGGGATCAATGGCTTTGCTGGCTGGTCGTATTGGGATAAGGATTGGCGGGCGCTGCTTCAGGCCGTGCTGCTGACCGGATTGAACGCCGCTATCGAGTGCTTTTCGCAGCACAGTGAGATCTCCTGGATTCGGAATCGCCTGTTCTATCATGCTCACCGCTTGCCAGGCGCGAGCAGCCATTCGGCCTGTTGCATCCGTAAGAAGTGGATTTGCCACCCGTGTCTCCGCCAGACCGTCGACTGTCACTGGCGGAGCTATGACCCGCACCTTATGATCTCCGGCCAATCCGCGTTTGGCGAGTGTGGGTGTCGTTCTGGCGAACGCTTTACGACCGAGCGGACCGAGCGGACGCGACAGCCGTCGAAAACCAACGGTGGCCGTGCCCGACGGAAGAGGTGTGGTCGCAGCGGCAGCCTGAAAGGTGAACGCGTCCTGTGCTCTGACCCGGGATCGGGCAGGTGCCACCAGGTGGAACAAGGCAGATTGCTCTAATGTCTGCACGTGACGTACATGGAGACGGTCAGCCACTTCCGACGCCATCTCTCCCAATGCGAGCAAGCGGTTCGCCTGTTGCACCTCTCCAATCTGGTCCCAGGCGCGAGCCATCAGAAATTCCTGATGTTCTCGCACGTAGCGCGCCCCAAAGGCTGCGGCAATCCGGCGACGCGGATCGAGATTCAGCGTGCGGAGCCATCCGCTTGTTTCCGGTACCTGGGGAGCACCGGCATGGCGGCCTGCATAAATCGGTGGCGCCACAGCGGAGAGCTGAGGATCACCCGCGGAATCGGCTGGCGCTTGCTCGGCAGGAAAGTTCAGCATACGCGTTAAGCGCGTTTCGAAATTTGTTTGCGCTTCATCAGGCAGATTCAATGGCGCTGCTTCGCCAATTCTGAGCGCCCCGTCTAGCTCAATCGTTAAGCCATCCCCGAGCTGCGGAGGGCTTTCCCAAGGAGAAGAGATGTCGATCGTGCGCGTACCGAAGCCGTTGATGGAGTCAGCTCGTACTCCACGCAGGCGATTCACTAACGACTTGAAATCACCGTCTGCACTAGTGGTGAACATCCAGGAATAGTAGACCGGCAGTATCACATCTTGATTGGTTCCCACCGTCCATGCCATCTCGATTGCAGGTCCGGGATCGAGTGGAAGCCCCAAGCCTGCCTGCACTCCAGCACGAGTCGCCGGGACTACACATGCTACATAGTTTGTGTTGGCAGAGAGGCGACGCGGACACAGGAGCCGCGACACAGCTCCATGTCCTGAGGGCGCACGCAACGCCTCCTCTGCCTTGGCAGGATCTTCGACTGTGACCTGGGCGTGGACCCACCCCCATGAATCACTCAAGTCGGGCAACTGCGAATCTGTGACACTAATGCGCGGCAACGGACTGCCATGCTCCAGCTTGGTCTTATCAGCTTCCAGCACCACCAGCACCAGCCACGGGCGCAACCGGTTCTGGGCGTTTGGTTTGGCAGGGGTGAACAGCCAGGGAAGGTCAGGCCGAGCCAACTCCACCTGGACGAGATAATTGTCTTCTACAGACGTTGCGCCTGGCACTGGATCGGTACGAACCACGATCTTCGCATCGAGACCGATCACGGCACCCGGGCCGAGGAGAGGCAATTCCGGCCCGTGAATCGGTGCTTGCAGCGCTTCATCGCGAGCCAGTGTGATGACCGGGCGGAACGTGGCTGGTCCAGGATAGTGGCCAGAGATTGGATCGGTTTCTTCAATGTGGGCGGCAGCGCCCCGACGCACCCAAGATGTGAACAGGCGTATACTCATGCGACAAGCTCCCAACGTTCCACGATTTGTATCTGGCCAGTCCTGCCAACACTTCCGAACTGCGCCTCAGCTGCTTGCCGTGTGTGGGTATAGCCGTCTGGCGATCCGTCAAGAGGTTGATTCACTAACGTACTGGTGCTCGCAGCCGCAACCGGCTGAGTCGCCAGCACCACAACCGGTTGCGTATCAGCAGGCTTCCACAAGCCGGGGCTCGTGTGCACGTCAGTTGTCGCCAGCGACGTTTCAGCCGCAAAATAGACGAAATGACGTACAACAGGAATGCCAAGATTGACCTCTGGAATGAGCACCGTTTCAAAATCGGTGTTGACCGTACGCAATTCGCTATGAATCACATCACCTGGTGTGAGCGTGGCACCCGATGGAAAAGATTCAAACGCCGGACGCGTGAGTTTGTCATCATCGGAAAGATCAAGGAACGGAGCGGCTGGGAACTCATCCATCGTGGCTGCGCCAGGTTGAGGCTGGGCCGCGGCAATCTTCCATGTCTGTGGCGGGATCGAGCGGTTCTGGTATCGAGAGATGCGGATTTCGAGCGGCACAGCCCGCTGGCGGGCAACGACGCGACCCAGAGGATGCAGCAATTTGCCTCCAGCAATCAGCTTTGATGCGGCGCTCGACAATGTCACCATCGCCCGATCATCGACAGGGGGCGCACCAACCCAGGCTGTGTGGTCAGCGAAGGCTGCAGTGAGTATGGGACCAAGGTCGGGTGGTGGAGGCACAGCGGTAGCGGCCGATCCCCAATGAACATCAAAGTCTAGCGACGCGCTGAATAAGAACAACTCCACTTTTCCGGTGCCGTGCGCATGCCAGGGCGCGGGACCTTCGAGTACCAGATCCAAGGTAATCCCCATGAGCGATTCGCCCATCACTTGGACCGCTACCCCCGCCGAGCAATGGATGGCAAACGAAAACGTCGGGTCACACAGAAACAACGCGTCAAAGTCAAACCAGCCGTCGACTCCACACCCAGCAACCTCATAGCAGAGCTCCAGATGACACCCAAACTGAATCGAGTTCGAGGTTACCGCCACATACGCCGAGGAACGCATGCCAGGGAGTTCTGGCGGCGTCATATCGATCTGTATGCGAGCCAGCGCAGGTATACCGGCAGGACGCACATACCGAGGGTGAAACCCCCCGACCGACAGAATAAATACGGCATCATCTCCACCGCGCAGCAGAAACATGAGATCGCCGTGCAAGGGCATGGTGGCAATGCGGGAACCGGCGAGACTCGCGACGATGGATATCGTGGGCACCGGAGAAAGCGTGAAGGTCCCTGAGAGCGTTGCTTGAAGGAGAACGATGGGCGCCAGCGGGTCTGGCAACGCCATGGTCAGCCGACCGATGATGACGATTTGGGCGGGATCCGGTAAATCAAGAACAAGCGCCGCGGAGAGCGTGAGCAAGCGTCCGCCCCACCCGATTTGCAACATCGGTCCAATCACGATGTGACCATTTGCAGCTGGGAAGATGTGGCCGAGTGTCGCAACGATTGCCGGTCCGTGTGACGCCGGGTCAACGGGGAATAAGAGTTGATTGACCGATCCATCAAGGACTGCCGCTTCCAGCGCGTGCCTGTCCAATCGACGGTTGATAGCGACGATGCCGCCGACCCCATTGAGCGAAAAGCCAGAGCTGATCTGAATGCCGGGGAAAGGAAATTGAATCGAGAGGATGGCTGCAAAAGACAGCGCATGGCCCTCAATCGGCAATTGCAGCAACGCAAACGCTTGCACCTCCACGATCGCGAGATCTATACTCAAGAGGCCTGCATACGCTCCAGGGCCGGTGGTCTTCACAAATCCCCCGCCTGGTAAGACAGGGAGACTGAGGTCTAGTCCCAAACCCGACGGAAGAACGGGCTTGACTCCTCCAGGATCGATGCCCAGCCCGCCATCACCGACCGTGATAGGAAACGCGACGCCGAGGCCATCCAC
>Ga0209069_10001975_pt1 | contig 10582 bp, 9 predicted proteins | sample Str013_2_FD_187202 | JGI IMG/M metagenome (GOLD analysis project Ga0209069, IMG submission 187202) | Freshwater sediment microbial communities in response to fracking from Pennsylvania, USA - Straight Creek_MetaG_SC_2013 (SPAdes) (version 2) | ecosystem: Environmental > Aquatic > Freshwater >...
CCCGAAGGCTTTGGCTCCCAGGCGCGCTTTGGAGCGTTGCGTTTGGCTTTGCACTGCTCCAAGTGCTCGATCTCACCGTCCTCGATCATAAGTTCGGCGGCGCAGGATTTTCTTCGCTGTTGTCGCACCCGGTCTGGACGATGCCCGCCCAAGCGTTCGGCGGTTCGAGCGCGGCCTACATCTCCGTCGATCCGCAGCGGACCTGCGCGGCACTCGTGGGAACTCTGGTCAATGTCGCCGCCTTTATTCTCGCCTTCGAGCTGGGCCGTGATGCGCGCCGAGCGCGTTTTCTGTTGCAGGCGACGGTCGCGATCGGCTGTGTCTATGCGGCGCTTGGGCTTGCCGAACTTTTTCTTGGACTGGACGCTCATTCCTGGTTGATGGCCGATGCAAAGCCGGTCGACGCTCGCCTGAACGGTCCCTTCATCAACCCCAATCACTTCGCAACCTTTGCCGGGATGGCGGCGCTCGGCGCCCTCGGCCGCTTTCTCGACACGCTCATGCGGTTGGTGGTGTTGGATCGGGGAGCCAAAATCTTCGCGCGCACGCTGCTTCAAGCCATTAGTGGAGCGAACGCGGTTTGGTTTGCCGCGGCGCTGCTGCTGTTGTCGGCGGTGCTTCTCACGCAATCGCGCGGCGGCATCGCCGCCTTCTTCATTGCGATCGCGGTGCTGGTTGCCGCGCTTGGCGTGAAGAGCGGCGGAATCTCGGGCCGCGGCGCCCTGCGATGGATTTTGCCCCTTACGCTGATCGCTGTCGTCGGCGTTGCCGGGTGGATCGCCGCCGCGCCGATTGTCGAGCGCGCACAACAGCAGGGCGCGGAGGACCCGTCGCGGGTGGCGATCGCGCAAGCGGCGCTGAAAGCGATTGGCTCGGCGCCTCTGTTGGGCAACGGCTTCGGTGCCTTCGAACGCTATTACCCCTTTTATTCGGACGGCAGCGTCGCCGGCGACGTCGATCAGGCGCACAACGACTACCTTGAAACGCTTGCGGATCTGGGAATACCGGCGGGGCTTGCCTTCATAGGCGCCCCGGCAATCCTTGCCTTCTTTTGCCTGCGCGGATCGATGACACGCAACCGCGATCGGATGTTTCCGGCAATCGGAGCCGCCGCGTCGGCGCTCGTCGCGACACATGCCCTTGTCGACTTCAGCCTGCAAATCCCCGCTGTCAGCGTCTTGTTCGCAACGTTGCTCGGCTTTGGCGTCGCGCAATCTTGGTCAACGGCCGAACGCTGACACGAGAGTTTCCTTGGGGTCTCTTGGCTGCTAGGAAGGCGGTTCGACAGGTCCCGGGGAGTTCCTAAAAAGCATGAGTTCTCGCGTTGCGTTGATTACCGGCATTACCGGCCAAGACGGCGGCTTCTTGGCACAGCTCCTGTTGGGCAAGGGATATGAAGTCCATGGTATGCGTCGGCGCTCGTCGTCCGCTGAGGACGGGCACGACCGTCTGGGCGAGAACGGATTGATGCAGCGCGTCCATTTGCACTACGGCGATATGACCGACCCGGCGAGCATTTTCCGTGTCGTGCGCGATGCCCGGCCCGACGAGATCTACAACCTCGCGGCCCAAAGCCATGTCAAGGTCAGCTTTGAAAATCCGGCCTATACGGCGCAAGTCAATGCCCTCGGCTGTCTGCACTTGCTCGAGGCGATCCGACTGCTCGATCTGGTGAAGAGTGCGCGCTTTTACCAGGCGTCGACGTCGGAACTTTACGGCGACGCGGACCAGATGCCTCAATGCGAAACCACCGCGTTTCGGCCGCGCTCGCCCTATGCGATCTCTAAGCACTTCGCCTTGCTGACCACGATCAATTATCGTGAGGCCTATGATCTCCACGCCTCCAACGGGATATTGTTCAATCACGAGGGCAAGACGAGGGGCGAGAGTTTCGTGACGCGCAAGATCACGCGTGCGGCGGCGGCCTGGAGCGGCGGAAATCGCAAACCCTTGGCGCTTGGCAATCTCAACGCGCGGCGCGACTGGGGCGACGCGCGCGACTATGTGCGTGGCATGTGGCTGATGCTGCAACAAGCGGCGCCCGACGACTACGTCTTGGCGACCGGCGAAAGCCGCACCGTGCGGCAATTCGTTGAAGCGGCCTTCGCCACCATCGGTGTCAAGATCGACTGGCGCGGCGACGGCCCGGGCGAGATCGGTGTCGACACACGCTCGGGCGATGCGGCTGTCATTGTCGACCGGCAATTCTTCCGCCCGGCCGAGGTTAGTCATCTGGTCGGCGATGCGACGCGTGCGCGCCAGAAGCTCGGTTGGCGGCCGGAAATTTCCTTCGAACGCATGGTGCGTGAGATGGTGGAGGCCGACGTCGCGCGGCTCCGCGAGCCCGCGAGGTAGGCGTCATGGCCGCAGCCAAGATTCAACCGGTTATCCTCTGCGGCGGCGCGGGCACGCGCCTGTGGCCGCTCTCGCGACACATGTTCCCCAAACAGCTGCACGCTCTGACGGGCGAGCGGTCGCTGTTGCAGGAGACGGCGCTGAGAGTTTCGAACGCCGATCGTTTCACGGCCCCGATCGTCGTCTGCAACGAAGTGCATCGCTTCGCAGTCGGCGCCCAGCTCGCCGAGGTTGGAGTGACGCCAACCCGCATCATTCTTGAGCCGGAGCCGCGCAACACGGCGCCCGCTCTCACCGCGGCAGCTTTGGTTTCGGTCGAACACGAGGGGCCGCTTTTTGCCGTGCCCTCCGACCACTTCATCGCCGGCGACGATGAATTCTTCGACGCGGTCGAGCGGGCCTGCGGCGTGGTACGCTCGGGCAGGATCGCGACCTTCGGTGTGCGACCGAGCGCGCCGGAAACCGGCTACGGTTATCTTGTCTCCGGCGAGAAACTCGAAGGAAATGTGTTCGCCCTAGGCAGCTTCGTCGAGAAGCCGCGCGAAGCGCGTGCCCGGGCGTTGATCAGCGCCGGCGCGCTTTGGAACAGCGGCATGTTCCTCTACGGGCGCGATGTGCTGATCGAGGAGCTGATGCACTACGAGCCCGCGATGGTCGAGCTCGTCAAGGGTTCGATCGACAAGGCGCGACGGGACCAGGATTTCCTGTGGCTCGATCCGGCCGCGTTCGGCGAAGTCCGCGCGATATCGATCGATTATGCCGTCATGGAGCGCACCAAACGGGGCGCGATCGTACCGGCGCAGTTCCGCTGGTCCGACATCGGTTCATGGGAAGCGCTCTGGTCGATCGGCGAAAAGAGCGAGCACGGCAACGTTACGCACGGCGATGTGCGCTTGATGGATGCGCGCAATTGCTATGTCCGGGGCGAAGACGCGCTGATCGCCGCGATCGGTGTCGAGGATCTGGTCATCGTCGAGAGCGGCGACGCCGTGTTGGTCGCCAAGCGCGACCGCGTCCAAGACTTGAAACAGCTGGTTGAGGATTTGAAACGCGATCGCCGCCGCCAACAGCACAACCACCGGCAAGTGCACCGCGTGTGGGGTCATTTTGTGACCTTGGCGGAGGGGCCGGGACATCAGGTGAAAGTACTGACGCTCAAAGTCGGCGCGGCGATTTCGTTGCAGCTGCATCGCCAGCGGGCCGAGCACTGGGTTGTACTGGAAGGCGAGGCGGAAGTGACGTTGAACGACAAGACCATGCGCCTGACGACGCACCAAGCGGTAGACGTTCCGGTCGGCGCAATTCATAAGCTGCGAAACGCCGGGCCGTCTGTGCTCCGGGTGGTCGAGGTGCAGTCCGGCCCTTATTTGGGCGAAGACGACATCGAACGCCTCGATGACAACCGCTAACGCAGAAAAGGGTGGCAAGAATGGGAAGGGCGTTCACGTTTCCGGGCCAAGGCAGTCAAGCGGTCGGCATGGGCCAGGCGCTTGCCCAATCCTTTGCCGCGGCACGCGAGCTCTTCGAGGAAGTTGATGAGGCGCTGAAGCAACCGCTGTCGCGCCTGATGTGGGCCGGGCCCGAGGCCGATTTGACGCTGACCGAAAATGCCCAGCCGGCGTTGATGGCGGTGAGCCTTGCTGTGATGCGGGTGCTCGAACGCGAAGGACACCTCGACTGGGGCCGCCACGTGCAATTGGTCGCGGGCCATTCTTTGGGCGAATATTCAGCACTCGCCGCCGCCGGCGCGTTCTCGGTTCCCGACGCGGTGCGGCTCTTGAAAGCGCGCGGTCGCGCGATGCAGCGCGCGGTTCCGGTCGGGCAGGGCGCCATGGCGGCCCTGCTCGGTGCCGAGTTGGCGCAAGCCGAAGAATTGGCGAAGGAGGCGACCCGCGGCGATGAGGTTTGCGTCGTCGCCAACGACAACGCACCGGGCCAGATCGTCATCTCGGGTCACAAGGCCGCGATCGAGCGCGCGGCCGAACTCGTCAAGAGCAAGGGCATCAAGCGCGCGATGATGCTGCCGGTGAGCGCGCCGTTTCATTCGCCGTTGATGAAACCCGCCGCGCGCGAGATGGAAGAGGCGCTCGGCGACACGACATTGCTGCCGCCGCGCGTGCCGATTATTCCCAACGTGACCGTGGAGCCGACCAGCGACCCTGCGACGATCAAGCGATTGTTGGTCGAACAGGTCACGGCGCGCGTGCGTTGGCGCGAGACCATTGCTTCCTTACGCGACCGCGGTATTACCGGCGTCGTCGAAGCGGGCGCCGGCAAGGTCCTCACAGGCATGGCCAAGCGCGTCGACAAGGAACTTGCCGCCGTCTCGATCGAAACGCCGCAAGAGATCGAAGCGTTCATCAAAACGCTTTAGGCGGGCGGTGGGCGGCTGCCGGAGCTATCGCGATCTGTTGGACGCCGGTTGCTTGCTCTTGCGGCTCCCGTGCCGGAGGTGGTCAAACTGACGATCGGTTGGCGGCTTAAGCGAGGCAATTCATGTTCGACCTCACGGGAAAAACGGCGCTGGTGACGGGTGCGTCGGGCGGCATCGGCGGCGACATCGCGCGCGCCCTGCACAAACAGGGTGCGACGGTCACTTTATCCGGCACGCGGGCGGAGGCGCTTGAGACGCTGAAGTCCGAACTTGGGACGCGGGCGCATGTGGTCGTTTGCAACCTAGGCGACGGCAAACAAGTGGACGAGCTGCCGAAAGCGGCCGAAGGCCTGATGGGTGGCCTGGATATCCTTGTCTGCAACGCCGGCATTACCCGCGACAATCTTTTCATGCGCATGAAAGACGAGGAGTGGGACGAGGTCTTGCGCGTGGATTTGACCGCCGCCTTCCGGCTCTCGCGGACGGTGTTGCGACCCATGATGAAGAAGCGTTGGGGGCGCATCATCTCGATTACGTCGGTCGTCGGCGTCACCGGCAATCCGGGGCAGGGCAATTATGCGGCCGCCAAGGCGGGGCTCATCGGCATGACGAAGTCTCTCGCGGCCGAGATTGCATCGCGCAACATCACGGTGAATTGCGTAGCGCCCGGCTTCATCAAATCGCCGATGACCGATGCGCTCAACGAACAGCAGCGCAACGCGATCACCGCCAGGATTCCATCCGGCCGCCTCGGGACGGGCGCCGACGTCGCCGCTTCCGTCGTCTACTTGGCCTCCGAGCAGGCATCGTACGTCACCGGACAAACACTGCACGTCAACGGCGGAATGGCCATGATTTGAAGGGCTTAACCATCGCTCGTTGGGCATTGGCAAGTCTCCATCTCATATGTTACCACCCGGGCGAGTGCCCGCCGGGGCGGATTCCTGATAAGCCGGAGCGGGCGGCAATCCGTCTAACAGTCTCAAGGACATCAAAAATGAGCGACGTCGCCGACCGCGTTAAGAAGATCGTTGTCGAACATCTCAACGTCGAAGCCGAAAAAGTGACGGAGAACGCGAGCTTCATCGACGATCTAGGCGCGGACAGCCTCGACACGGTCGAACTCGTCATGGCCTTCGAAGAAGAATTCGGCGTCGAAATTCCCGACGATGCAGCAGAGTCGATCGTCACCGTCGGCGACGCCGTCAAGTTCATCAACGAAAAGGCCGCGGCCTGAGAAGCGGTTCTTTTCCGCGGAGATTATGAGCGCCCGCCGAGTCGTCGTCACAGGTTTGGGAATGGTTACGCCGCTCGGTTGCGGCGTCGAAACGACGTGGGCGCGCGTCCTCGAAGGCCGTTCCGGCGCCAGGCGAATCCGAAAGTTTCCGACCGACGATTTGCCGTGCAAGATCGCGGGCGACGTGCCGCGCGGCGACGGCAGCGACGGCACCTTCGACATCAATCATTGGATCGATTCGAAAGAGCAGCGGCGGGTCGACGATTTCATCATCTTCGCGCTCACCGCCGCCCAGCAGGCTTTTGACGATTCGAACCTCAAGCTCGAGACTGAAGAGCAAAGAGAGCGCGCCGGCGTCTCGATCGGATCGGGCATCGGTGGCTTGCCCGGAATCGAAGAAGCTTCGATTACGTTGCATGAGAAGGGGCCGCGCCGGATTAGTCCGTTTTTCATAACCGGCCGGGTGATCAATCTCGCGTCGGGGCAAGCCTCGATTCGCTTTGGCCTCAAGGGACCGAACCATGCCGTCGTCACGGCATGTTCCACGGGCGCCCACGCGATCGGCGACGCGGCGCGCATGATCGCCCTCGACGATGCCGACGTGATGATGGCGGGCGGCGCTGAGGCGGCGATCTCGCGGTTGGGTATCGCCGGATTCTCCGCCTGCCGTGCACTTTCGACCGGCTTCAACGACGAACCCGAACGCGCCTCGCGCCCCTACGATCGCGACCGCGACGGCTTCGTCATGGGCGAGGGCGCGGGTGTGCTGATTCTCGAAGAGCTCAGCCACGCCAGGAGGCGCGGCGCAAAGATCTACGGTGAGGTAAAGGGCTATGGCATGTCGGGCGACGCCTACCACATCACCTCACCGGCCGAAGATGGCAACGGCGGCTTTCGCTCGATGCAAATGGCGTTGAAGCGCGCGGGCATGATGCCGTCCGATATCGACTACATCAACGCCCACGGCACCTCGACCCCGATGGGCGACGAGATCGAGTTGCGGGCGGTTGAGCGCCTGTTCGGAAACGCCGCCGATCGGGTGTCGATGTCGTCCACCAAGTCCTCGATCGGGCACTTGCTGGGTGCCGCGGGTGCGGTCGAGGCGATATTCTCCCTCCTTGCGATGCGCGATCAGGTTTGCCCGCCTACGTTGAATTTGGACAATCCGTCCTTTGCAACGACAATCGACCTTGTGCCGCACAAAGCGCGCAAACGCGAGATTCGGGCCGCGCTGTCGAATTCGTTCGGATTTGGCGGGACAAATGCGACGCTGATTTTGACCCCGCCGCCGCAATAGTTAAAGTCACCGTTCGGCGATAACCCCTTCGATCGCGGAGCTTGAGACGTTGCGTTTCGTCGCCGGCCTTTTCAGGCTCGTATTGCTGCTAGTGCTGATGGCCGGCGTCGCGGGTGCCGTCCTAGCCTGGTACGTCCTCGATCAATTCCAATCGAGCGGCCCACCCGCCCGCGAAGGGACCGGCACGGTTTTTACGCTGGAAAAGGGTTCGGGGCTCGCCCAGACCGCCCAGGCGTTGGAGCGCGATTGGCTGGTCAAAGATGCGATCGTCTTTCGCGCCGGCGTCACGTGGAACGGAAAGACGAGCGCGCTTAAGGCCGGCGAGTATGAAATCCCGTCGGGCGCCAGTCCCAAAGAAATCATGGAGATTTTCGTTCAAGGCAAATCCATCGTCCACAAGGTGACGGTGGCCGAGGGTCTCACCAGCGCAACGGTCATGGACTTGGTCCGCCGCGATCCGGTTCTGGTCGGCGATCTGACGGCGGCGCCGCCTGAGGGTTCGCTCCTGCCGGAGACCTACTTGTTCCAGCGTGGCACGACGCGCGACCAGTTGGTTGCCCAGATGCAACGCGATCACGTCAAGGTGCTCGACGAACTTTGGGACAAGCGCCAACCGGGTCTGCCGTTCACGACCAAGAACGAGGCCGTGACGCTCGCCTCCATCGTCGAAAAGGAAACCGGCCTCGCGAGCGAACGCCCGCGCGTGGCGGCGGTGTTCGTCAATCGCCTGCGCAAGGGCATGAAGTTGCAATCCGATCCGACGATCATCTATGGGCTGACCAAGGGCGTGCCGCTGGGCCGGGGTATCAGGCAGAGCGAGCTCGAGAAGGCGACGCCTTACAACACCTATGTCATCAAGGGTCTGCCGCCGACGCCGATCGCAAATCCGGGCCGTGCGTCGCTCGAAGCCGTGCTTAATCCGGCGCCGACTCAGGATTTGTTCTTTGTCGCCAACGGCACGGGCGGCCACGCGTTCGCCGCCACAGAGGCCGAGCATCAGCTCAACGTTCAGAAATGGCGCCAAATCGAGCATCAGCGAACGCTTCAGACCTCCGCGGCGCCGCGTTGAGGCCCTTCGGCCCGGCGTCTAGAATTCGCCCGGTGAGTCGGCCTTACAACAGCGCGGGTCCCACGTCATGACGCTCGCAAGCATGACCAGTTTTGCCCGTGCCCAGGGTGCGCAGGGCGGATGGCGTTGGCATTGGGAGGTTCGCAGCGTCAACGCGCGCGGCCTTGACGTGCGGGTGCGCTTTCCGGAGGGCTTTGACGGGCTTGAGAGTCCGGCGCGCATCTTGGCGACCGAACGCTTTGCGCGCGGCAACATCTCCGCCTCCTTGACCTTGACCAACGATCCGGTTCGCGGCTCGATCAAAATCAATCCCGAAGTTCTCGCCCAAGTCATCGCCACGCTGGAGTCGCTCAAGGGCAAGGTCGTGGCATCGCCGCCGACGCTCGACGGTATCTTGGCGCTGCGCGGCGTTCTGGAGCCGCAAACGGCGGAGCTTTCGCAAGCAGACCTCGCCGCGCGCGACACCGCCGTCCTCGGCAGCTTGGCGGGCGCCTTTGATGCGCTGGGCACGGCCAGACGCGAAGAAGGTGCCCGTCTTCATGCCGTGCTGTCGCGCCAAATCGAGCGCATGGAAGAACTCGTGCACGGCGCGGAGCGCCTTGCGGCGAGCCAGCCGGCGCAATTTCGCGCCCGCCTTCGCACCTCGGTCGATGAGCTTCTGTCGACGCGGGCTGGCGTCTCGGAGGAACGCTTGGCGCAAGAAGTGGCGCTTCTTCTCGCCAAGGCGGACGTGCGCGAAGAAATCGACCGGCTGAAATCGCATCTCGTGCAGGCCCGTGATTTGTTTTCGGCCAAAGGCGCACAAGGCCGGCGCCTCGACTTCCTGGCCCAGGAATTCAATCGCGAAGCCAATACGCTCTGTTCGAAATCCTCCGATATCGAGTTGACGCGGATCGGACTTGAACTCAAGACCGTGATCGATCAACTGCGCGAACAAGTGCAAAACGTGGAATAGGACAATGACTCAAATCGCCCGGCGCGGCGTCATGTTCGTGCTGTCGAGCCCCTCCGGCGCCGGCAAGACGACGCTGTCGCGCGGCCTCGTCGAGGCGGATGGCAACATTTCGATGTCGGTCTCGGTCACCACGCGCCCTCCCCGGCGCGGCGAGGTGGACGGCCGCGACTACCGCTTTGTCTCCAAGCCGGAATTCGACCGCCTGGTCGCCGGCGGCGAACTGCTCGAGCACGCCAAGGTTTTCGACAATTACTACGGCACGCCCAAGGGCCCCGTCGAAGAGGCGCTCGCGCACGGGCGCGACGTTTTGTTCGACATCGATTGGCAGGGCACGCAGCAGCTCGAAAGCTCGGCGCCCAATGATTTGGTCAGCGTCTTCATTCTGCCGCCATCCATGCAGGCGCTGGAGCGCCGGCTGGAGGCGCGGGCTCAGGACGCGATGGACGTGGTGGCGAAGAGAATGGCACGCGCCGCCGACGAGATGAGCCATTGGGCGGAATACGATTACGTGCTCATCAACGCCGACATCGAGCGCTCGCTCTCTCAAGTGCGGGCGATCTTGGAGGCGGAGCGCTTGCGCCGGCAGCGCCAGGTCGGGTTGAACGAGTTCGTCGGCGATCTCAGACGGGGAATTTGAGCGCTCAATCGCGCTGGGTTCTCAATTGCGCATAGGCGCTGGCCAATTTTGCAAAGCCCTCGATACTCACCTCCTCGGCGCGCGCCGTCGGCGTCAGCCCGGAGAGCGCCAAGAGCGCATCGACATCCGCGTTCAGCGACTTGAGACTCGAGCGCAGCATCTTGCGGCGTTGTCCGAAAGCGGCGGCGGTGACGCGCTCGAGCGACCTTACGTCCGCCTCGCCGCGCGGGCGCGCCAAGAGTTCGAAATGAACCACGCTCGAGGTGACTTTGGGTGCCGGGGTGAAGGCGCTGGGATGGACGTCGAACTGGATTTTGGCCGCGGTGCGCCACTGACTGATGACCGAAAGCCGGCCATAGCTCTTCGTCCCCGGTCCGGCGACGATTCTCTCGGCGACCTCGCGTTGAAACATCAACGTCAGACTTTCGTACCATGGCGGCCAGGGATCGGCGGTCAACCATTTGACGAGCAGCGGCGTGGCGACGTTGTACGGCAGGTTGGCGACCACGATCGTGCGCACGCCGCCGGGCACAAATTGGGCTTCGTCGATGTCGAGCGCGTCGCCGTCGACGATCGTCAAGCGTCCCGGGTAGGCGGCCGCAATCTGTTCGAGGCCGGGTCGGCAGCGGCCATCGCGCTCGATCGCAATAATATTGGC
>Ga0209069_10001976_pt1 | contig 10577 bp, 7 predicted proteins | sample Str013_2_FD_187202 | JGI IMG/M metagenome (GOLD analysis project Ga0209069, IMG submission 187202) | Freshwater sediment microbial communities in response to fracking from Pennsylvania, USA - Straight Creek_MetaG_SC_2013 (SPAdes) (version 2) | ecosystem: Environmental > Aquatic > Freshwater >...
AAAAATCCTCACGCAAGGCTAATAATCGAATGCGGTCATGAGCCGCCTGTACGGATACGCACCAATGGTAACGGCGCAACGGGTACGTCGTTGCCATCCGATGACATATGCATCGGCATGGACGGCACGTCCTCCAGAACGATGTGCCAGTTGACATCGGCTATCCTGTCGCCGACTGGCTCGCGAGGCTTCCATAATGGAAAGCGCTGGTCCTGACCTGCCTGACGATAGGGTGGTAAACCTGAGCGCTCATGATGCAGCTGACCATCGCAACCATGTGACAGGCTTTTTTTTACGTCTCGAGCGCCACGGCGGCGCGGTCATCACCGACGATGACAACCCTAACACATTTCAGGGCTCGGCACCGCGTCAAAGCCGTGTCATCATAATCAGAGACCCGTCCGAAGGCCACGCCCGGCGTTGCTATGCCGATCCGGACGACCAAGCCCTAGCGGCGCATCGGCGCGTCGGATCCACTATTGAATTCCCCATCATGGTGCACGGCCTGCCGACGCGCGCCTGACATCCGGTCCGCATCAATTCGAGTGAATAGGAGAACATCGCCATGACCAGGAGGCGCGCCGCTTCGCCGGCCCGGACTATCACCGCCGCGGCGGCCGCAGGGCTGGTCAAGTCCGGCATGTGGCTAGACTACGGTGCGGTTCTGGCCCAGCCGGACCGTTTCGACAAGGCACTAGCTACGCGTGCCAGCGAACTTGGCGACGTGAAGATCCGAAGCACTCTGTCGACACGCCCGCGCGCCGTTCTGGAGGCGGATCCCGAAGGCCGGCATTTTTACATGATGAGCCTGTTTTTCTCCGGCTATGATCGCCAGAAGCGCGATGCCGGTCGTTGCGAACACTTGCCCGCGCATCTCGGCGAGATCGACGATCTCTATACGCGCTTTATCGACCCGGTCGACATTGTCGTCATCAAAACCTGCCCAATTGACGCGGATGGCAATTTCAACCTTAGCGCCTCCACGCTCTGGCATCGCGCCATCATCGAACGGGCCAAGCTGGTAATTGTAGAAACCTGCTCGAGCCTTCCCTATTGCCATGGCGTCGACAACTCCGTGCACATTAGCGAGGTCGACTATATCATCGAGGGGGACAGTGCACCGGTTTTCGAACTTCCCAAACCGCCCCTGACCGACGTCGATCGTGCGGTCGCCCGGCTCATCGCCGCCGAGATCGAGGACGGATCGTGCCTGCAAATCGGCATCGGCGGCATGCCCAACGCCGTCTGCTCGCTATTGCTCGATTCAGGTGCGCGCAATCTCGGTGTTCACACAGAGATGCTTACCGACGGCATTATTGATCTCTATAAGGCTGGCCTTGTCACTGGAACCGCCAAGACACTGGATCCCGGAAAGATCGCATATTGCTTCGCTCTTGGCTCGAAATACCTATATGATACGATTGATCACAATAGCGATTTCATCGCCTACCCGACGCGCTACACCAACCCGCCGCATATCATCATGCGGAACGACAAAGTCGTGACCATCAACAACACGACGCAGATGGATTTGCAGGGCCAAGCGGCGTCAGAGAGCGACGGCCACCGCCATATCAGCGGCTCGGGCGGGCAATTGCAGTTCGTGCGGGGTAGTTACGCCTCCACCGGTGGAAAATCCTTCATCTGCCTATCTTCGACCTATCACAAGCGCGGCACGCCGAGGAGCCGGATTGTCTTCGATCTTACGCAAGGCAATATCGTCACGACGCCGAGGACGGACATGATGTACGTCGTGACGGAATACGGCATCGTCAATCTCAAGGGCAAATCCGTCTCCCAGCGCGCCAAGGCAATGATCTCGATTGCCCATCCCGATTTCCGCGAGGCGCTCGAACGCCAGGCCTATGACCACAAGCTGTTCCCCCGAGGCTTCAGTATCTGAGTGCGTCTGGCGTCAGTGCCGGCCGCACGCGGCTGTCGGCGTCGATCGCATCGGTGCTTTCGGCAATGAAAGCTCGCTTGACGGTGGTTATTGTGTCACACTGTGGCAGTTGCACCGGCACATGGGTTCGCGGCCGATGGGGCTGTCATCATTTCCGATCCCAACAGATCGTCCTGACCGGCGCCAGCATCTGCGCCGGAGCCTATGCTAACAGGGGCACCCTCACCGACCCGGCAAAGGCGTCGCGCGCGTTAGCCCAGCCGATATATTTGACGAGTTCTTGCGGCCTGTTGCACCCCTGTCCTTGCCAGTGACGCAATACGGTGGCAAATGGTTGTGGTATTCGTTGCGCCGGTCAAGGGACGGAGCCTCCTCCCGTAGGAGAGGTGACGGACACGGTTACAACGAAGACCGAAGAAATGACGCTAAGTTATTGAAATATCAGCATTGCCCCCGTGGCGGAATCGGTAGACGCGGCAGACTCAAAATCTGTTGTCTTCGGATGTGCCCGTTCGAGTCGGGCCGGGGGCACCATTTTTTCGACGATTTGGGCAGGCATGACCGGCTCAATAGTCTAAGAGCCCTTTCAGGCTTTGCCGAAGCAGTGGGAGACGGCATGCGCAAGCTGTTTGGTCTGACGGTCACCCTGGCGCTTGCGTTCCTCGTTTTCTCGCGTCCGCTCCAGGCTGGTCCGGCGCTGCTGTTCGATGCCGCTTCCGGCGCGGTCATCTATTCCGAGGATGTGGACCAGGTTTGGCATCCGGCCTCGCTGACCAAGCTCATGACCGCCTATCTCACCTTCCAGGCCCTGAAGGACGGCAAACTCAAGCTCGACCAGAAGCTGACCGTGGGGGAAAATGGCTTCAAGGCCCCGCCCAGCAAGCTCGGCCTGAAAGTCGGCGAGACGATCGAAGCCGACCTGGCCATCAAGGCCATGGTGGTGAAATCGGCCAATGACATGGCCATCACCATCGCCGAAACGCTTGGCGGCAGCGAGGCCGGTTTCGCCGAGCTGATGAATGCCGAGGCCAAGCGACTCGGTATGACCAAGACCCATTATGACAACGCCAGCGGTCTGCCCAGCGACGCGCAGTTGACCAGCGCCCGTGATCTCGCGATCTTGACGCAGGCGCTGATCAAGGATTTCCCGGACCAAGCCTATCTGTTCTCGATGGCGTCGGTGAAGGTCGGCGGCAAGGACGTGGAAACCCACAATACATTGCTCAAGACCTATGACGGTGCCGATGGCATGAAGACCGGCTTTATCTGCGATTCCGGTTACAATATCGTGGCCTCGGCGACGCGGGACGGACGCCGGCTGGTGGCGGTGGTGCTGGGCGAGCAATCGTCGGCTAGCCGCAATGTGCGCGCCGCCGCCATGTTGGATTTTGGCTTCCAGAATTATCTGTGGAAGACGCTGTTCAATCCGGCGACGGTTGCGACGGTGGAGGGCGCCGCCACCGACACCGCGACGGCGGCCAGCCTGCGCAACGAGGTGTCGAGCTGCGTGGCGCACGATGGCGCCAGGGTCAGGGCCGAGGCTCGGGCCAAGGCGAGGGCCGAGAAACGGGCGGCGAAACTGGGCAGAGCCGCGGCCAAGGCCGCAAAGGCGGATATCACGGGCTCGGCGCCAGCCACGGCGGATAAGTCGGTGACCGACAAGACGCCGGTTGCGCTGAAGCCGACGGTCGGCGCCGCGACGGCGGTCCAGGATGCCGGAGCGAACTGAACCGGGAACCGGCAGCCAAGGCGCCTTTTTTTTATCCCGGACACCGCGCCGCGGCCAATCCGCCGGGGTGCGTGCGCCGCGGATAATACCAACCTTCATTGACACTGACTCTTCGTGGCCTGGAACCTGTGTTTGACACAAAAGCAGAGGGCGACCCGTGGGGCGACCCACGGGCCGGCCCATAGCATCGACGCCGGAATGACCACTCTCGTAGGTCAACATCTATGAAGCTTGGTATAATTCCGCGCGAATTAACGGTTTAGGCAATGATTGATGCGATCAGGTGGAGGCGACCCCGACACTTTCGATTGCGACTCCGCCGACATGCCCGCTGTTTCCAACCGCCGTGACATTTTGACCACGGAGCCAATTGGCTGGGGTCGGCTGCAACCCTTCGCGACGCAGTTCATGGCCATGGGTGGCCATAACGAGATTGTTGCCTGCGCCCAGGATGGCGCGGCGGCAAAAGCAGCCCTCATGGCTGCGGCCAGCGAGGTTCTCCGCATCGAAGCCAAATACTCGCGCTACCGCGCCGACAGCCTTGTCTGTCAGATCAATCGGCAAGCCGGAACATCCGCCCATCTTCCTTGCGACGACGAAACGAATCGCCTGCTCGCGTGCGCGGACCATTTCCACAGGCTCAGCGACGGGCTGTTCGATGCGACTTCGGGCGTTCTCAGGCGCGCCTGGGATTTTTCCACCCACCGCATTCCCGACGCGGCGGATCTCGAGCCGTTGCTCGCCCTGGTTGGCTGGCATGGGGTCGAGCGCTCGTCCCGGGGAGTCCGGCTGCCAAGGTCCGGGATGGAAATCGACTTTGGCGGCATCGGCAAGGAATATGCCGCCGATCGCGCCGCCAGTCGACTGGCCGGACTCGGCATCCGGCACGGTTACGTCAATCTGGGCGGCGATATCGCCGTGGTCGGACCGCAGCCCGACGGCGCGCCATGGCCGATGGGCGTGCAGAACCCGCGTCGGCGCGGCGAGGTCCTGGCGCATATACCGATGTCGTACGGCGGCCTGGCCACCAGCGGCGACGGCGAGAAATTCTTCGAGGTCGGCGGCAAGCGCTATTGCCACATCCTCAATCCCAAGACCGGATATCCAGTTCACCATTGGGCGTCGGTCAGCGTGCGGACAGACTCCGCGCTTAGCGCCGGAGCCCTCTCCACCATCGCAATGCTGAAAGAGCGCGACGGACTTGCGTTCCTGCGCGGGCAGCCTTGCGCCTATTTCGTCGTCGACATCGGCGGGCGCATCCACGCCAACCAGCCGGACAACAAGGATCGCCGCGCATGACAACCCAGACGCTCACCCCTGGCAATGACACCGTGGACCTGTATATCGGGTTGACCGGCGTCTTCAGCGGCAATGTCACAACCGGCCTGGCTGGCGCGACCGTCGATGCCGGGGCCGGAATTGACGAACTGACGGTTCATGCCAGCCGGAACGCGGGATATTTTTCCGTCGCCATTCCGGATTCCGGCGTCGTTACGCTGACCACTGCCAGCGGCGCTGCGAGCTTTTCCAACTTCGAGAAGATTCATTTCGGCGATGTTACGCTGGACCTGGGCGGCGCTGGCAATGACACGGTCGCCAGTTCGACCGCGAGCGGTGGCATTCTCTATGGATTCGCCGGCAATGATGCGCTCCACGGCGGCGCAGGTGCGGACACCATGTATGGCGGCAGCGGCAACGACATCCTCACCGGCGCCGCCGGACGCGACGTGCTGACCGGCGGCGCGGGAAGGGACACCTTCGTTTATAAATCCGCCGCCGACTCGGGCAAAACCGCCGTCGCGCGCGATCTGATCACGGATTTCACGCATGCCAGCGACAGGTTGGACCTGAAGGCCATCGACGCCAACAGCAAGGCCGCCGGCGACCAGGCCTTCACCTTCCAAGCGACGGCAGGCGCCCACTTCACGGGCGTTGCCGGGCAGTTGCACTATGTCGTATCAGGCGCCAACACCATCGTCGAAGGCGACATCAATGGCGACAAGATTGCCGATTTCCAGATCCAGCTCACCGGCCACCCGCATCTGACGACAGTCGATTTTGTGCTGTAGTCCGGCGGACACCCCGCTCAGAACCGACCGCTCCGGCGCTCGTCAGGTGCCAACCACGGGACATTGCGGATAGCCCGGCGCCGCTATCGCGTCTTTCCATGCTTGATGAAGGTGCCGTTGTTCAGCTCACGGACGGCGGTTTGCAGTTCGGCCTGCGTGTTCATCACGATGGGGCCGTACCAGGCGACCGGCTCTTCGATCGGGCGGCCGGAGATGAGGAGGAAGCGGATGCCCTCGGCCCCCGCCGTCACCACCACCTCGTCGCCGCGGTCGAACAGCACCAGCGAGCGGTCCTTGGCGAATTCACGGGTGACCACCTCGTCGCCATCCACCTGCCGCTCGGTGAGTATGCCTTGTGGGTCCGACGCGTCCCGGAAACTGCCTCCGCCCTCGAAGACATAGGCGAAGGCGTGGCGCTCGACCTCCACCTTCAGCCGCTTGGTCTTGCCGGGCGGCACGGACACGTCGAGATAGCGCGGATCGGCGGCGACGATCTCGACCGGGCCCGTCTTGCCCCAGAAGTCGCCGCACAGGATGCGCACTTCGGTCCCGTCGTCGTCGGTCACCACCGGCACGCCGCCGGACGCGATATCCTGGTAGCGCGGCGCGGTCATTTTATGCGCCGACGGTAGATTTGCCCACAGTTGAAAGCCGTGCATGCGGCCCTTGGCATCGCCCTCGGGCATCTCCTGATGCAGGATGCCGCTGCCCGCCGTCATCCACTGGATGTCGCCCGGCCCGAGCCGCCCGGTGTTGCCGAGGCTGTCGGCGTGCTCGACCGTGCCAGCCAGAACATAGGTAATCGTCTCGATGCCGCGATGCGGATGCCAGGGAAAGCCCTTGGCGTAGTCGCGCGGATTGTCGTTGCGGAAATCGTCCAGCATCAGGAAGGGGTCGGTGGCCGTGGTGTCGCCGAAGCCGAACGCGCGGCGCAAATGCACGCCCGCCCCCTCAATGTGCGGCTGGGATTGCGTGATGCTGCGAACGGGGCGGGTGGACATGGTGGGCTCCAGAGAAGAGACTGGTTGATTGCAAGTGCATATATTGTGCGTCGCCCGGTTTATCAAGGACGGCACGGTCATTCGGCGGCAGCAAGGGCCGGAGCGGTGGCTCGGAAGCGCGCCAGCAGTTCGGCCTCCCGCCGCTTGGCCGTTGCGGCACTTGCCAGCTTCACCGGGCCGAAGCCTGTGATCTCGCGGGCGACGCCGAGCAGCGCCACCGCCGCCGCGTGGGTGTCCGGCCGCAGATCGCGCGCGACCTCCGCCAGCAGCAGCTCATAGTCCACGATGAGTTGCCGTTCCATCCGCCGCTCGGCACTTCGTCCGAACACATCCCATCCGGTCCCGCGCAGACGCTTGAGCCTGGCCAGTTGCCGCAGCAGCGGCAGGATCCACGGCCCGAAGGCGATCTTCTTCGGCCGGCCTGTCGCGGCATCGATCTTCGCCAGCAGCGGCGGGGCCAGATGCAGCGTCACGCGGCCGGCGCCATCGAACTGCGCTGCCAGCGCGGCCGCGAATGTGCCGTCCGTGTACAGCCGGGCGACTTCGTACTCATCCTTATACGCCATCAACCTGAACAGCGCCTCGGCGGCGGTTCGCGTCACCCCGTCCCGCCCCGGCATGACTTGCTGCTCAGCCGCCCGGATCGCGGCCAGCCCGACACGAAACCGCTCCGCATAGTGCTCATCCTGGTACTGCGCCAGGGCGGTTGCGCGGCGGGCGATCAACTCATCCACCGTCTCGCCGACGGCGGCGGCGGACGCCTTGATCAGCAGCTGCCCCAAGGCGCCCGGGGCTTGCGCAATCGTCCGTCCGAGCCGGAACGCGTGCCGGTTCATCTCGACGGCCGCGCCGTTCAACTCCATCGCCTGCTCGATGGCCGCGGCTCCCACCGGCACCAATCCCAGTTGATAGGCATACCCCAGCAGCATCATGTTCGCACCGATGCTGTCGCCGAACACGCGCTCGGCAACCGCATGCGCATCGAAGGACCAATGCGCGCCAGCCCCAACCTGCTCCTCGATATCGCGCTGCATACGAACCGACGGCAGCTTCAGCAGCGGCTGGCGCGTAAAGTCCCCGGTCAGCATCTCGTGGGTGTTGACCACCGCGCGCGTGCGCCCGGCCGCCATGGCGCCGAGGATCGCCGGCGCGGCGGTCACCATCAGATCGCCGCCGATCACCAGATCGGCCCCGCCCAATGCAGTCCGGATGGCGTGGATATCGTCCGGGTTCCGCGCAATCCGCGCATGGCAGGCGACCGCGCCGCCCTTTTGCGCCATGCCGGTCATCTCTATCCCGCCGAAGGCCTTGCCTTCCAGATGCGCCGCCTCGCCCAGCACCGCCATGACCGTGACCACGCCCGTCCCGCCGATGCCGGTGATCAGCATCTGGTACGGCTTGTCGAGGGACGGGAGCGTGGGTTCGGTGAGATCGGCGTGGTCAAACCGAGCGACCGACAGCAGCGCATTCTTCGGCTGCACGCCCTCGATCGTGACAAAACTCGGGCAGAACCCCTTGACGCAGGAAAAGTCCTTGTTGCAGGCGCTTTGGTCGATCTTGCGCTTGCGGCCGAGGTCGGTTTCCAGCGGCAGGATGGCGACGCAATTGCTTTGTACGCCGCAATCGCCGCAACCCTCGCAGACGGCCGCATTGATGACCACGCGCTTGTCAGGATCGGGATAGGTCCCACGCTTGCGACGACGGCGCTTTTCTGCAGCACACGTCTGATCGTAGATCATCACCGTAACGCCGGGGATCGCCCGCAACGCCGTTTGCACCGTATCGAGATCGTCGCGATGATACACCTCGACCCCGCGCGGCAACGCTACGCCGGCATATTTCTCCGGTTCGTCCGTGACCATGACAATGCGCCGGGCGCCCTCCGCCGCCATCTCATGCGCGATCTGCGGCGCGGTCTTGCCGCCGTCGAGCGACTGGCCGCCGGTCATGGCCACGGCATCGTTGAACAGGATCTTGAAGGTCAAGGTCACGCCCGACGCAATGGCGGCGCGGATCGCCAGCGAGCCGGAATGCACGTAGGTGCCATCGCCGATGTTCTGGAACACATGGCCCGTCTTGGAGAAGGGCGCCTCGCCGATCCAGCTTGCCCCCTCGCCGCCCATCTGGGTAAAGCCGTCGGTCTTGCGGTCCATCCACTGCGCCATGTAATGGCAGCCGATACCGGCATAGGCGCGCGACCCCTCGGGCACCACGGTGGAGGAATTGTGTGGGCAACCGGCGCAGAAATAGGGCGTACGCTGCATGACGCCCACAGCCGGGGCGACGTTGCCGGTGAGCTGGCGCAAGGACGCGAGACGGGATTTCAACGCGGCATCGTCAGCGAATTTCAAGACGCGTTCGCCGATAGCCAGGGCGATGGCCGTGGGTTCCAGCGCGCCCTTGGAGGGGAACAGCCATTGCCTGTTCTCATGGTATTTTCCGACGATGGCGGGAGCGTTGACCAGGCCATAGAGTTCCTCGCGCGCCTGCGTCTCGATCAGCGAGCGTTTTTCCTCAACCACGATGATCTGATCCAGCCCCGCCGCGAAGGCCCGCAAGCCCTGCGGTTCGAGCGGCCAGGGCATGGCGACCTTGTACAGGCGAATACCGAGCGCGGCGCCACGCGCCTCGTCGATGCCGAGGTCATCGAGCGCCTGGCGCACATCGAGATAGCTCTTGCCGGTCGAGATGACGCCGATGCGCGGCGACGGTCCGCCGCGCCAGACCATCTTGTCCAACTGGTTCGCCCGCGCGAAAGCCAGCGTCGCATCGCGCTTGAAATCGTGCAGGCGCGCCTCGCGCGCGATCGGCGAGTCGTCGAGGCGAATGTTCAGGCCGCCATCCGGCATGATAAAATCCGTGGGCGCCACGATCGAGACGCGATCCACGCGGCCATCGACGACAGCCGTCGCCTCCATGTTATCCTTGACGCATTTTATGCCAACCCAGGTCCCGGCAAATCGCGACAGTGCGTAACCGTACACGCCGTAATCCAGGATTTCCTGCACCCCCGCGGGCGACAGGATCGGGATCATGGCGTCGACGAAAGCAAATTCGCTTTGGTGCGCCGTGGTCGAGGCCTCGGCCGTGTGGTCGTCGCCCATCAGCGCCAGCACGCCGCCGTGTTTGGACGTGCCCGCCTGATTGGCGTGGCGCAAGGCGTCGCCGGCGCGGTCAACGCCCGGGCCCTTGCCGTACCACATGCCGAACACGCCGTGGTATTTGCCCTCGCCGCGAAGCTCCGCCTGCTGAGCGCCCCACAGGGCGGTGGCGGCAAGCTCCTCGTTGATGGCGGGTTGGAACACCACGTTGGCCGCCGCCAGTTCGGCGGCCGCGCGCGTCACCTGGCTGTCGAAATTGGCGACCGGCGAGCCGCGGTAGCCGCTGAGGTAGCCGGCGGTATTGAGGCCAGCGCGCCGGTCGCGTTCCTGTTGCATCAGCAGCAACCGCAAGGCTGCCTGCGCGCCCGTCAAAAGCACGCGGTCGATGCTGAGATCGAACTTGTCAGCCAGGGTCGGGACGGTCTTGGCCATGATCAGCCTTCGGATGATGTAAAGCGCACCGGTTCGCCGCCAGCCGAGGCGACGATCTGACCCTCCCACATGACGCGCTGCCCACGGATGATCGTGCCGGCAACGCGGCCTTTGAGAGTGCGCCCCTCGAACGGCGTCCACCCCGCACGGCTGGCCATGTCCTTGGCGGTGACATGGGTGCTGCCCGCCAGATCAACCACGGACAGATCGGCATCGTAGCCCACCGCAATGCGGCCCTTGCCCGCGATGTTGAACAGCCGCTGCGGTCCGGCGCTGGTCATATCCATCAGCCGCAGCAGCGTGAGCCGCCCGGCCGCCACATGATCCAGCATCACCGGCAGC
>Ga0209069_10001977_pt1 | contig 10574 bp, 9 predicted proteins | sample Str013_2_FD_187202 | JGI IMG/M metagenome (GOLD analysis project Ga0209069, IMG submission 187202) | Freshwater sediment microbial communities in response to fracking from Pennsylvania, USA - Straight Creek_MetaG_SC_2013 (SPAdes) (version 2) | ecosystem: Environmental > Aquatic > Freshwater >...
ATGGGGGAGCAGGCCGAAGTGTTGGAAGACCATGCTCACCTTGTGGCGGCGCAGTTCGAGCAGCTCGTCGCGGCCGGCGGCCGTGACGTCGGTGCCACCGATGTGCACGGTGCCCGCCGTCGGTTCGATCAGCCGGGTCAGGCAGCGAACGAGCGTCGACTTCCCACTGCCCGACAGGCCCATGACGACGAAGACCTCGCCCGGCGCAACGTCGAAGCTGACGTCGCGCACGGCGACGACGCAACCGGTGCGCTGCTCCAGCTCGGCTCGCGAAAGATCGGCGTCGGGTGAGCCGACGATGCGCTCGGCGCGCGGCCCGAAGACCTTCCACAGACTGTCGACCGAGATCGCTGGTTGATCCCCCACCTCCGCGAGCATAGGGCCGGCCGGCACTACGGTCGGCGCCCGTGGCGCAGCGAGCTCGGGTCGTGATCATCGGTGGTGGGATCCTCGGGTGCAGCATCGCCTACCACCTCACGGCGATGGGCGAGACGGATGTCGTCTTGCTCGAACAGCACAAGCTCACCGACGGCGCGACGTGGCACGCCGCCGGTCTCGTCGGCCAGCTTCGGTCGTCGCGCAACGTGACGAGGATGCTCGAACGCTCGGTCGAGCTCTACGACCGGCTCGAAGCCGAGACCGGTCAAGCCGTCGACTGGCACAAGGTCGGCAGCTTGCGCCTCGCCTGCTCGCCCGAGCGCGTCTTGGAGCTGAAGCGGCTGACGACGATGGCGAAGAGCTTCGGTCTGCCGATGGAGATCATCACGCCGACGAAGGCGCAGGAGCTGTTCCCGCTGATGTCGACGACCGACGTCGTTGCCGCGGCGTTCCTGCCGACGGACGGCTACATCGACCCAGCGTCGGTCACGCAAGCGTTGGCGCGGGGCGCGCGGATGCGCGGCGCCCGGATCCGCGAGGACACCAAGGTCACCTCGATCACCGTCGACGGCCGGCGGGCAACACACGTGCATCTTGCTGGCGGTGACGTCATCGAATGCGAGCTCGTCGTCAATGCCGCCGGGATGTGGGGCCTGGAGATCGGGCGGATGGTCGGGGCGCGGGTGCCTGCCATCGCCGTCGAGCACCAGTACCTGTTGACCGGTCCGATCGACGAGATGCCGAAGGGCATGCCGACGCTGCGCGACCCCGATCACCTCGTCTACTACAAGCCGGACGGGCAGGGTCTGCTCGTCGGTGGTTACGAGCCGGACACGTTGCCGTTCGGCGAGAGCGGCATCCCCGTCCCGTTCCAACGGCAACTGCTGGAGCCGAACGTCGATCGCTTCGCCCAGCTTGCCGCGCTGGCGATGAAGCGCACACCGGTCATCGAACAAGCCGGCGTGCGCTCGTTGATCAACGGACCGATCCCGTACTCGGCCGATGCCGACTTCGTTATGGGTCGCGCCAGCGAGCTCGACAACTTCTATGTCGCCACCGGCTTCTTGTACGGCATCGCCGCCGGTGGTGGCGCCGGCCGGATGATGGCCGAGTGGATGTTGGAGGGTCGTCCATCGCTCGACTTGTGGCCGCTCGACGTGCGCCGCTTCGCGTTCCATCACACGACGCGCCACTTCATGTACCCGCGCGCCGTCGAGCTCTACGGCCACCACTACAAGCTCGCTGCGCCTGGTTCTGAGCACGTCACGTCGCGCGGCGTGCGCCGCAGCCCGCTGCACGACACGCTGCGCGCCCGAGGCGCGGTGTTCGGCTCTCGTGGCGGCTGGGAACGTCCGACGTGGTTCGCCCCCGACGGTGTCGAGCCCGTCGATCACCCGTCGTTCGAACGACCGAACTGGTTCGATGCCGTCGGTGACGAGCACCGGGCCGTTCGGACACGAGTCGCGTTGGTCGATCAGACGTCGTTCGCCAAGTTCGAGATCTCTGGGCCGGGTGCGCTCGCCGCCGTGCAGTGGTTGAGCGTCGCCGACATGGACAAGTCGGTCGGCACGGTGATCTACACGCAACTCTGCAACGAGCGCGGCGGGATCGAGTGCGACCTGACGATGACGCGTACTGCGCCCGACACGTTTTACGTCGTCACCGGCGCCGCGTTCGGTGCCCATGATCTCGGTTGGGTGCGGGCCAACATCGCCGACGACGGCTCGGTGCAGATCCGCGACATGACCTCGGCGCGGGCGGTGATCAACCTCTGTGGCCCACTGGCGCGAGACGTGCTCGACATCGTCAGTGAAGACGACGTGTCCAACGCCGCCATCCGCTACGCCCACGCCGCCGAGATCACCGTCGGCGCCGCGCCGGTGCTGGCGTTGCGCATCGGCTACGTCGGTGAGCTCGGTTGGGAGCTGCACGTGCCGACCGAGTACGCCGCTCACGTCTACGACGTGCTGCGCGTCGCCGGCGAGCGGCACGGCATCGCCGACGTCGGCTACCGAGCGATAGACACGTTGCGGATGGAAAAGGGCTACGTCTACTGGTCGACTGACGTGACGCCCGACGTGACGCCGTGGGAAGCCGGTCTCGGCTGGCGCGTGAACCTGACGAAGGGCAACTTCTGCGGTCGTGATGCGCTCGTCGCGCAGCGCGAGCGCGGCGTGACGCAACGCCTGTGCACGTTCATCCTCGAAGCGACTGCGTACCCGGTCGGCGGCGAGGCGATCCTTGTCGACGGCAACGTCGTCGGCTTCACCACGTCGGCCAACTACGGCCACACGATCGGCAAGCCGATCGCCTACGGCTACGTGCCCATCGAGCACGCGACGCGCACCGACTTCGTCATCGAGGTCTACGGCTACGGGCATCGGGCGACGCGCCACGACGGTCCCCTCTACGATCCGACGAACGCCCGCTTGAAGGGATGAGAGGTTGACGGCGTGAGCGCACAGGATCTCGTCGCACACCTCGATCGCACAGGCCTGTTCGACGATGCCGGTGCGCGTGCCGCGGCGTTGCGCTCGACACGCCTCGCCGGGTTGACGAACATCAACCACCTCGTCGAGCACGACGGTCAGCGTTTCGTCGTTCGCATCCCCGGCGCGGGCACCGGCGAGTACATCGATCGCCGCGCCGAGGCCGTTGCTGCGCAGATCGCCGCCAACGCTGGCGTGAACGCCGAGGTCGTGTTCTTCGACCCGAGTGACGGATTGATGGTGACGCGCTTCGTCGATGGCGCGATGACGATGGACGCGCCGCGGTTCGCGTCGGACCCCGGCGCCGTAGCGAGAGCTGGTGTTGCCTTCCGGCGGCTGCACACGAGTGGCCAACGCTTCGCGGTCGACTTCGGGTTGTTCACGATGATCGACGACTACAAGCGGCTGCTCGCCGCCAAGAACGCGACGCTGCCCGACGGCTACGAGGACGTCCAGCGTTCGGCTGAAGCGGCGCGCCGAACCCTCGCCGCGCATCCGGTCACGCTGGTGCCGTGCCACTGCGATCCGTTGTGCGAGAACTTCCTCGACACGGGAACGCGGATCTACATCATCGACTACGAGTACGCCGGGAACAACGATCCGATGTGGGACCTCGGCGATCTGTCGGTCGAAGGTGGCTTCACGCCGGAACAGGATGACGCGTTGCTCACCGCCTACTTTGATGGCGCCGTGCCCGCTGTCGAACGGGCCCGGATGGTGATCCACAAGGCGATGTGCGATCTGTTGTGGACGCTGTGGGGGGTGATCCAACACGTCAACGGCAATCCTGCTGACGACTTCTGGTCGTACGCCATCGGTCGTTTCCAACGCTGCCAGACGCTGATGGCCAACGCAGAGTTCACTGCGCAGTTGGAGGTGTTGCGATGACCGCGACGGCGCGGCTGATCCTCGTGCGTCATGGGCGAGCCAGTTCCGGATGGGACAGCCACCCCGACCCCGATCTCGACGACGTCGGGCGCGCCCAGGCCGATGCCGCGAGCGACGCGCTCGCCGCGCTCGGACCGCTGGCGTTGCACACAAGCCCGTTGCGTCGCTGCCGTCAGACCGCGCTGCCGTTGGCACGACGGTGGGGTGTAGGCGCGATCGTCGATCCGTACGTGACCGAGCTGCCATCGCCCGAGGGCGTATCGATGACGGAACGCGGTGCCTGGCTGCGCAACGCGATTCAAGGCACGTGGTCAGGGCTTGACTCACGCTTCCACGACTACCGCACCCGCCTCGTCGAGCACGTCGCGTCGATCGAACGCGACACCGTGATCGTCAGCCACTTCATCGCCATCAACGCGTTGATCGGCGCGGCCATCGATGACGATCGGATCGTGATCGCCAGCTTGGACAACTGCGCCCGCACGACGTTCGATGCGCGTGACGGTACCCTGCGCCTCGTTGAGATGGGCGACGAGGCCGACACCTTGATCCGCTGAACGATCCCACTAACCTGCCGCGCTGGAGCGCGCCGCTGCGCCCTCATCGATGGAGGAAGCCCTGCTCGCCGCGCTGCTCGTCCGAATCCACACCAGTTGGGCTTGGGTGGTGATCATCGGCAACGGGCTCGCCGGCTTGTGGGCGCTTGGCGCGCACAAGGTCGTCTCGTTGCGCACCCGGGCGCTGTGGTGGTTCACCGCCGCCGTCGAGCTGGCGGTGTTCGTGCAGGTCGCCCTCGGCGTCGGGATGGTCGCCGGCCAGCATCGCCAAGCCGCGCAGTTCCACATGTTCTACGGCTTCGTGGCGATCATCTCGGTAGCGATCATCTACTCCTATCGCGCCCAGCTCAAGCATCGCCTGTACCTGCTCTACGGCTTCGGCGGCCTGTTCATCATGGGCCTCGGCATTCGTGCCTTGCTCAAGGGTCGAGTCGGCTGATCGGCGCCGGCCGCGATGACCGCAGTGGCCGACGCCCTCTACGGTGATGGGGTGGAACGAGCCGCTGCGGTCGAGAACCGACACGACACGTCCGCCGCCCGCCGCTTGTTCGACCTGCTTCCCGATCCGGCGGTCTTGCTCGGTCCGGACAACCGGCTGGTCGACGCCAGCTCGTCGGTCGAAGAGCTGCTCGGTTGGCGCCGCGCCGACTACGTCGGCCAGGACGTGTTGAACCTCATCCATCCCGATGACCACCGCCTCGCCTTCATCGCCGTCACGAAGATGCGCCACACCGACGTCGGGGCGCCGATCGACATCCGAGTCGCCACGGCCGACGGCTCGTGGCGCTACCTCGAGGTCGTTGCCCGCAACCTCTACGACGATCCCGAGGTACGCGGTTTGCTCGTGTGTCTGCGGGATACGACGCAACGGCGTTGGTACGAGCTCGAGCAGGACTCCGACGAGCGGTTTCGTTTGATCGTGCAGCATGCCGCCGGGCTGCTTTTCCGATTGGACGTCGACGGTGTCGTCTCGTCGGTCAGTGGTGGATGGATCCGTGCCCTTGGGCACGATCTGGAGCAGGTGGTCGGACTGCCCGTCATCCGCTTCGTCGCCCCCGCCGACCGGCAGCGTCTCGTCGCCGAGCTCGATCGGGCGCGCCGCTCTCGCCAAGTCAGTCACGTCGAGGCCCGCTTCGTGCACGCCGATGGCACCGTGTTGACGCCCTACGACTTGGCCATCGTCAACCTTGTCGACGATCCGCTGGTGCGTGGTTACGTCGTGACCGCGCACGACATCTCCGAGCTCGACGACGCTCGTCGCTCGCTCGAGCATCTCGCTACCCACGATCCCCTCACCGGCTTGGCCAATCGTGTCCTGCTGACGAGCCGGTTGCGTGAGCTGCTCGCCGACACCGACGGCGGTGAGGAGACGGTGGCGTTGCTCTTCATCGACCTCGATGGGTTCAAGCAAGTCAACGACGCGCTCGGCCATCACGCCGGAGACGAGGTCCTCGTTCGGTTGGCCGAACGGTTGTCGACTGTCGTGCAACCAGGCGATGTCGCTGCTCGGCTCGGTGGTGACGAGTTCGTGATGGTCGCTCGCCGTCCGGTGCACACCGACGTGATGGCCGAGCTGGAGGCGTCGTGCCTCGAGGCCGTGCGACGACCGTTCATGCTCGGCCCGACGACCGTCAAGCTCGACGGCAGCGTTGGTGTCGTCGTCGCCGGCTACGCCGACACGCCCGACACCCTTCTCGCCCGAGCCGATCGGGCGATGTACATCACCAAACGCGAGCGCCGCCGAGCAGCGCGCGACTAGCCGCCGACGTTAGAGGTTGACCACCGGGCATGTCAGCGTGCGGGTGATGCCGTCGATGGCCTGGACCTCGGACAGCACGGCGCGGCCGAGCTCGTCGAGCGAGGGAGCTTCGGCGCGGGCGATGACGTCGTACGGGCCGGTGACATCGTCGGCCGCGGTCACGCCGCGCAGGGCGCGGATGCGTTCAGCGACCGACGCGGCCTTGCCAACGTCGGTCTGAATGAGGATGTACGCGCTGACAGCCATCGAATGACGCCTCCGGGAAGTTGGCCGGCATCGTAGCCCGCTACGCCGACGCTGCGATCTAATGCCGTGACCGAGCTAGACGGCGGCGAGTCGCTTGTCGAGGGTCTGCAGTTGCGTCGCCAGCGCGCCGGGCAGGCGATCGCCGAAGGCGGCGTAGTGCTTCTCGATCTGGGCGATGCTCGCCCGCCAGCCATCGGCGTCGATGCGCAGCAGCTCGGCCATGTCGTCGTCGTCGACATCGAGTCCGTTGACGTCGATGGCGTCGACGGTCGGCAGCATCCCGATCGGCGTCTCGACCGCGGCACCGTCACCGGAGACGCGTTCGAACACCCACTTCAGCACGCGGCTGTTCTCGCCATAGCCGGGCCACAACCACTTGCCGCCGGCCGACTTGCGGAACCAGTTGACGTAGAAGATCTTCGGCAGCTTGTCGGCCGTCGTCGACGCGCCGACCTTTAGCCAGTGGGCCCAGTAGTCGGCCATGTTGTAACCGCAGAACGGCAGCATCGCCATCGGATCGAAGCGCAGGTTGCCGACCGCGCCGGCCGCCGCGGCCGTCGTCTCCGACGCCATGATCGAGCCGAGGAACACGCCGTGCTCCCAGTCGAACGCCTGGTTGACCAACGGCACGACGCTCGCCCGGCGACCACCGAACAAGATCGCCGAGATCGGCACGCCGGCCGGGTCTTGCCACTCTGGCGCGATCGCCGGGCATTGCGACGCCGGCGCGGTGAAGCGTGCGTTCGGGTGCGCTGCGGGCGTGTCCGTCTCCGGTGTCCAGGTGTTGCCGCGCCAGTCGGTGGCGCGCGCCGGCTTGGTGTCGGTCATCCCTTCCCACCACACATCGCCGTCGGGTGTCAGCGCGGTGTTGGTGAAGATGCAGTTGCCCCACAACGTCTCCATCGCGTTGGGGTTGGTGTCCATCCCGGTGCCGGGCGCGACGCCGAAGAAACCGGCCTCTGGGTTGATGGCGTAGAGCTGGCCGTCGGCACCGAACTTCATCCAGCAGATGTCGTCACCGACGGTCTCGACCTTCCAACCAGGCACTGTCGGCACGAGCATCGCCAGGTTCGTCTTGCCGCACGCCGACGGGAACGCCGCGGCGACGTACTTCACGACCTTGTCGGGACTGGTCAACTTCAAGATCAACATGTGCTCGGCCAGCCAGCCGCCGTCACGCGCCATCACCGAGGCGATGCGCAACGCGAAGCACTTCTTGCCCAACAGCGCGTTGCCGCCGTAGCCAGAACCAAAGCTCCAGATGTCGCGCGTCTCGGGGAAGTGGACGATGTACTTGTTGTCCGGGTTGCACGGCCATGGCACGTCGGTTTGACCGGGCGCAAGCGGCGCGCCGACAGAGTGGACGCACGGCACCCACTCGCCGTCGCCGAGCACGTCGAGCGCGCCTTGACCCATCCTCGTCATGATCCGCATCGACACCGCGACGTAGGCCGAGTCGGTGAGCTGCACGCCGATGTGAGCGATCGGCGAGCCGAGCGGGCCCATCGAGAACGGGACGACGTACATCGTCCGGCCGCGCATCGCGCCGGTGAACAACGACGTCATCTCGGCGCGCATCTCGGCCGGCTCACGCCAGTTGTTGTTCGGGCCGGCGTCGTCGGGTGATGGCGAGCAGATGAACGTGCGATCCTCGACGCGGGCGACGTCACCGGGATCGGAGTGCGCCCAGTAGCTGTTGGCGCGCTTGTTGTCGTCAAGCTTTGTGAACGTGCCGGCCGTGACTAGCTCGCCGCACAGGAGCTCGTACTCGGCCTCGCTGCCGTCGCACCAGTACACGCCATCCGGTTGGAAGATGGCGGCCCAGTGATCGACCCAGGCGGTCAGGCGGTCGTTGGCAGACGTAGCGGGCATTGGCTGCTCCCGTTGGTGACGATGAGCTTCTCGCCGACGCTCACCGGTTGGTGTTGTAACCAGGCGTTCCCATGTCGACTTCGGAACCGAGCCGCAACCGGGTGGCCCGACCGCCCTCGTCGAGATCGAAGATCACCCGCTGCCCCTGACGGAGCATACGAAACACCGAGCCAACCAACGCGTCGGACGCGAGGTCGTACTCGGACAAGTCGGTGTCTCGCAGGACGAGGCCGTCGCCCGTCGTCGGGTCGTAGCTCTTGATGACGCCCTGCATGCTGAGACGAGGCCGCCGCTAGTGGACGTGCTTGACGATCTTGCCGGCCTTGATGCAGCCGGTGCAGACGTTGACGCGCTTCGGTGAGCCGTTGACCAAGGCCCGTACGCGTTGGATGTTCGGGTTCCAGCGGCGCTTCGTGCGCACGTGCGAGTGCGACACAGACATGCCCCACGAGGGCTTCTTGCCGCAAACTTCACAAACAGCTGCCATGACACAGGCTCCTGGACCGAATCGAGACGACAACTCTACCAGGACGACATCGATTTCGCCCAAACGGATACCGGCTCGCACCATCCATCACCAGGGACGATAGGCGTTCGATCGTTCAGCGATGGGTGCCGCCGAGCATCGCCCAGTGCTTGTCGTTGAACGCTCGATGCCGTCGGTCCGAGGCCGTTTGACCTGGACCATTACCATCGGCATCGATGCCAACTCTCGAGCGGCTCGGCGTGCAGGCCGTGCGTGCCCTGATCACGACGTTCAGGGATGCAGTCAGAGACCACGCCGCGGCGCTGAACCGTCTCAACGTCTACCCGGTGCCCGATGGCGACACGGGAACCAACATGGCTCGCACGCTCGAGGCCGTCGTCGCCGAGATCGACGCCGCGCCCGCCGACGACGTCAGCGCGACGTGCAAGGCGATCAGCCACGGCTCGTTGATGGGGGCGCGAGGCAACTCCGGCGTGATCCTGTCGCAGATCCTGCGTGGCCTCGCCAGCGCGCTCGACCGCGCCGAAGGCGCCACTGGCGCCGAGTTCGCCGAAGGCTTGGCGGCGGCCTCGAAGGCGGCGTATGCCGCGGTGTTGCGCCCGATCGAGGGCACGATCCTCACTGTCGCTCGCGAGGCTGCCGACGGCGCGACCGCAGCCGCCGCGTCGGGGGAGGGCTTGGTCGGTGTGCTGGCGCGAGCGCGCGACGCCGGTCGTGTCGCGCTCGCGAACACGCCCGAGCTGCTGCCGGTGCTGAAGCAGGCTGGTGTGGTCGATGCCGGGGGCGCCGGCTTCTTGTTGCTGCTCGATGCCGCGCTGCACGTCGTCGACGGTCGCCCGTTGCCAGAGCCGGAAGTGATCGACGGTCCCGCTGGCGAGCAGTTCGACGCCGTCGCTCATCGTGGCCACGGTGACGGCACCGATGTGTCGGAGCTGCGCTACGAGGTGATGTTCTTCCTCGATCTCGCCGATCCGCACATCGACACGTTCAAACACGCCTGGGGTGCGATCGGTGATTCGATCGTCGTCGTCGGTGGCGATGGGTTGTGGAACTGCCACGTTCACACCAACGACATCGGCGCGGCGATCGAGGTCGGGCTCGCCGACGGTGGTCGACCATCGAAGATCCGCGTCACCGATCTGTTCGAAGAGGTCGACGACGAGCATCGGGCGCGCGAGGCGGCGATGCGCGGGGTTGGTGGCGCCGGGGCGGGTTCGGTGACACCGAGCGCGGGCGCGGCTGTCAACCGGCCCGGTCCTGCTGGGTTCGGGCTGCCGGCGGTGATGACCGCGGTCGTCGCCGTCGCCTCCGGTCAGGGTCTTGCCGAGCTGTTTGGTCAGCTCGGTGTGCAAGGCGTCGTCACCGGTGGCCAGACGATGAACCCGTCGACGGCCGAGCTGCTCGCCGCTGTCGAGGCAGTGAACGCCGAGCAAGTCATCGTCCTGCCGAACAACAAGAACATCATCGCCGTCGCCGAGCAGCTCGACGCGCTGACGACGCGCCACGTCGTCGTAGTGCCGACGCGTTCGATGCCCGAAGCGCTCGCCGCGCTCGTCGTCTACGACCCCGAGGAGTCTGCCGCGACGAACCTGGTGTCGATGGCGGTGGCGCTCGAGGGCACCGAGACCGGCGAAGTGACCCAAGCCGTACGAGACACGGCGAGCGACGTCGGTCCAGTGACGACCGGGGATTGGATCGGTCTCGTGCGCGGCGAGGGCATCGTCTCGGTTGGCGGATCGGTCACGGGCGCGGCCATCGCGCTGCTCGACCACCTCGTCACCGAGACTCGCGAGATCGTGACGGTGATCATCGGCGAGGGCGCAACGCGCGAGCGCACAGACCGGATCTTGGCCTGGTTGGGCGAGAACCGACCCGACGTCGAAGTCGAGGTCCACGGC
>Ga0209069_10001978_pt1 | contig 10573 bp, 9 predicted proteins | sample Str013_2_FD_187202 | JGI IMG/M metagenome (GOLD analysis project Ga0209069, IMG submission 187202) | Freshwater sediment microbial communities in response to fracking from Pennsylvania, USA - Straight Creek_MetaG_SC_2013 (SPAdes) (version 2) | ecosystem: Environmental > Aquatic > Freshwater >...
ATCAGCGCCCGCGGATCAACGGACTCGATCTTGGTCGCACCATTGAAGGCGACGCCGGGCGGCGTCGCCTTCAATGGTGCGACCAAGATCGAGTCCGTTGATCCGCGGGCGCTGATCGGCTGGCTCGCCGATCGTTCCATCGGGCCGGCGGCGACATCGGGACCGTTGCGCCTGACCAGCGACGTCGCGTTGAGCGGCGACAAGATCGTCTTCGATAGGCTGCAGGCGGACCTCGATCGCATGAAGATCGAAGGTCATCTCGACTATGCCTGGCCGGTCGGCGACCAAGCCGCCAAGCTCAACGCGGCGCTGCATGCGGGCGAATTGGACCTCGATCGGGCGCAATCGCTACTGCTGACGAGCCTCGGGGAGGTGCCGCTCGAATGGCCCCGCGAAGGAACGCTGGCGATCGATGTCGGGCGGGCCACGGTCGCCGGGGTCGAGGCGAAGGACATTGTCGTCAAGATGCGGCGCGACCCCGGCGGTCTCGACATCGAGCGCTTGGCCATCGGCGATATCGGGGGCGCCAAGCTCGCGGTCGGCGGCCGGTTCGACACGCATGAATCGGTCCCCCGTGGCAGCATGACTCTCGATCTCGACGCGCGCAGCCTCGATGGCATGGCGGCCCTGATCGGAAAGTTCTCCCCTTCGGTCGCGGAGCGGATTCGCCGCGCCGCGAGCCGCTCCGTTCCGGTCAAGCTGCACACATCGCTGGCGATGGATCGGGGCGCCGGCGGCGTGTCGGGCGCCGCGAGCTCGGCCAAGCTCAAGCTGCAAGGCAGCGCCGGCGTATTCCGTCTCGATCTGCAGGGCGATGCAGGCGGGAGCGCCTCGGCGGCGATCGATTTGGCGCGTCTCGGCAGCACCAAGGTCCACCTCACCGGGCTCGTCGATGCCACTGACGGCGGTGCGCTGGTCGACATGCTCGGGCTCGATCGCCTGGTCGCGGTCAACCAGCGTTCAGGGCGGCTCGCGCTCGAGCTGAACGGGCCGCTCGATGGCGACATGGCCGTCAAAGGCCAGCTCCTTGCCGGCGGGCTTGATGTGTCGGCCAACGGAACGTTGCATCCCGCGGGCAGTCGGGGACCGACCGCCCAAATCGCGCTCAAGGCCGCCGCCGCGGATGTGGTTCCGCTGCGGTCGGCCACTGCCCCGCGAAACGTACAGCCGGCGTGGTCCACGCTGACGGCACAGCTCGGGCTCGCCGACAGCGTCGTCACTCTGGCGGATATCAACGGCACGCTGGCAGGGATCGGGATCAAGGGCGGGCTCGGCATCGGGCTAACGGAACCGATGCTGGTGAGCGGCGACCTTGCGATTTCGGCATTGGATATGCCGGCCGCGATTGGTGCCACGATAGGGTACCCGCGCCAGAACGGAAACCCCGGCAGCGGCGCTTGGCCCGCCGATCCATTCGAAATCGGCCTTCTGGGCAGCATCCGTGGCCGGATCACGGTCAAGGCCGGACAGGTTGCGCTCGCCCCCAGGCTGTCCGCCCGCGATTTGCATGCGGTCCTCGATCTGAGCCAATCGGGGCTGGCGGTCGCCGATATCGATGGCGCTTTTGCCGGAGGTCGGATCGGCGGTGATTTTGGCTTCGAACGCGGCGACGAAGGCATCACGGCGCGCAGCCATCTCAGACTTGCCGACATCGATGCGGCCGAATGGCTCGGCGGTGGCGGTGCCAGGGCGCCCTTGTCCGGCAAGCTGACGGCGGATCTGGCCCTCACCGGCACCGGACGCAGCCCTATCGCCTTGATCGGCGCGCTCACGGGCGAGGGGACTTTCACGTTGCGGGATGGAAGCATCGCCCGCTTCGATCCGGCGGCGTTCGATATCGTGACGCGTGCGGTCGATCAGGGTCTACCGCTCGACACGGCGCGGATCGGTGCCCGCATGGATGCTGCGCTGGCCGTCGGCGCCTTGCCGGTCGCGCTGGCGGAGGGATCGATCGCGGCCGCCATGGGGCAATTGCGCCTTGTCGATCCTGTGGTGCAGGCCAAGGGCGCCGAATTCTCCGCCGCCGGGACCATCGATCTCACCCAAAGCGCCATCGATGCACGTTTGATCCTGTCGGGGCCCAAGGTCGCGGCGCCTGCCGGCGCGGCGCTCGCGGGTGCGGACAAGAGCGCCGATTCTTGGGCCGGCAGCCATCCGGACATCTCGGTCAGCCTGAGAGGGCCGATTGATGCACCGAGGCGCACGCTCGACGTCGCCGCGCTGGCCAACTGGCTGGCGCTGCGCGCGGTCGACCAGAAGGCCAAGCGCGTCGATGCGCTGGAGCAGGCCGCGCGCGAGCATCCGGACGATGCGGGTGAGATCACCGGCAGCCCGGCGGAGCGCGAGCTGATCGACACCGCGCCGGGGGCGGCGCCGCGTGCGGCGCGCCCGAGCTCGATCACGAGCCCGGCCAGCGGTTCGGTCACAATTACCTCCCCAAGTCCGGGCGGGCCGGCCGTGCTGCCGCGACAGCGTCCGATCCAGGATCCGTCGGCCGCCGCCATCGGGCTACCCCCCGGCAAGGCAGTCGACGACCCGCGCGTGCGGCGTCCGACTCCCACGGCCGAGCAAGCTCTGCCTCCGCCCATCGATATCCGTCCGCCGCCGCCGCCGCGCGGTCCGCGCGGCTAGAGCGGTTGCACTGTTGCTGGAAACAGAAACCGCTCCAGCATTTTGCGTTGTCGCATTTTCGGACGGAAAACCGGATTCACCCATAGCCCGCGAAGACGGGCGTAAACGCCCTAACGCGCCTCCGCGGGGGCGGGCATTTTCCTGAAATGCTCCAGGGCTCGGAAAAACGCGATGGGCGGGGTCGTGTCGCAACCGCCGCGTCGGTTCGCCGAATCGCGGGGTGTCCCATCGCATGCGCTGCGATGGGTATTCGTCATGTTGGGCATGCGCACAGTGGGCGCGCGCGCACTGAGCACGCGTAACGATGAGCATGCGTCACGCTGGCATTCATCGGGCGACGCCGCTCGTGGGCGTGCAGCCAAAGCGGGGCGACACGCCCGCGACCCCGAGCGCGCGCAGCTTCACCCAAATATGAATGCGATCAGACGGAAGGATCAGGCTGAAGCGGCTGTCCGCTCGACCATCATCTCACCGTGCGGCGCGGCTTGCAGACCGATCTCATCGCTGAGCTGGTTGCGGTAGAAATCAAGCACGAACAGGCGCAGCGCCGATGACAGATTGCCGTGTTGGCGATCTGCATCGATCGAGGCGACCAATTCGGATAAAGTAGCGTCACGTCCGCTCGCGATCTCCTTCAGCCCCTTCCAGAATGCGTCCTCGAGACTCACACTGGTCTTGTGGCCGGCGATGACGATGGAGCGCTTGACGACAGGCGATTTCATCCTTCGTCTCCCGTGTCGACCCGGTGCTTGTCGAGATCCTGGCGGGCCTTCGTGTCGCGCGCAGCATTGAGATTGCGCTCGGCCTTGCTACGGCCGTGCAACAACCGATTAGCGGCTGCGAGCTTTTCGTCACGCAGCCGTTTTGCCTGCTTGCGCGCCGCACGAAGCTTGATGACGTCACCCATCCAGAACTCGACGATCATCGGGCATGTGAAGGCGGTTAGTCAGTGAGTCCGTTATTGGACCTAAAATGCGCCCGCAGCGTGGCAATGAAAAACGTTTCCATGCGTAGATTTGCATATCAATGCATCGAGAGTGGGCAATCAGGGGCCCGAACTTGGAATTTGATGGCGAATTTCGGGCAACTGCGAGTTCCAACAAATTCAGTTATGGTAGATAAGAAATCAGCTATCTCAAATAAGCATACGTAATCTGCGCAAACGTAAGTGCTATTGGGACTATAGCGGCCGCTTCTACTGACTATACGCTTGCCCTCGAGACTAAGCCACATCATCCCGGACGGGTCATCTTTTCGGGCCGCACCAGGCGATCGAACTCCGCCGCCGAAACGTAACCGAGGCGGATCGCCTCTTCGCGCAAGGTGGTTCCTGCGGCATGCGCGGCCTTGGCGATTTCCGCCGCCCGCTGATAGCCGATGTGCGGAGCGAGCGCCGTGACCAGCATCAGCGAGCGCTCCATGAGCGCGCGGATGCGCGCCTCGTCGGCGCGGATGCCGGTGATGCAATTGTCGGTGAAGGACACCGCCACGTCGGCCAGCAGGCGGACCGATTGCAGCATCGCAAGCGCAATCACGGGCTTGTAGACGTTCAATTCGAAATGGCCCTGGCTCGCCGCCACCGTGATGGTGGTGTTGTTGCCGAACACTTGGCAGCAAACCATGGTCACGGCTTCGCACTGGGTCGGGTTGACCTTGCCGGGCATGATCGAGGAGCCCGGCTCGTTCGCGGGCAGGATCAGTTCGCCGAGACCGGAGCGCGGACCCGAGCCGAGCAGCCGGATGTCGTTGGCGATCTTGAACAGGCCGGTCGCGACCGCGGTGAGCGCGCCATGCGCAAACACGATGGCGTCGTGCGAAGCGAGCGCCTCGAATTTGTTGGGCGCGGTCACGAAGGGCAGGCCGGTCAGGCCTGAGATCCGCTTGGCGACGAGCTTGGCGAATCGCGGCTTGGCGTTGAGGCCGGTGCCGACCGCGGTGCCGCCCTGCGCCAGCGGGTACAGATGCGCGAGCGCCTGCGATGTGCGCGTGCGCCCCGACTTTACTTGCGCGGCGTAGCCGGAGAACTCCTGCCCGAGCGTCAGCGGCGTGGCATCCTGGGTGTGGGTGCGGCCGATCTTGACGATGCCGGCGAATTCTTTGCGCTTGCGCTCCAGCGCCGCGTGCAGATGTGCCAGCGCCGGCAACAAGCATCGAGTGATCTCGGCCGTGGCCGCGATGTGCATCGCGGTCGGAAAGCAGTCGTTCGACGACTGGCTCATGTTGACGTGGTCGTTGGGATGCACCGGCGCGTCGGCACTCGGCTTGCCGCCGAGCATTTGGTTGGCGCGTGCCGCAATCACCTCGTTCACGTTCATGTTGGTCTGGGTGCCGGAACCGGTCTGCCATACGACCAGAGGAAAGTGATCGTCGAGCTTGCCGTCGATCACCTCCTGGGCGGCGCGCACGATCGCCCGGGTGCGGCGGGCGTCGAGCGAGCCGAGCTCATGATTGATCTCGGCGGCCGCTCGCTTGATGATGGCGAGCGCCCGGATCAGCGGGATCGGGATGTGCTCGGTGCCGATGCGGAAATTGCGCCGCGAGCGCTCGGTCTGCGCTCCCCAATAGCGGTCGGCCGGCACGTCGATCGGGCCGAAGCTGTCGGTCTCGACGCGCGTCAGCTGGCGCGTTTCAGTCATGGCCGCTCCACGCTCGCGAATAGTGTTTGGATTCGTGTGCAGGATAGCACGATCGCGGCGCGGCGGCGCCGCCGCCTCTTTGATGACCAAGTCGGGCACGCCCGACTTGGTGCGCGGGATCGAGCCGAGAAGGCTCAGGCGCTACTTCGGTTGCACCGGCACGGCGGAGCTCGATGCGTTCGGCAGGTGCAGACCGCATTCCTTTTTCTCCTCCTGCTCCCACCACCAGCGGCCGGCGCGCTCCGGCTCGCCCGGCGCCAGCGCGCGCGTGCAGGGGGCGCAGCCGATGGAGAGAAAGCCGCGATCATGCAAGCGGTTGTACGGGATCCGGTGATCGCGCACGAAGTTGCTCACGCGGTCGCGTGTCCAATCCAGGAGCGGGTTGAGCTTGAGGAGGCGGCGTTGCGGGTCGATCGCGGCGAAGCTCATCATTGCACGCTCCGCCGACTGCTCGGTGCGCACCCCGGTTACCCAGGCGGCGGCGCCCTCGAGGGCGCGGCCGAGCGGCTCGACCTTGCGCAACCCGCAACAGCCCTGCCGCGCCTCGACCGAGGAACGGAAACCGTCGATACCGTGCTGGTCGACCCATGCCTCGACGCTGCGGCGCTCGGGCAGGAGCGCCCGAATGCGTCGTCCGTAGCGCTGCTCGGTCTCGGCCCAGACCTGATGCGTCTCCGGGAACAAGCGGCCGGTGTCGAAGGTCACGACGTCGATGGCGAGGTCCTGGGTAAAAATGGCGTGGCTGATCGCCTGGTCCTCCAGACCGAAGCTGGTCGTGAAGACGATCCGGCCCGGGACTGCGGCGCGGGCAGCGCCAAGCCGCTCGTCAAGCCCGCAGGCCGCAAAGACCTCGGCAAGCCGCTCCCCGATAGCGACGAGCGCTTGCGGATCCGGCGCGGTCTGGTTCGGCAAACGGTGCGCGGCAGATTGGTCGATCATGAGCCCATGTGGCTTGTAAGAGGGACCCCTTCAGTAGAATATTCTTTCGTCAAAAAACAATAAGCCGCCACAAAAAAGAAGATTGATGTCTCAAACTGCCGCAATTCGATGCGGAAACACTCCGCTGCGAGACGACGGCGTGCCGAATCGCCTCACCGCCCGCGGTCTGTGACAGCCAGCGAAGGACAGTTCCGGTCACTTCTTGCGGAAACGATCGAGCCGCACCACCTCGCCACCCCCCGCAGATTTGTCGGTCGGTCTATCGGGCGGTGTTTCAGCCTGATTTTCGGACGCAGCCGCCTCCGGATTGGCAGGCATCGGCGCCGCCGGCACCGCCGGGGTAGTGCGTCGGGGCTTGACTTGGGTCGGCGCCTCGGCGAGCTCGCTGATCTTCTTGGGCGCGTCCGGCTTGGCGCCGGCCTCCGCGGTCGCCATCTCGATCTGCTCGAATTGCAGGTCAAACGGAACAGAAGGATCAACGAATCTCTTCACGGCCGCCAGCGGAATCGAAAGCCGTTCGGGAACGCCCCCAAAGGACAGGCCGACCTCGAACGAATCCTCGCCGACCACCAAGTCCCAAAACTGGTGTTGCAGGATGATGGTCATTTCCTTGGGATATTGCGCGCGCATCCGCTGCGACAGGCGCACACCCTCCGCGCCGGTATCGAAGGTCACGAAAAAATGGTGATCGCCGGGCAGGCCGTTCTTGGCGGCGTCGGAGAGCACCGTGCGCACCACCCCGCGCAGGGCTTCCTGGACCAGGAGGTCGTAGCGGATGTGATCGGCGGCCATGAAACAATCCTTGAAGCGATCCTCGGAGCGGTCCGTCGGTTTCGGCTTCCGGCCCCGAGATTCGCGGACGTAGCCGATGCTAGATCATGAGCGGTTCAAATGAAATCGGATCGTGCTCCCGCGGCGTTGATTTCCAGCCGAATGGCTGGTCGGCCCGGCATGACCCGGACCGCGAGCGGCATGAAGCTTGGTTTGAGTGGGGGCTTCTGTTGCCAGGTGCCCCCGAACCCCGCCTGACGCTGCTAAGACGCCAGGGCTTCAGATCGGTATTTCAAACCGCATTACGCAGCTTGAGCAACCGGAGCATAGTTGTCGTTTGCAACTATGGATTGGCCCGATAACGGCGGTACCATGCCGAGCAAAAGCACGCCCTTTACGCCCTCGTCGATCCTAGTTCGCCCCCGCCCAAAACCAGCGCGGCCAATGTGATTCGGCCGGGCTTGGACCTCACTTGGCCTTGGGTGGAGGCGCCGGGTACTGCCCCCGGGTCCGAAAGGTTTATTACGACGGCCATTTATCGCCATATCCGGCTTGCGCCGGCACCAGACAATATAGGCGCAGAAGGTTGACGATTAAAGACCCACAAACCCGGTTTGATTTGAAACGCCGACGGCGCCGGCCGCCGCCGGCAATCGCGGGGCACCCATCCCTGATTAATCCTTGGTTCTCCGGGTGGGGCAGGTTTAAGTCTCATCCGAGAGGTTTTCATGTCCGCGACGACGCCAATCCCAGTCCAACCCGCACCGATCGCCCCCAATCCGCTCGAGCTGTTCATCGCGTTTTCGCTCATCTCGGTCTCCGGCTTCGGCGGCGTGCTGTATTGGTCGCGGCGCATGATGGTCGACGAGCGGAAATGGCTGACCGCCGAAGAGTTCAACGAGGCCTATGCGCTCTGCAATTTTCTACCCGGTCCGAACATCGTGAACTTCTCGGTCGTGTTCGGACGGCAGGTCGGCGGCACGGTCGGGGCGCTGGTCGCCTTGCTCGGCTTGCTCGGCCCGCCCTTCCTGCTGGTGACGTTGCTCGGCCTGCTTTATGCCCACTACGGCGAGATCGCGGCCTTGCAACGCGTCTTGGCTGGTGTCGCGGCCGCCGCCGCCGGCCTCACCATCAGCACCAGCATCAAAATGGCCGGGCCGCTGTTGCGCGAGCGCCCCGGCTTCGCCCACGGCGTGGCGATGGCTTCCTTCCTCGCGGTCGGTGTCCTGCGCTGGCCGATCTATTGGGTGCTGGGCGTGCTGATCCCGGCCAGCATCGCGCTGGCGTGGTGCATGCGCCGATGAGCAGCGAGATCGGCACGTTGCTGACCTTGGCGGGGTATTTCGCCCTGCTGTCGCTGTTCGCGATCGGCGGCGCCAACGCCGCGCTGCCGGAAATGCACCGCCTTGCCGTCGAGGTCATGCATTGGATGAGCGACCGACAGTTCGCCGACATGTTTGCGATCGCGCAGATGACGCCGGGGCCCAATGTCATCGTGGTGACGCTCATCGGCTATCACGTGGCCGGCCTGCCGGGTGCCTTGGTAGCCACGCTGGCGATGTGCGGGCCGACCTGCGTGTTTGCCTTTTTCGTCGGCCAGGTCTGGGACCGCTTCAAGGACGCGCCCTGGCGCCTGGTGATCCAGGCCGCCCTGGTCCCGGTTTCCATCGGCCTGATCGGCGCCAGCGCCGCGGTGGTGGCGCGCGCGGCGTCGCCGAGCTTGGTGGCGGCGGCGGTAATCGTCCTGACCGCGCTGGTGACCTATACGGTCCGCGTCAACCCGCTCTGGATTTTTGCCGGTGCCGCCCTGCTGGGCCTCGGCGGATTGATCTGAGGAGCACCGCGAGAGCTGCGCAATGACACCGAGGTTTTTCTCGCTCCTGCCGGGCGCTAATCTGGCGGGCGAGAGGTTGAGTCGGCTCGAGACCGCGGCCCCAAGAGCGAAAGTCTGAAAGTCCAATGCGCCAGTACCATGAGCTGATGGATCGAATCCTCGCCGAAGGCGCCGAGAAGCATGATCGCACCGGCACCGGGACCCTGTCGGTGTTCGGGCACCAGATGCGCTTCGACCTCGGCGAGGGCTTTCCGCTCACCACCACCAAGAAGCTGCATGTCAAATCGATCATCCACGAGCTGCTCTGGTTTCTCGCGGGCGACACCAACATCAAATATCTCAACCAGCACGGGGTGAAGATCTGGGACGAGTGGGCGGACGAAAACGGCGATCTCGGCCCGGTCTATGGTCGGCAATGGCGCTCGTGGCCGGCACCCGGCGGCGGCGCCATCGACCAGATCGCCCATGTGGTGGCGGCGATCCGCCGCAATCCGGATTCGCGCCGCCTGATCGTGACCGCCTGGAACCCGGCGGAGGTCGACCAGATGGCATTGCCGCCGTGCCACTGCCTGTTCCAGTTCTATATCGCGCAGGGCCGGCTCTCCTGCCAGCTCTACCAGCGCTCGGCCGATGTCTTTCTGGGGGTGCCGTTCAACATCGCGTCCTATGCGCTTCTCACCATGATGGTGGCGCAGGTAACGGGGCTCAAGCCCGGCGACTTCATCCACACATTCGGCGACGCGCATCTCTATCTCAACCATCTCGAGCAGGCGCGCCTGCAGCGGGCGCGCCCGCCGCGCCGCTTGCCCCGGATGGCGCTCAATCCGGCGGTCCTAGATCTGTCGGCGTTTCGCTACGAGGACTTCACCCTCGAGGGCTACGACCCGCATCCGCACATCAAGGCCAAGGTGGCGGTGTGAGCGGCTCGAGCCCGTCCGGCGGCCCGCCGCCTGCACGCGCAAGGACGATTGCCCTCGTCCTGGTCGCCGCCGTCGCCGACAACGGCGTGATCGGGCAGGGCGGCGGCCTGCCCTGGCGGCTCAAATCCGATCTGCGGAATTTTCGCGCCATCACCATGGGCAAGCCGGTGGTGATGGGACGCAAGACCTACCTTTCGATCGGCAAGCCGCTGGCCGGCCGCACCAATATCGTGGTCAGCCGCAACCGGAATTTTGCCGCGCCGGGCGTCGTGGTGGCACCGAGCATCGAGGCTGCGCTCGCGGCCGCGCGCGGCGACGCGCTGCGGCGCGTCGTCGATGCGGTCGCGGTAATCGGCGGAGCCGAGCTCTATGCGCATATGATCGGGTACGCCGATCGTCTGGTCATCACACATGTTCATCTACGACCCGAAGGCGACACGATGTTCCCCGCCATCGATCCCAAGCTCTGGCGGGAGGTGGAGCGCAGCGAGCACAATCCCGGACCGGATGACGCAGCCGGCTTTACGGTCCTTGTTTATGAGCGTCACGCCACCCATCTGGGACGCGATAACGGCGGCAGCTGAAGGATTTGCGTTAATGGTGCGGGTGTCTCGCACGAGAACCCGCGTTGTAACCAACGGATGCCTCCCCTATAAACCGCCTCAGATGTAGACAGAGACGCCGCCATCCCGATGTGACGGGGTGCGCGGTCGATGAGGAGACAGCCGATGCCGTGGAGCAATCAGGGCGGCGGGCCCTGGGGATCGGGGGGCAAAGGCCCGTGGGGCTCGGGGCCGCAGCAATCCGGCCCGACGCCGCCGGATCTCGAAGAATTTCTGCGC
>Ga0209069_10001979_pt1 | contig 10568 bp, 11 predicted proteins | sample Str013_2_FD_187202 | JGI IMG/M metagenome (GOLD analysis project Ga0209069, IMG submission 187202) | Freshwater sediment microbial communities in response to fracking from Pennsylvania, USA - Straight Creek_MetaG_SC_2013 (SPAdes) (version 2) | ecosystem: Environmental > Aquatic > Freshwater >...
AAATTGGTCTGTATCCAAGCGAAGACAAAAAGGATGAGTATCGCAAAATGATTCGTTATCTGCGTCTTTTCTTCGAAGGGAAGAAAGCCACCGTCGTGCGGGAGCTTACCAAAGACATGCATGCGCTTGCAAAAGAGGAGCGCTTCGAGGAAGCAGCACAGATAAAACGCAAGCTTTTTGCACTTGCGCATATTCAGGATGTTGCACTGATACGCGACGACTTCCGCACGTATCGTGACGCTAAAAGCATTCGTATAGAGGCGTACGATGTGGCGCATCTTGCAGGGCAAGAAATGGTGGGCGTCATGACGGTCGTCGAGGGTGGTGAGCGGCACACTAGTGAGTACCGTTCTTTTACCATACGAAGCGTGAGTAGCGCTCACGAGGTGAAAGCGCTTACCGAAATCCTTGAACGACGACTGACGCACACCGAGTGGCACTATCCGCAGCTCATCGTTGTGGATGGCAACAGCGTACAAGCTCGCGCCGCAGAGGCAGTGCTCCATGCCGCTGGCGTGGTGATACCTGTTGTGGCCGTCGTAAAAGACGAGCACCACCGTCCCAAGCGCATCATAGGGCCGCGGAAGCTTGTACATGAGCACGAGCAAGATATTATTTCTGCAAACGCCGAAGCGCATCGCTTCTCGCTCTCACTGCATCGCAAAAAGCGTACAAAGCGTTTACTCACATAGGCTGGATGGTACAATATCCGTATGTCAAAAACGCGTGTTGCAGTACTTCGTGGAGGACCAAGCGAAGAGTTTGATGTATCTCTCCGTACTGGTGAACGCATGCTAAGCGCGCTTGATGCAAAGCGTCACCATCCACTTGATGTCGTCATCACGAAAGGTGGCGAGTGGCTGCTCTCTGGGCGAGTCCGAGCACCAGAAGATATCCTCGCACACACTGATGTCGCACTCCTCGCGCTTCACGGCAAGTTTGGCGAAGACGGTGGCGTGCAGCGTTTGCTCGAGCGCCACGGCGTGCCGTTTACTGGTAGCGGCTCCTATGCATCGGCTATCGCGATGAACAAAGCTATCACCAAAGACCTCGTGCGTCATCATGGTGTACACGTACCGAAGCACATGGTTATCGGTAGCTCAGCTCGCGAAAATACCATCGGTATGGCGCATTCCATCAAGGCGTTGTTCGGAAGCAAATACATTGTAAAGCCGATCAGCAGTGGCTCTTCGATCGGTGTTCGCTTTGCAAAAAATGTGGAAGAGCTTTCACTCGCACTTGGAGAGCTCCTCGCAGTGTACGACACCGTGCTTGTGGAAGAATATATTGAAGGGAAGGAGGCAACCTGCGGTGTTATTGAAAACTTCCGTGGTGAAGCGGTGTATGCGCTCCCTGTCGTAGAGATTGTTCCACCCACTGCAGCAGGCTTTTTTGCAGCTCATGTAAAGTACACTGGAGCGACGGAGGAGATTTGTCCTGCGCGCTTTACAAAGGATGAAAAAGAAACCATCGAACAGCTTTCAAAGACGGTGCACCGTGAGCTTGGACTTTCGCACTATTCGCGCTCTGATTTTATCGTTGCAAAGGACGGCATTTATTTTCTTGAGGTCAATACACTGCCAGGAATGACCAATGAGTCTCTGTTTCCAAAGTCGCTTGCAGCCATTGGTGCGCGGTATGAAGATTTCATTGACCATTTGCTCACAGTGGCCACAGCAAGGCGCCGATAAGGTGTGCCATACTAGTGCTATGTCACTGCTCCGTAGAAAAGCAAAGTCGTTTACACAAAAGGAAGTGCAGGCTTCACTGCGCAAGCTTTCTGAATGGGAGCCAAACAAAAAGCACACTGCCATCTCAAAGACCTTTTTGTTTCAAAACTTTATTTCCGCGCTCGCGTTTCTTGCAAAAGTGACCGTGCATGCAGAGGTTATGAACCATCACCCTGAGGCCACACTGACCTACGGTAAGCTTGTCATCACGCTTTCTACACATAGTGTGAAAGGCCTCACTAAAAGCGACTTTGAGCTTGCCAGGCGCATAGACGGACTGTCCAAATAGCCCCTTGAAAGTATCGTCATAACAACGTATAATCGTGAAGCTTGTTGAAAAATAGGCATGACTTATGAGGTTGCACGAGCTTTGAAGTGTACCCTTAAGTGTTCAAGAACTTTGTGAAGGGCTGACGTCTTTCAGACGGCGCGCCCTTCACTCAGGTGTACTGTGAAAGCAAGCTTTCACAGTACACCTTCACTCGGGCGCGTAGCTCACCTGGTAGAGCGCCTCATTTGCACTGAGGAGGTAGGGGGTTCGAGTCCTCTCGCGTCCACCCACGAGGCCAGCTAAGGCTTCACTGACCACTAACAGCCAATTCGCTGGCTCAATATATACATTTTTTCTCTCAACCGTACGGTTCGAGCTGGCGATTTTGACTATTTGAGACCTTTCGTCGGGAGTCGCCATTCCGTAGCTCACCGCAAGGCTTTTTACATATTCGAGAAACCGCTTCACATCATCCCAACTGTGGTTCTTTTGCTGCGTATTTTTTGCTTCATTGATTCGTGCCTTATCAAGCAGCAACGCTTCTTTCCGCGAGGAATAAGCTTCCTTGTCGATGAGGCGGTCTATTAGAGCGTCAGTGAGGCGTAGAAGTTTCTCTTCGATTTGCGTCAATTGCATCGCGAAGGTATTTGCGTTGTCGTCAACGGCGCGCTTTTCCGACCAAATACGAAACTCATCCTGAAATCTTGCAATGTCGTCGTCAGATATTTGGACGCGAGCTAGCATTTCAATCACGGCAAGTTCCAAATGCTCTTCACGTATTGTTTTGGTATCACAGTCCTTCGTCTGGCACCGATAATACACATGACCAATGTGCGCTTCTGGGATCATGAGATGGCCGCAGAGCTTGCAGTGGAAAAGTCCACGCAAAGTGTACTGCTGCTTTGTGTACGACTTGGACTTTCGACCTGTACGAAAATCTTTTACAGCCTGAAAAAGTGATGCAGAAATCAATGGCTCATGAATTCCAGGATATGTGGCACCACCTCGAGTGATGCGTATCACACCGCAATAGAAGGGATTGCTGAGCACTCTTTCCAATCCATTTTTTGAAATTTGCGTGCCGTCAGAACGTGTGAGTCCACGCCGCGCCAGTTCAGCGGGCAAGGTGCGCAATGAATATTGGCCGGACACATAGAGCTCGAAGGCCTGCCGAACGATTGGCCCCTTTATAGGATCGATGGTCTTCACTTTGCCACCACCGTTGTCTTGATATCCCATTGGCGCTTTGAATGGATAGAGACCTTGCTTCAAACGACCATCTATTCCTTTGATACATTCTTCGCGCAGGTTGCGAATATAATCAGCGGCGATCACTGCCTGTATATCTGCCGTGAGGCGACCACCGCGTGATTTGAAATCAAGAGTTTCGGTTGCAAAGTGAACATCAATGCCATTGTCCGCAAGCTCGGCAAATTTGGCCCAGTCAGCAAGATTACGCGCACCACGATCAACTTTATGAAGTACAACACCCTCAGCTTTGCGCTTCATGAGTTGCTTCATCATCGAAAGAAAAATCGGCCGCCCACTTTTCGCCGCCGTCTCTTTCTCTTCAAACCATTGGGTGATGGTGATGCTGTTTCGCGCAGCAAAGCCAAGAATCGCATCACGCTGCGCATCAAGTGACACGCCTTCACCTTGCTTTTGTGTCGATACCCGCACATAGCCGAAACATGATTTCATACTCACGCGTTAGAGTCTGAATCTACCACCTTCCCCGAAAGAGTCGAATCCACTTCGGGGATATCTGATTTCCATGGCCACGTGCCGTCGCGTTCCATGCGCTCATACATCCTCTGACACAGCAGAAGGTATTGCTCGAGGCGTGGTTCCATTGGGGTATTCTTTGGCATGAAAGTCAAATTAACCCCTCTGCGTCTTAACTTATAGAAGGCACACCTTGCGGACAATGCATCGTGTGCCTTCTAGTATTCACTTGCGCCAATTCGCTATCATATCCCTCATACCTAGATCATAGAGAGTTATACCGACCACCTGCTTCATCGGGGATGGCCACGGAAAGGCTTCGAGCCTTTCCGGTGCACATCACCGCGAGGCAGGTGGTTTTTGTATTGCTCGTGATAGTGAAAATCGCAGTGGATGAAGAACACATGCCAGTTTGGCAATTCGTGCCTTCTTCTAGTCAGGTATCCGTGCTGGATACACTGATGCTCTATCAAATAAGCCAACCCATGTATGAAGAATACATTTGCACTCGACCTCAAGGTGCTGAGGCGGAAGTCGGGCCTCACGCAAAAAGATTGCGCCCATTTATTAGCGGTTCAACCGTCGAGAATTTCACTGCTTGAAAGTGGCAGGATAGTGCCGACGATCAAAGACATTGTGGCACTTGCAACGCTCCACGGACGTTCAATCGAACAGCTCCTTGAGCAACTAGTACGGGACACACATAACCACCTCGCCGAACGCCTCCGCTCCATGCCCCTGCCCGCTGGCTTGGTCGCTTCAACCGCCAGCATACTCTCGATGATCTCGCCGACCGCCTAGCAGCCCTCACCGAATACGGGTATGCAGCGGCTTAACCGTGTCCTCTCGATAGCGGTGGCCACCGGACGCATCGGGTATGTATTTCTGATCGGTGACAGGTTGAAGGATTGGGGATTATCGCGGAAGGCTAGCAAATCGCCTGCCCTTGCTGCCTCACAAACCGAACAGTGGATTGCCGAACTTGAACCCGATGTGGTCGTGACCGAAATTGTTCCAAAGACTTCGACCAAAAGTTTCAAGACGCGAGCGCTGATCGATGCAATCCAAGCCGTCGCAGCGAGAGCAAAATTGCTCGACGTGCATGTGCCACGAATCCAACTTCACAAAAACAAATATGACGAAGCGGAGGCGCTCGGAAATAGATTCCCTGACCTAGCTCTTTGGGTACCTAAACCAAGGAGAATATGGGAACCCGAGCCGAGAACAACCGTGTTGTTCGAGGCGTTAGCTCTCGCCGTCATTCTCATTGAGAAGGACACTATTTTGAAAGAAAAATAGGAGGAAGTCGTGGCTTTGGAAGCAGTCTGAAATGTGCCCCCATGTTACAGGATGTGGCGGTATATGGGGGGTTAGGTCTGAAATTCCGAGGGGGATACTAAGTATGGTATGGATGGAACGCCCGATGCGGGGTGCGTATGTGGGGTTAACATCTCCGCACTCATCCACATGCACGCTAAGACTCCATCTTGCGAACAGTCGCTTTACGATGCACAACAAAGCGCTGCGCCGCCTCTCTGCGGCTCAGGCCCTCAATCACAACAGCCCGTCTGATCCTTGCATTAAGTTCCCCTGTAAACATCCATCCAGCCCCTCCACGCCAACACTTGACTATGAAGAAGCCTAACACTTTTACGCTGCCATCTGGCACCATAATCCCCGGTTCAGTGCTACACTTTAATTCCGCTCTTTATACTTCAAGACGCATCATGCTATTGTGTTTTAACCCCACTTTCCGTTTCGTTGTCAGAAATATAAACTTCTGCTTGATTGTAAAGTTTGCACGAGGAGCTTGCGGTGAGGTAACTAAACGCTATGCAGCTATTTTCAGTCTGACATTGCGCTTCACACTGGTCGGCCCGATCAAATTTCACCGTTTTAAAGTCGCCTGCGGCGAAGGCCCTTTTATGATACTTTATCATCTTGGGTAGCGTTGAAACAAAACTTGGTGCGGTGGTTGTTGAGGCCAAAATGGCCATGGCTCTGGCATCAAGTCTGAATGATTCCGCAGAAGATTTTAAGAAGCATGCTCTGTTCCAGTGGTCATACACTGCCGCCTTGCAGTTCTGATCTGCCATGCACATATCTGCACAATTCTGCACCGTTGTATCTTTTATGGATTGAATATCATTTCCAATGATGTCGGCATTGACGTGGTATGTAAATGTCTTTTGGGCCGATGCCTGGGCTACTGGCGTTGGCGTCGTCGCAGCTGCAATCTTTGTTGAAGTGTTGGAATTTGCCGCTTGTAACAACTCTAATTGTTGTGTGGTTTGCTGGTGAGTCTGCTTAAGGGCATCCAACTCAGTTTGAGTGTTTGCCAGTTGCGCCTGCAACTCATCATTCTGCTTTTTCAGCAAACTAAGTTCTAGTACCTTTTGCCCATGCGACAACACCTCGGCCCTCAGCGAAGTATTCTCCTTTTGGAGTTGCACCAGCGCTGAGTTATCTGCCCCACCACTATTTGCGGCGGATAAGCTCGCCAGTTCGGATGAAAATTCATCTAACTTTTTCCCTAGATCACTATTTTGTCCTTCGAGGGCTTCAATTTGTTTTTGCTTCTGCGAAACTTGATCTTCAATATTTTTCACATTAGCTTCTTTTTGTGTGAGATTTGATTGCAATTCGACTAAGGATCTTGTCTGCTCAATTATGCGTGACTGAAGAGAAACGGTTTCATTTTGCTTCGTCAAAATAAACGAAATCGCAACCAGGCCAACGATGACAGCTGATGCTAAGCCTGACATAACTATCGGAATAAATTTTAGAGAATGTTTTCCTACGGAGCCATTGTCGCGAGCTATTGGAGAACTGTCGCTTAGCCGCATATTTTGTGTCGGCCTAGTGAGATTCACACTTTCAAATATGTTTATCTGTTGTGGCGAACTTGTTGTGGCGACATCATCTGCGAGCTTGGCATCAGTCACAGGTATTTGAGGACCAGCAGGCATGTCTTCCGCCTGGCTCACGATTTGTTCAGACAGTTCAGGAATTGGCAATTGCGATATGGTTGGGGCCGACTGCAGAATTTGCTGTGTTAAAGGCTCGGCAGTCGATGAGGTATTAACCTCGACAGTAGGGACGGGAAAAGCAGATTTGGCGGTTTGGAGCGCAACACCCAAAATCAGCACAGTGCAATGCAGTGCAGTAGGCACCAGCGGTATAAAATTTAGCCCAGGAAGGAGATCAAACGCTGCTGCTAATACGGGGAATGCAACGAGCCACTGCCTGTGAATGAGCGTGCCGCGAGCAAATGCCAGACAAGCCAAGACAATCAATGAGAAAAGGTGCAACCAAAAAAAGGGATTCATCACCCCTGCTGCTGTCACAATGGCTCCAATGAGAGACGAGTTCGATCCCAGATAAGGCAAAATATAGGTGGGGATCATAAAAACGAAATAGAGCAGGAAGAATACTACAGCGTTTGCAACGAGTTTCAGGAAAGTCTGCAAGTTAATCTCCGATGTAGCAATAAACGCATTAACCAGCTTACAAACTCAGTGCTCAAGCGGGACAATTATCACGACTAAACTGTTCTCGTATGGGCCAGGTTGCCGTCGTTTAACTGCAACCGTCTTGTGTCATTTGTGCCTGCAATGTATCCTTGGTTTCTTGGTCGAGGTCATTGCGATACACTGTGAGTAATGCTGGCCCGAGCGCACAGCGCTTAACCTTCGCCTGTGGGTCAGTGGCGTCATTTTGCAGAGCTACCACGTATTGTGCCAGCAACGTCTCTGCCGTACTCGAACTCCTAGCCCCTGCCGCTTGAGCGGGAATGTCGACCTCAGTAATTCCGTCACTCGAACCTTGCGACGGTGCGGGAAGCGATGTGGGCGTCGGTTGTGGTGCGCTTCCTTGCAGAGGTACGTTTTCTCCACCAAGCCCATTCTGAGGGCTCGTGACTTGGATTTGATTTGCACCTACCTGGGCTGTTCCTTGTGAAGGAAACGAGGCTGGAGCGATCGTTACCGCTTGTCCCGCCATTTGAGCTTTGGGAGTGAAGCAGAAAACTGAAGTTGCCCCATCCTGCGCACACTGATCCGAACCGACCAATGCCAGTCCTGTCGGATGTCCGTTCAACGACACCGGAACTTGGTCTTTGAAAACCACTTCACTAAAATTGCCGTTAGGCCACCTAAACTTGCTTGTGCAGGAACCGTCAGTTTCACAATACAACTTTACTTCGCACGGTCTTTGCACTGCAAGCTGCCCAGAACGCCAGACTTGGCAAAATCCTCTATCTGTCATTGCGTGTTCTTCGCTAATCTTGGCGTCCATTTCTTTCTTAAGGCCACCCAAAAGCACTGTGCTGATATCGTGTATGAGCCCGCCTGCAAGCTGTTGACCAAAGTCGTCTGCTCGCACTTGACCAGAAAATGCTGCGGTGCAACAAGACAGCAACAGTACATATGATCTCAGTTTCATTGCCCTTCTCCCTTGCGTTTTTTATTTGGATAGAACAACTTTTGATCGAACTTGGCAAGTACCACGTCGGAGAATGGTTAGAGGATGTCGATGGCAAATGACCTAAAGCAAACTGTGCTTTCAGTCGTGGCGACTGGGCTTGTTTTATCAATTCATTCGGGGGCAAGTGCATTCACTGCACACGGGTCATACCCGATTTTAGAGCCTAATCCGGCAATTGTTCGTGTCTTGACGTACGACGACGTTTCACGTTCCCTGAAAGAACTTGAAGATCAATACTCGAAAGCACTACATCAATTTGGAAATGATCCAAGCAAAGCTCCATTCCTCAAAGGAATGGCCGAAAAAATACAGAAGCTCAAAGACGCACTAAAGGCGTCACAGGACGCAGCGCAGTAGGCTGCTCAGAAAACACTAGAAGAACAAAAGAAAGCGTCTGACGCGACAGCAAGGCAGGAGCAAGTGAAACAGCTGAATGCCAGAATAGAAGAGTTGCGAAAGCAACAGGCAGCGCAACAAGCAGCAGATCAAAATGCAAAAGACGCACAAGCGAAAGAAGTTGTCAGACAGGAGGAACTCCGGAAGCAGGACGCAGCCCTAAAACAACAAGATCAAGCATCGCAACAAGCTGCCAAGGACGCCAAGCTCAAAGAGTTGACTCAGCGCATTGACGCATTGAGAAAACAACAGACTGAGCAACAAGCACTGGAGGATCAGAAAAAACACGCTGTTGAACAAACAGCAAAGAATGCACAACAACAGCAACTCAGTCCAAATTTCGGCACAGCAAATAGTCAACAATCCACTGTGCAACTTGGTTCGACAATGGCGAATTCAACTCCTCAGATAGTTCCAACACAGCAGAGCTCAGGCATAAAGAGACTGCAAGACTTGAAAGCGGCGTTGGATACATTGATGAACAAGGGCAAGTCCAGCGGTGCCGTATCACCAAGTGTTCTGGCAAGCACCTCAGGAGCGACAACGCCTCAATCCAATCTTGAAATTCTCAAGAAGAAAATTAACGGATTGGACAATGCTACAGCTGCACCAATCCAGCAGTCAAATTCAAAACCGACGGCATCGAGTTTCGCTACATCAACACCAAAGCAATTTGACAACAGTGACAACTCCGTCGGCACAGTTGCAGGGACACTAATTTTTCACACAAAGACCGGTGCACGGTTGGCACTGAATTCATTCAACTCAGGCACAAAATATGGTAAGACTGACAGCAATTACCAGTGTGTTGAATTAATCCATAGATACTTGTCAACTCTTGGACTTGATAGTGCCCATCCACTGGGTGACGGTAGGTCGACAGCGCAGAATGCAGCAATGTTGAATCCAAATGTATTTCAGTTTGTCTCAAACGGCATGACGAAAATTGACGCACTGCCGCGTGAAGGGGCAATTCTGTCTATTAACTCAATTTACGGTAAGTCTGGTCAAATTGAAGAAGAAGGGCATGTAGGCATCGTGTCTCAAGCTGGATTTTCTAGCAATGATCCGCAGACATACCGCGTAACACTATTTGATCAAAATTGGCCCTCTAGAGAATGGAAGACAATTGAGTTCACAAATAATAACGGGTCATGGAATGGTTACATGAAAGACCAGAACGCCGTTGGCGAGCGAATAGACGTGGTGGGTTGGGCAAATCCCCGTTTCTAACTTCCTTCTGGAATTTGGTCCGGATCAGTTGTCGTTCCGTATTTGAACCTCCAAAACTTCTGCATGTTGTAACCTTGAGGCCAAGGCAGCGAGAACCCTTCATATTGGATGGTTTCGTAGAATAGACCGTTTTTGTCAGCTGAAAATGACGTGTCCTCTCCGTTGAGATTCATCAATATTGTAAATGTCTTTGGATCTGCGCCGCGTATGACATATCCATTGTGAAATACATTCTTGCCGTCAGTTGCATACGAGACAGAATCTCCAATAGCCCTAAAGCTATCGACGTTTTCGGTCACAATCTTTTCTTCTCCCAGGAAGAAAACCGCCTTCCCATCTGTGAAATAGCTGGAGCAATGTCCTGCTTCGTTTGAAATTGGTGACAATCCTTTTCTCAACGGTTCGCACTGATAATGTCTGACTAGACTGACGCTCGATGAAGATGCTGTTGGAGCACTCGATACTTGCCGATGATTTTTTTGAAAATCAATCAAGTCCTGTTGGTAGGCGAGAAACAGAACGATGTAAGGCGCAATGATCACAGCAACCTTCAAGAATTTCATAAACTCAGAAAATTAAGCAAATAATGGCCGTCAACAAAAGGATGTCGCTCAGCAATAACTACTATGTTATCACAGCTCAGAAGATGCCGTCCTCGCCGATCTGAATAACTTACCCTTGACTACGATGGTCATTTTCAAATCGAAGGACTCTACAGCTTTCACCAT
>Ga0209069_10001980_pt1 | contig 10561 bp, 8 predicted proteins | sample Str013_2_FD_187202 | JGI IMG/M metagenome (GOLD analysis project Ga0209069, IMG submission 187202) | Freshwater sediment microbial communities in response to fracking from Pennsylvania, USA - Straight Creek_MetaG_SC_2013 (SPAdes) (version 2) | ecosystem: Environmental > Aquatic > Freshwater >...
ACGAAGACTTGATGGTCCTGATCCGTGAGCAAGCGATCGCCGCCGACCGCCCGTTCTCGTACCGCCATCCGTTCTTGGACCTCCAGCTCCCCGACGGCAGCCGCTTCCACGGCGAGGGCTTCGATGTTGTCGAGCGGCCGATCATCACCATCCGCCGCCATCGCTACGTCGAGATCACGCTCGACGATCTGATCGGCTACGGCACGATCGACGACGGGCTCGCTCATCTGCTCGCCACAGCGGTGCACGCCGGCTTCGTCATCGTCGTCACCGGGATGATGAACAGCGGCAAGACGACGACGTTGCGAGCGCTGTGCGCCGAGATCGACCCCGACGAGGTCATCGCCACCGTCGAGACCGACTTCGAGCTTGGGCTGCACCGCTCGGCGCGCTTCCATTGGGTGCACGCCTACCAGAGCCGGCCACCGACGTCGGAAGAAGCGGCCGGTGTGTCGTGCGCGGATCTGATGACGCCCGCGGTGCGACTCAACGCCAGCCGCGTCGTCGTCGGCGAGGTCCGCTCTGGCGAGGCCGGCGCGTTCGTCGATGCCATCAGCATCGGCAACGGAGCGATGAGCTCGGTGCACGGCTACTCGTGTCGCAACGGTCTCGACCGTCTCGCAACGCTGATGAACCGCCACAACGACGTCGAGATCTTGACGGCGATGGAGCTCGTCTATGGCAACGTCGACCTCGTCGTCCACATGGAGCGGTCCCGCAACGGTCGCTACGTGAAAGAGGTCCTGGCGCCGTCGATGGCCGGTCGCGAACTGGCAACGACACCGCTCTATGGTCCCGGTACTGATCGGCGCGCCCAACCGATCGGGATGCCGACCGAGCCGATGATCCAACGACTCGTCGAAGTCGACCCGGCGTTCGACCTCGAGCTGTTCCAGCGTCCGGCGTCGTACCTTCCGCTGCGCCGGCCAGTGAGCATCGCGGCGAGGATGTCGTGAACGCGCTGATCGCACTCGGCATCGGCGTCTGTGTCGCCGCCGCGGTGGCCGTCGGCGCTGCCGCGTTCTCGCCCGCCAGAGGGGCGCCACAAGCATGGCGACCGTCGCACGGCGGGGCGCGCCGTGCGATCGGTGCCCTCGTCGCCGGCATCGTTGCGCTCGCCTTGACCGGTTGGTTGCTCGCCGGCGTTGGCGCCGCTCTCGTCGTCATCGTCCGCCGTCAACTGTTCGGTTCGGCCCGTGCCGGGAAAGAGCGACGGCGAGTCGAGGCGATCGCCTTGTGGTTGGAGGGCTTGCGCGACGCCCTCAGCTCGGATGCGTCGCTGCAGACAGTGCTGCTCAAGCTGGCGGAGTCGCCACCGTCGGGCATCGCCGATGAGATGACGATGTTCGAGCGTCGTTGCCGCCACGGTGTCCCGTTGGCCGACGCGCTGTGGCAGCTCGGTCGCGACGTCGCCCACCCGACGGCGGACATCGCCGTGGCGACGATGATGCAGTCACTGGAGCTAGCCGGGGCCAAGCTGCGCAGCCAACTGCACGAGCTCGCCGTCACCGCCCGTCACGAGTTGGCGATGCGCGAACGGGTCGATCGGATCCGCGCTCGCTTCGAAGGCGCGACCAAGGCGATGGTCGCCATCGGCGCCGTGATCGTCGTCTACCTGCGCTTCGTCGGCACGACGTTGAACTACTACCGCAGCGCATCGGGCCAAGCGGTGCTGGCCGTGCCGTTCGGTCTTTGGGCGATCACGTTCTGGTGGTTGCGGATGCTCTCGCGCTACGACCTCCCCGGCCGCACGCTCACTCGCCGACCGGAGGCCGTCGCATGACGCGGGCTCAAGTGGCGATGGCCGTTGGCGCCGCCGCTGGCCCCGCCGTCGTGCTGCTCGTGCGAGCGCTGGCGCCGGCACCGCCGTCGTTGGCGAGCGTGCGTCGGCGCGTGTCGGGTGATCCACTTGGTCGCGTCCCGGCGCCGGCGCCGGCTGCGGCCGCGGCGCGACAGCGCATGCGCCGACGTCGAGGGCTCGTCGGTGCGGCGAGCGAGTCGTTGGCTCGTTCTGAGCTCGGCACGTGGTTCGCGGCCCGCTTCGCGCCAGAGCTGCGCGCTGCGCAGTTGACGGTCCCGCAGGTCCTCGCCCAGATGTTGGCCGCGGGCATCGCCGGGTTCGTGTTGGTGGCGGGCCTGGCCGGTGCGCTCGTCGCCGCTGGTGTCGGTGTCGAACCACTGCCGATGGTCGGCCTCGCCGTCTTTGGCGCCGGCGTGGCGATGATGATCGTGCTCGAGGTGTTGCGCGATCGCGCCGGCCGCGCTCGTCGCGCGTTCAGCCATGCCGTCGGGCAGTACGTGATGCTGTGCTCGTCGGTGATGGCTGGAGGTCGTTCAGCCGAGTGGTCTGCGCGCTACGCCGCGGCGCTCGGCGATGGTCCGGCGTTCACCGCGATCGCCGCTGCGCTGTCCAGCTCGCCGGCGATGGGTCGCACGACGTGGGAAGCGCTCGAAACCGTCGGACGCGAGTACGGCACCGGAGAGCTCGTCGACCTCGCCGCAACTGTCGAGCGCGCCACGAACCTCGGCGCCGACGCCAGCGAAGCGGCTGCGGTCATTGCCCAAGCGATGCGCAACCGTTCGCTCGACGAGCTCGAACGCGCTGCCGATCGCAGCAACATCAAGATGCTCGGCCCGACGTACCTGTTCGTCCTCGGCTTCGTCGCCCTCCTCGCCTTCCCGCTCATCGCCCAGCTCTCCGGTCGCCTGTAGCGGCCAGGGACGGGCAAGAAAGGACAACCAATGCTTCACGTACAGATCGTCGCTGTGATGTGGATCGTCGATCGGCGCGCCCGTCTCGTCGCCTGGGCGAAGCAGGACGACGGCCAGGAACGATCGGTCGAAACGATGATCCTGCTCGGCGCGGCGGTAGCGATGATGATCGCCGTCACCATCTTCGCCGTCGCCAAGCTCGGCGCGGCGAAGAAGAACGTCGACGAACCAGTCAAGGTCCCGGTCACGTAGTGACCATCCATTGTTGTGCTCGCGCTGGCGGCTCGGCGCCCGATCGTCGTCGCCGGCGTCGGCGGCGGCGACGGCGCGTCCACGGGCTCGGTCGGCGATGCCTGTACCGGTTCCCGAGCGCGCCAAGTTGGCGTAGCGTCGCCGAGGAGCGAGCATCGCGCCCACAAGGCAGTGACCGTCGTCGCGACGAACGGGGCGCGATCGGCGCGGTCGAGACGATGCTGGCCGTACCGGTGATCGGCGTGCTCGTCATCTCGGTGTTCCAGATCGCGTTGCTCTGGCACGCGCACAACATCGTCGAGGCTGCCGCGCAGGAAGGCAGTCAGGCCGCGGCCGTCGTCAACCGCACGTGCACCGACGGCATCGCCACCGCCAACGACATGGCCGATCGGCTCGGCGGTGCCTACGTCAAGGCCATCGCCGTGACGTGCCAGCCCGGCCCGACCGTGACCGTGACGGTCGCCGCCCAAGCCTTGTCGATGGTCCCTGGTCTTCACTTCCCCGTCCGCGCTTCAGCCGACGCGTTGACGGCGGGCGAACGGTGAGCTGAGCACCGTGCGCCGCCGAGACGCCGATGCCGGTCAGACGATGGCCGTCGAGATCGTCGGGTTGCTCCCGGTGTTCATCCTCGCCGCCTTCGGTGTCGTTTACGTCGGCCGGCTCAGCGCTTCGCAGTCGCGCGTCCTCCACGTCGCCCGCACCGCGGCGCGCGTCGCCTCGCTCGCCGCGGGGCCCGGCGCCGCCGAAGCGGACGCCCGTGCCGCGGTCGCCAGTTCAACGCTGGGTCGATCGTGCGACTCGGTAAGGGTCTCGTCGTTCGTCGTCGATCCTGGACCCGGCGGCGGGTGGAAGGGTGCCAACGTCACCGTCCAAGTCGATTGCATCGTTCACAACGGCGATCTCGTTTCCATTTGGCTGCCCGGTAAGCACACGCTTCTAGCAAGCGACACCGAAGCCGTCGATGGGTTCCGCCGATGACGATCACCTCCACGTCTCTCCAACCGCTGGTCCGACCATCGATCGAGCTCGGCGCGCATCACCGTCATCGCCGTCATCGCCGTCGCGCTGGCGACGACGGCTCCGTCAGCGTGTTCGTGGCCGGGATCTTGCTGACGTTCCTGTTGGCCATCGGGCTCGTCTACGACGGGGGCCAAGTGCTGGCGGCACGGCGCCAGGCGATCACCAGCGCGCAGGCGGCGGCGCGCGCCGCCACCGCCACCGCCGATCCTTACGATCAAGTGTTGGACGCGTCCATCGCCGCGCAAGCCGCTCGTCGCTACCTCGACAGCGCCGGTGTCACAGGACTCGTCGCCGTCACCGCCGAGGCCGTCACCATCGACGTGACCATCACCCCCGGGCAGGTCTTCTTCCCGATGATCGGGGGGACGCCGAAACCGGCCCACGGCCATGCGGTGGCGGCGATCCAACTGGTGCCGCCGCGATGAGCGCCACCAAGGTTGCCGGCTCTCGGTCGGCGCGCCGGCCGCGGCCGACGTCATCCCCACGGCCGCGGCCGCCGTCACCGCCGCGGCCGTCGGCGCTCGGGCGGCTGCGTTCGCTGCTGTCGCTCGTCGCCCTCGTGTTCCTCGTCGTTGGCGTGCCGCTGATCACGCTGCGCGTCCAGGGATGGCCGTTCCCGCGCCAACTCCCGTCGCTGCAGGCCGTGAGGCACGCCCTCGGTTCCGGCGCCATTGGTGACGACGTCATCGCCCGTGTCATCGCCGCCGGTGTGCTCCTCGTCTGGTTGTACGTCGCCGTCGTCGCCGCTTCCGAGATCGCGGCGATCGTCGGTCGGCGCCAGCGCGTCCCGCGCCGAGCGCTGAACCCGCTCTCGCTATCGGTCCGCAAGCTCGTCGGCAGCGCGGCACTGTTGCTGACCCTGGCGTCGAGCGTGCGCGGTGGTGCGTTGGCCGCGGCGACGGCGCCGGCGGTCCTTGTCACCGACGCCGATGCGCCCAGCGGCAATGGTGCTCATCTCACTTCGGCTCAGCGCTCGTGGGAGGTGCGTCCGGGTGATCGCAATGGTCATCGCATCACGCCCGACGCGACCGTCGACGCGCGCCGAGCTGACGGCGAGACGACGGTCGTCATCGCGCAGCGACGCGACTCGTTGTTCAGCCTCGCGGCGCGCCATCTCGGCGATGGCAACCGCCGTGACGAGCTCGTCGAGCTGAACCATGGCCGGATGATGCCCGACGGCACGATCTTCGACGAGCAGCTCCGTCCCGGTTGGCCGGTGCTCCTACCTGCCGACCGTCTCGTCGAGTCCGGCGCAACGAGCGCGGCCGGCGCGGCAAGCGCGGCCGGCGCGACGAGCCCGCCTGCGACCGTCGAGGTTGGCGCGTCGGCTCGGCGGCAGCAATCGGTGATCGTCGTTCACGGCGACACGTTGAGCGGGCTGGCGGCGCGCCATCTCGGCGACGAACGACGTTGGCCGGAGCTCTGGGAACTGAACCGCGGGCGTCGCTTCGCCCACCGCTCGTTCGACGATCCGAACCTGATCCTGCCCGGCTGGGAGCTGATCCTTCCGGACGTCGCCGAGCCGTCGCCCGCCCCGCCTGTCGTGACCTCGACGGCAGCAGCGTCGACCGAGACGACGACGGTGACGGCGGCCGCAACGGCCGGTGCTCGCGCCGATGCCAACTCCGACGCGACGACCGGAGTCGTCGACGCTCGCCCGATCGCCGTCGCGCCGACCACGGTCGTGCCGCCTGCGTTTCCGCCGACCACCGCGGTGCCGAGCACGGTCGCGCCGACGGTCGTTGCTGCGGCGAACCTGCTGCCCCCGCTGGGCGCACGATCGTCAGTGCCCAATCCGCTCCGCACTGCGCCCGACGACACCGTCGAGTCCGCCGAGCAGACAACGACAACCAGCGTCGACGATCACGGTCAGGCGCGCCCGCTGCGGGCGCCGATCGGCATCGCCGGCGCCGCCTTGTTGGCGACCGGGTTGGCCGGGCTCGTCGCCTCTCGCCGTCGACGTCGGTTGCGGGCGATGGGTCCGGGCGATGTGCTCCCGCCATCCGACCCCGACCTCGCTGCCATCGACGCCGCCCTCGTCCTCGGTGCTGACCCGGTCGGCCTTGCCCGCCTCGATGCGGCGCTGCGCGGCCTCGCCGGCGCGCTGGCAGTTGGCGGACACTCCGCGCCGACGGTGCGACCGCTGCTCGTCTGCCGCCATGCCTCCGGCGAGATCCAGGTGTGGTTGGACGCACCGTTGACGGCAGCGCCGCCGACGCCGTGGGAACGCGGCGCCGATCGATCTCGCCTCTACCTGTCGGCCGACGTGCCGCTCGCCGTTGTCGCCGCCTCGGCCCGAGGTGTACCGGCCCCGTGTCCGGCGCTCGTGCTGCTCGGCCGGGGATCGTTCGATGATCCATCGGCAGCTTCGTCCGACGCGCTCAGCGAGGTCTACGTCGATCTCGAAGCACTCGGCGTCCTCAGGGTCGACGGCGGGCCGGGCGCTGCGGTCCCCGTCGCCCGCGCCGCGCTGGCATCGCTGGCGGTGTCGCCGTTGGCCGACGTCGTCTCGATCGTCGCTACCGGCATCGACTGCTTCGGCCTCGCCGACGAGCAACGTGTCATCCCGGTGGCTTCGGTCGCAGAAGCAGTGACCGTCGCGGAGGCGTTCGCCGAAGGGACGCGTCGCGGCCTGGTGGCAAGCGGCGCGTCGACGACGTTCACCCTCCGGGCCGCGGCTCCCGAGGAACCCTGGGAACCAGTCGTTGCCGTCATCATCGATCACGCGCTTGATGGCGTCGACGCCGCCGCGCTCGGCGAGCTCGCTCGCCACGGCGGCGTCGCCGTGGTCACCGATGCCGAACTGCCGGGGACGACGTGGCGGTTGCGCGCACTTGGTTCCGATCGATGGGTGCTCGAACCGGCCGGCGTTGTCGTCTGTCCCCACGCCCTCGCTGCCGACGAGCTCGCCGACATCGGTGCCTTGCTCGCCGACGCCAGTGCCCCGGCGCTGCCGCGACCGGACGACCGCGACCTGGTTGCCGCGTTCCGGATCGACGACGACGACGATGGCGATGACGATGTCGGTGTCAACGTCGCGGGTGCGCTCGTCTCGGCCGCGGGTGACGCCGTCAACGACGATCATCGCCTCGACCACGGTGACGGCGATGTGCACACGCCGCCGTGGCAGTTGCTCGTGCGCGTCCTCGGGCCGGTCGATGTCGTCGACCGCGGCGGCAACCCTGTCGAGTTCGAGCGATCGAAGGCGCTCGAGCTCGTCGTCTGGCTGGCCCACCATCGCGCCAACCCCGGACGCATGGCGGTGCGCACTGCGTTGTGGGAGACCGACGTGCGCGACGCCACCTTCGCCAACGTCGTGTCCGACGCACGGCGCGCCATGGCGCGGCTCGTGCCGCCGCCGACTGGCGAGGAGTGGATCGCGCGCAGCTACGCCGATCGTTTGCCCGTCCACGAGTTGGTGATGACCGACGGTGAGCTGCTCACCAATGCCCTGACCCGGGCCCGCAGCCAAGGGCGTCGCGGCGCGATCTGCACGTTGCGGCGAGCCCTTGCGCTGGTGCGGGACTTGCCCTTCGCGGGAACGACGTACTTGTGGCCCGATGGCGAGGCGTTGCCGTCGTCGTTGATCCACGCCACGACGTCGGCGGCGGTGGAGATGGCGGAGCGTTGCCTCGCCGTCGGAGACCTTGATGGCGTGCTGTGGGCCACCGGTCAGGGTCTGCGCGCCCTCACTGGTCACGAAGAGCTCGTCTGCCTGCGGATGCGGGCGCATGCCGCGGCCGGGAACCTCGCCGGCGTGCGGGCCGAGTTCGCCAGTTACGAGCGCGCCATCGTCGGTGACACGTGGGGCGACGGCACCGTCGCCGAAAAGGTCCTGCGCGTCCGCGCCGAGTTGCTCGGCGGCAACCCCGGCTGACGGCGGCCGCCACGACGAGACCCGTCGCGACCGCCGATCTCGGCTGCGTTCTGTTCCGCCGGTGACACAGAACGCAGCCGAGAACGAACGTCGCCCGACGGCCTCGCGACGCGGCGGACCGACGGCCGTCGACAGGTCCCGCTCCTGTCGACGGCCGCTGGCAGCCCGCACGATCTCAGAGGCGAGCCTCGTAGACGATGTTGAACGGCGTTTCGGTGGCACGACGGAAGTGCGAAAATCCAGCGTCTATAAACACGGCCCGCATCCGCTGTTCGCCACACTGCGCCCCGAGGGCGAGGCCGACGTCCTGCGAGAGCGAGTTCGGCGCGCACAGGAACGTCGAGCCGTTGTAGTACAGCGCGGCCACCGGGTTGCCGTGGTTCTCGGCCCGGTCGTCGAGCGCGAACGGCTCGACGAGCATCACCGAACCACCGGGCGCCAGGTGGCTGGCCGCGTGGCGGGCGATGCCAACGGGATCGCCCATGTCGTGCAAGCAGTCGAAGAAGCAGATCAGGTCGAACGAGCCTTCGTAGCCCGTCGCCGACGCAACCTTGAACGTCGTGCGACTGGCGAGGCCATCGCCAGCGGCCAGCGCCGCTGCCTGCTCTATCGAACCCGGGTGGAAATCGAAGCCGGTCACCGTTGTCTTTGGGTACGCCTTGGCGATGATCGTCGAGGAATGCCCGAATCCACAGCCGACATCAGCGACGGCGCCCCCCGACTGCGCCAACCGTTCGCTCACACCCTCGAGTGCTGGCAGCCAACTGTCGACGAGGTTCGTTCGGTAGCCCGGTCGGAAGAACCGGGCCGTGGCCGGGAACAGGCTCGCGTGCTGCTTCGACCACGACAGGCCGCCGTCGCCGCGGAACGCTTCGCTGAGCGGTCCGAGGCCGTGGTACATCGCTTCGAGCAAGCCGGTCCCACCAGCGAGGAATGCCGGTGAGTCCTCGTCGGCGAGCACCATCGCGAACGCGTCGGACAGCGTGTAGCGATCACTCGCCTTGTCGTAGCCGACGAGCCCGGCCGCCGTCTGACCGTCGATCCACTCGCGCACGAGACGGGCGTGGCAGCCGGTGCGCTTGGCCAGGTCGTCACTCGACATGGCACCGGCGCCAGCTAACGTCCGGTAGAAGCCGAGCCGCTCGCCGAGGTTCACGGCGGCGATTACGGCGGCACCGGTCATGTAGCCGACGACACTGCCGGCCGCGGCTTCGACTGCCGCCATGTCAATCGCCGTGCTTGCTGTAGTGGGATCGGAACCAGCCATGTCGTCGCTCCCCATGTCGGCGCGTCTCACCCTTTACGCGTGCCATCGCCGCGCCTACCGTGTGCCATGTCGTGGCACACCGTGTGCCGTGACACGCGGTGACTTGGGAGCCGCCGCACGATCAACGCCATCGGGGTCCGCCGGAATTCGGGGCTGGGGGTCGGCCATGACGCCACGAGAGAGCACCGTCGTGCACCGTGAGGACGCGGGCGTGAGCCTGGTCGAGCGTGCCGAAGCGCTCCTCGCCGCTGGCGAGCTCGACGCGGCACGCGCCACTGCGACCGCGGCCGCGGCGGCCGCCGATCGAGCCGACGACGCAGTCATGCTCGCCCGCGCCGCGCTGGTGATGACTGGTCTGTGGATCAACGACGTGCGCGCTCCCGATGCTCGCGGCCAGGCAACGGGACTGCAGCGACGTGCGCTGGCTCGCCTTCCCGCCGACAGCCACTCGCTCCGCCTGCGCTTGCGAGCACGCATCGCCGCGACCGACGCCTTCTACCGCGGCGAATCCGACGACGAGCTGCGCGCCATCGTCGACGAGGCCCGACGCGTCGGCGATCCTCGGGCGTTGGCCGAGGCGCTGTCGTTGCTCAACCACCTCTTGATCGGACCGGACAACGCAGACGAGCGGTTGGCGATCGCCGACGAGATGATCGATGTCGCCGCTGAGGCCGACGAGCCAGTCCTGGCCGTCGTCGGCCTGTGTTGGCGAACGATCGATCGGTTCCTCGCCGGTGATCCGCGCGCCGAGCGAGCCTTGGCCTCGTTGCGCTCGCGCGACGAGATCGTTGGCTGCCGGGCGGTGACCTACGTCCGTCGGGTGCTCGAGACGATGGTCGCCATTCGTTCGGGTCGTCTTGCCGACGCCGAGCAAATGGCCGAGGAGTGCCTGGCGCTCGGCACGAGTGTCGGTGACGCTGATGCGCTGGCGTACTACGGCGGTCAGCTGCTGCTCATCCGCTGGTTGCAGGGACGCGACGCCGAGCTCGTGCCACTCTTCCACGAGCTCGCCACTGCGCCAACGCTCGACGAGGTCGACTACACCTTCGACGCCGCCTTTGCTGCGCTGGCGGCGCGCAGTGGCCGGCTCGATCTTGGCGCCGGGTTGCTCGACCGGTTGCGCCAACTCGATCTCGCCGCGCTGCCACGCCAATCGACGTGGACGGCCACGCTGATGGGGATCATCGTCGCCGCTGCCGCGCTCGACGAGCGAGAGCTGGCTCGCCAAACCTACGACTTGTTGGCCCCGTACGCCCACCTGTCGATCTTGCCGTCGTTCGCAGTAGTCGACTTCGGTGCCGCCGATCACTTCCTCGGGCTGGCGGCCCGATGCTTTGGTCGGCTTGACGATGCGGCCGTCCACTTCGAGCGAGGCATCGCCACTGACGCTCGCAACGGCAACCGTCCACTCGTCTGCATCGGTCGTGTCGAGT
>Ga0209069_10001981_pt1 | contig 10558 bp, 8 predicted proteins | sample Str013_2_FD_187202 | JGI IMG/M metagenome (GOLD analysis project Ga0209069, IMG submission 187202) | Freshwater sediment microbial communities in response to fracking from Pennsylvania, USA - Straight Creek_MetaG_SC_2013 (SPAdes) (version 2) | ecosystem: Environmental > Aquatic > Freshwater >...
ATGCACGGCGGGTGGCCGTCGACGCCGACGTGCTTGACGTTCAGCACGCCGGCCAGACGTTGACGCACGAGGTTGATCAGCCGCGAACTCTGTCATACCCCTCCCTCATGATTGGCGGCATGCAGTTGTCGCAGGTGCAAGCACTGGTGGCGTCGGCGTTCGCGGTGCGTTCGTCGGACGCGCTGTCGCGAGAGCAGCTCTCGCTCGCCCTGGCAGCCATCTCCCGCATCCGCGCCTGCCTAGACGGGCTGGAGGCCGATGCGGCCCGCCGGCTGAACGACGTCTGCTCGTTCCCTGAAGGTGTCCTCGCCGAAGCGACTCGCACCGAGTTGGGTGACGCGGCGAAGCGCATGGAACGGGTCGACACGCTGGCCAGGGCGCCGGCGCTAGCTTCGGCGCTCGCCAACGGACAGGTCTCGGGCGGTCATGTCGATGTCCTCACTCGCGCGTTGCGACAGTTGGAACCAGCCAAGCGGGTGGATCTTGCTGACCGGTCGGGGTACCTGGCCGATGTCGCCCAGCGGTCCACTGTCGACGCGTTTGCACGGACGGTGAAGGAAGAAGTCGCTCGGCTCACATCGTTGGCCGATGCCGAGGCACGCTTGGCGCGCCAGCGGCGGGCGACATCGATGCGGACGTGGCTCGACAAAGCAACCGGGATGTGGTGCGGGCGGTTCCAGCTCGACCCGGTGACAGGACTGCGCGTCCATGGCCGGCTCGAGGCCGCCATGGCGGCGCTGTTCGCCGAGCAGGTTCCCGATACCTGCCCGAGCGACCCTGGCCTCAAGCAAGATCACCTTCGCGCCCTCGCGCTCGTCGCGTTGACCGAAGGTGGCCGGTCATCGCCGTTGGACCGGGCTGCTCCAGGAAGCGACAACGACGATCGATCGCCCGAGGTCGCTACGAACGAGACGGGCGTTGCTCGCGACCGGTCACCGTTGGTGCCGACATCGGCATCGCCAGCCCGAGGCAGCGCGACCGCGATGGCGACGCACGTCGAGACCTCGAGGACGGGGTCACGACCGCTGCGGACCGAGGTCGTGCTCGTCATCGATCTCGATCGGCACGACCAACCGAAGATCGACTACGGGATCCCGGTCGAGATCCCGGTCAGCGCCATCGTCGAGCTGTGCCGCAACGCCGTGATCATGCCCGTCGTCATCCGCGACGGCACCGTCGTCGGCACCGTGGGTCCCTTGAACCTCGGACGCAGCTCGCGGCTCGCCAACGCCGCTCAACGGCGGGCATTGCGGGCGATGTACCCGACGTGCGCCGTACCGGGCTGCGAGGTGCGCTACGCGCACACCAAGCCCCACCACATCATCTGGTGGCGCCACGGCGGCCTCACCGATCTGATCAACCTGGTCCCGTTGTGCTCCAAACACCACCACGCCGTGCACGACCAAGACTGGCAGCTGAAGCTGCTGCCTGACCGCACGCTCGTCGTCACTCTGCCCGATGGCAGTGTTCTCGAAACCGGCCCGCCATGAGCGTCTCGCGGTGGCTCGTGCCGCGACGACGAACCTTTACGGTGCTGGCTCGACGGCGGGTCCGAGAGCGAACAGACTGCGGGTGTGACTGCGACGGCCTTGACCCTCGATGCGATCAAGGCCGTACCGAAGGTGCTCCTCCACGATCATCTCGACGGCGGGTTGCGGCCGGCGACAGTGATCGAGCTCTCCGACTCGATCGGTCATCGGCTGCCGAACACCGATCCCGCGTCGTTGCACGCCTACTTCATCGCTGGGGCCGAGGCAAAGGACCTGCTCCAATACCTCGACACGTTCCAGCACACGCTCGCCGTGATGCAGACGGCCGAGATGATCGAGCGCGTCGCCTTCGAGTGCGCGATCGACCTCGCCAACGATGGCGTTGTCTACGCCGAGGTTCGCTTCGCGCCAGAGCTGCACACGCAGTCCGGCCTCTCGCTCGATGCGATCGTCGAGGCCGTCCTCACTGGCTTTCGGCGCGGCGAGACCGATGCGACGGCAGCAGGTCGCTCGATCGTGGTGAACGCCATCTTGTGTGCGATGCGGACCGAGCACCGTTCGTTGGAGATCGCGGAGCTTGCCGTGCGCGCCCGCCGCCGCGACGGCAAGGTCGTTGGCTTCGATCTCGCCGGAGCAGAGACCGGGTTCCCACCGTCGATGCACGCCGATGCGCTCGCTCTGGCACGACGGGAACTGATGAACATCACGTTGCACGCAAGCGAACCCCCCGACCTCGAGCTGATCAGCGATGCGCTCGCGCACGGCACCCATCGCATCGGCCACGGGGTGCGTTTGCAGAGCGACATCACCTGGCATGGCGACGGCACGCCGGCGCGCATCGGTCCCGTCGCCCGCCATATCCTCGATCGCCAGATCCCGCTGGAGATGGCGCCAACGTGTCACGTGCAGATCGGAGCCGTCGGCTCGATGGCCGAACATCCCTTCGATCGCTTCCGACGGATGGGCATCGCCGTCACCGTCAACACCGACAACCGCTTGATGTCGAACGTGTCGGTGTCATCGGAGCTGCACGCGTTGGCAAGGACGTTCGGCTGGGGCTGGGACGAGGTCGCCGAGGTCGTCATCAACGGCATGGCGGCGGCGTTCGCGCCGTACGAAGAACGCCAGCGGCTGTTGCGCGACGTCATCGCACCGGCCTTTGCGGCGCTCGCCACGGACGGCTCTACGCTCGAACCGATGCGAGCGGCGAACCGAGCGCTGGGCCAACAGACGAGCAACGAGACGAGCGGCGCGGCGAACCACGAGACGAGTGGGGTGATGTGATGGGCGTGTTGACCGATGAGCAGCTCGAGTCGTACGAGCGGCAGGGCTTTCTCGTCGTGCCCGACTTCGCTTCGGTGGAGTCCTGCCGCGCACTGAAGCGTGCGGCCGAGGTGATAGTCGACGACTTCGACCCGGCCGCGCATCGCTCGGTGTTCACCACGAACGAGCAGACTCGCCATGCCGACGAGGAGTTCTTCGCCTCAGCCAACACGATCACGTGCTTCTTCGAAGAGGAAGCACTCGACGCCGACGGAAACCTGCGCGTCGCCAAGGACGTGTCGATCAACAAGATCGGTCACGCCGAGCACGACCTCGACCCGACGTTCCGCCAGTTCACCTACACCAGCGACCTTGCCAGCGTCGCCACCGATCTCGGCATGACCGACGCGCTCGCGTTGCAGAGCATGTACATCTTCAAGCAGCCCTCGATCGGCGGCGAGGTCGGTTGCCATCAAGACGCAGCGTTCCTGTACACGAACCCGATCACCGTCACCGGCTTCTGGTTCGCGATCGAAGACGCGACGTTGGCGAACGGATGCCTGTGGGCGCAGCCCGGCGGTCATCGGGGCCCGTTGCGCCGGCTGTACAAGCGTGCACCGTCAGGCGCCGGGACGATGTTCGATGAGCTCGATCCGACGCCACTACCGAGCCCGCCCGACGGGCTGGTGCCGCTACCGGTGACGGCCGGAACGATGGTCGTGCTCCACGGGTTGCTGCCTCACTGGAGCTCGGCGAACCGTTCGCCGAGGAGCCGCCACGCCTACAGCGTCCATTGCATCGACGGCGCCGCCGAGTACCCGCCGGCGAACTGGTTGCAGCGTGATCCGTCGATGCCATTGCGACGACTGCGCGACGGTGCCGAAGCGAGTCGCAGCGGACGACGCGCGTGAACGCAAGCGTCGACGTGACCGAGACCGACGCACCGATCCCGTGGTCGCATCGCACGATCGTGTCCGACGGCGAAGAGATCTACACCGAGTCGGCTGGCCCCGCATCGTTGGCAACGGCCGAGGATCAGGGTGACGACCTCGGTGACCGTGACCGGGTCCGTGACCGTCACGACGGCGGCGACCGCAACGGTGACAACAACGTGATCGTGCTCTGCCACGGTGCCGGTGGTTCGCATGCCGTGTGGTTCAACCAGGTCGCCCGGTTCGCTCGCGATCATCGCGTCATCACGTGGGACGCGCGTGGCTTCGGGATCTCGACCGACCGAGCGGGCCGGAGCGGAGCGCGTGCCGCCATCGGTGATCTCGTGGCCGTGCTCGATGCGCACGGCGTGCGGCACGCCCATCTCGTCGGCCAGTCGATGGGCGGCTGGACCGTGATCGGCTTCACGATCGCTCATCCGGAGCGGGTTCGTTCGCTGACGTTGGCGAACTCGATCGGCGGCGTGACCGTCGATAGCTGGCTCGCCCGGATGCGAACACAACCGATGGCTCGTCCAGCCCAAGCCGTCGGCCGTCACCCGGCGCTTGGCCCGCGCCTCAAGGCAACGAACCCGGCGGCGGCGTTCTTGTACCAGCAGCTTGGCGGCGCCGGCTACGGCGGAACCGCCGGCGTCCCGGCACACGTCATGGCGAGCTTGCGTGAGACGCACTTCGAGCCGGCCGACATCGCCGCCATCGGCTGTCCGGTGCTACTGATCACGGCGAGCGACGACGAGATCTTCCCACCTGACCTCATCGATGAGACAGCACGTCGGTTCTCATCCTCGACGAGTGCGATGGTGCGGCGGCTCGATGGCGCCGGCCACTCGCCGTACTTCGAAGCACCAGAGGCGTGGAACGCTGTCTTCGCCGAGTTCCTCGCCGGCAAGGCGGCGAGCGCTCGCTGAAGATCGGGCCCGCCGGGACACGATGTCGATCGCGTCGAACGCATCCACCGCGTCGACCGTGTCGACCGCGTCGCAGCGTCGCCGCGTCGCCACGTCACCACGTCACCGTGTCACCACGTCAACCACGTCCACCACGTCCACCGCGTCCAGGACGTCCACCGTGTCACCAGGTCGGTCGGGCCAGCATGCCGCCGTCGATGATGAGCGTCGCGCCGGTGATCCAACGAGCCGCATCCGAGGCGAGGAACAGCACGGCATCGGCGACGTCCTCGGGCCGACCTAAACGTCCGAGCGGGCATGCTGCCGTCCAGCGAGCAACGCCTTCGGGCCATGCGTCGGCGATGCCTTCTCGCTCGATGAGCCCTGGCGCAACGGCGTTGACGCGGATCCCGTGCCCGCCGAGCTCGAGCGCGGCGGCGCGCGTGTGCATCAGCACGGCGGCCTTCGACGCGGCGTAATGGCTGTGGCCAACGGCCGGCTGGATACCTTCGATCGAGGCGATGTTGATGATCGCGCCGCCACCAGGACGACCACGATCACCGCCGGCGGGGACGGAACCAGCGGCACGGGCGGCCGGGGCAGCGCCAGCCGCGACAGCAGGAGCAGCAGCAGCCGCACGGGCGGCAGGGGCAAGGAGCGCGGCGGCAGCGGCGGCAGCGGCATCCGCGGCAGCGGCATCCGCGGCAGCGGCATCCGCGGCAGCGGCATCCGCGGCAGCGGCATCCGCGGCAGCGGCATCCGCGGCAGCGGCATTCGCGGCAGCGGCATCCGCGGCAGCGGCATCCGCGGCAGCGGCATCCGCGGCAGCGGCAGCGGCATCGGCGGCAGCGATCATCGACTGCGCCGCGACTTGGGTGACGCGGGCAACGCCGGCGACGTTGACTCGCAACACCTCGGCGACCTCGGCCGGGTCGACATCGACGAGACCGCTGATCGGTTGTGCAGCGGCGTTGTTGACGACGATGTCGAGCCGACCGCCGCCGGCAGCGCGGGCCTCGGCGATGATGCGCTCGGCGTCATCGAGCACGTCACCGTGCACGAGCGTGCAACGAACGCCGAGATCGGCCACCAACGCGTCGCCGCCGCGGTGATCGGTGTGGCAATGGACGACGACGAACGCGCCAGCCTCGTGCAGGCGGCGGGCGATGGCGGCGCCAATCCCGCCGGACGATCCAGTGACGAGCGCGACGCGCCCGTCGAGCGAGAGCAGACCGGCAACCGGCGGGACGACCGGCACCGGCACGGGCACGGGCACGGGCGCGCTCAACGGCTGCGCCCATCGCGAAACGTCCGGTCGCGAGCGCCGGCGACCGCAGCCGAGACCGCAGACGACGCCGCGATCGCACCGTCGGGCCGTTCGCCGGCCGAGATCCGCACGACACGCTGCTCGGTGACGAGCGCGGTGACGAGATCGGCCGGTGTCACGTCGAAGGCAAGGTTCAACGCCTCGGCACCGGCCGGCGCAACGTCGATCCCCCGCCAAGAGAGCACCTCGGCGGCGTCGCGCAGCTCGATGTCGATCTCGGCTCCGCTCGGGGTCGCCAGATCGACCGTCGACTCGGGCGCGGCGACGATGAACGGGATGCCGGCCCGCGCCGCGGCCAGCGCCAACGGGTACGTCCCGATCTTGTTGGCGACGTCACCATTGGCGGCGACGCGATCGGCACCGACGATGACGACATCGACGAGGCGTCGAGCGATGACGCTGGCCCCGGCGCCGTCGACCACGACCCGGTAGGCGATGCCCATCTCTGCAAGTTCGAACGCGGTCAGTCGCGCCCCTTGGAGCAAGGGACGTGTCTCGTCGGCGAACACCTCGCGCACCTTGGCCCGCTCGTGCAGGGCGCGCACGATCCCGAGCGCCGTGCCCCACTCGACGCACGCCAGGCCACCGGCGTTGCAATGCGTTTGTATGGCGACCGGACCGTCGACGAGCGAGGTGATGTAGTCCGCGCCGCGATGCGCGAGGTCGCGGTTGGTGGCGATGTCCTCGTCCAGCAACGACACCGCTGCGGCGACGAGAGCGGCCGTTCCCATCGGCAACGTCGCCAGGACCCGATCCACGGCCCACGCCAAGTTGACCGCCGTTGGCCGCGCCGCCCGGATCCGTGCAGCAGCAGCCTCGACATCGCCACGACCAGCACCGCGCCGATCGGCCTCGAGCGCGGCAATGGCAACGCCAAGGCCGCCGGCGACGCCGATCGCCGGGGCGCCGCGGATCACCAACCGCTTGATGGCATCGATGATCGCGTCGACTGTCGATAGCTCGACGAGTCGGACGTCGCCTGGGAGCAGCGTCTGGTCGATCGCCACGACCCGATCGCCGACCCAATCCAGCGTGCGCACGTCCGTCCTCCTTGCCGGGACCGCGTCCCCGCTCCTCGCCGCCCAGCCGTCACGTCGAGCGTCACCTCGAGCGTCACGTCACGCTTCTCGTCAAGCGTCACCACCGACGACAATGTGAGAGCAGGCAGCGGAAACCTATCGTGGGGCGATGCCCGATGAACCGTGGACCGTTGCTGCCAACGAACCCAGCGATCCTTGGCGTCTCGCCGCCGAGGCGGCGGCGCAACTCGCCGAGCGCACCGGTGCCGCCCGCCACGACATCTACGTCGTGCTCGGTTCCGGTTGGGCGTACGTCAGCGAGCTGCTGCCCGACGGCATCGACATCCCGATGGTCGAACTGGCCGGGTTCCCGGCACCGTCGGCGCACGGTCATGGCGGGTCATTGCGTTCGATCGCCCTCGGCGATCGACGCGTCCTGCTCGCCCTCGGCCGAGTCCACCTCTATGAGGGACACTCGGGCGCAACCGTCGCGCACGGCGTGCGCACGGCGGCAGCAGCGGGGTGCTCCGTCGTGATCCTCACCAACGCCGCCGGCGTGCTCCGCCATGATTGGCCGCTCGGCCGGCCGGCGATCATCGCCGACCAGATCAACTTCACCGGCCACTCGCCGTTGACGGGTGCGAACCCGCCCGAAGGCTTTCCCGGTCGCTTCGCCGACATGACCGAGACGTACACACCGCGCCTGCGCGCCGTCGCCCGTGACGTCGAGCCGACGTTGCCCGAAGGTGTCTACGTCGGCTTCCACGGTCCGGAGTTCGAGACGCCAGCCGAGATCCGCATGGCCCGCGGCTGGGGCGCCGATCTCGTCGGCATGTCGACGGTGCTGGAAGCGATCGCCGCAAGCCACCTCGGCCTGGAGGTCCTCGGCCTGTCGATGGCGACGAACCTTGCCGCCGGGATGGGCGAGGGTCGCCTCGATGGCGCCCATGTCGTCGCCGTCGCCAAGGCCAACGCGCCGTTCGTCGGCGATCTGCTCAACCGGATCCTCAACCGCCTCGTCGCGACGTGGCCGTGACGACGCCCATGGACGACGCCCGCGACGACAACGTGATGAGACCGGTGACGAGACCGTCGACGACACCATGACGACCTCGCGACATCGTCCTAAGGCCGACGAGCTGATCGACGGCCTCGGCCTGCAACCTCACCCCGAAGGAGGTTGGTGGGCGCAGACATGGCTCGGTCCCGCCGATCCGAACGACCCCGATGGCCGCCCGGTCGGCACGGCGATCGCGTTCTTGCTCAAGGCGGGCGAACGCTCGCACTGGCATCGCCTCGACGCCGTCGAGGTCTGGCATCGCCAGGCCGGTTCGCCGTTGGCACTGTCGGTCTGGACCGGTGATGGGCCCATCGTCACCCACGTGCTCGGAACGAACGTCGTCGCCGGTGAACGACCGCACACCGTCGTGCCCGCCCGAAGCTGGCAGACGGCGCGCACGCTCGGGAGTTGGACCCTCGTCGCGTGCACGATGACACCGGGGTTCCATGTCAGCCGCTTCGAGCTGGCCGCGCCTGACTGGACGCCATCATCGGACGACACATGAGCACGTCGACCGGCGCGACGACAGTGATCGCGCACGCAACGATCGTGACCGTCGACGACGATGACGCGGTGGTCGACGATGGCGCGCTAGCGATGCGCGACGGCGGCATCGTCGCCGTAGGTCGAAGTGAGCAGGTAGTCGCCCAACATCCCCACGCCAACGTCATCGATGCCCGCGGTGCCATCGCCTTGCCCGGGTTGATCAACACGCACGCCCATCTGGCGATGACGATGTTCCGCGGCATCGCCGACGACCGCGACTTGCAGTCGTTCCTCGATCGTGTCTTTCCGTTGGAGGCGGCACTGCTGTCGCACGCCACTGTCGAGATCGGCGTCCGCCTCGCTCTCGCCGAGTCGATCAGCGCCGGCTGCACCACGACGCTCGACATGTACTTCTGGCCCGAGGCAGCGACCGCGGTCGCCGCCGAGAGCGGGTTCCGATTGCTCGCCGGGCCAGTCTTCATCGGGTTTCCCGGACCCGATCAACGCCCCTTCGCGCAGCGGCTGGCGTGGGCCGACGAGGCGCTCTCGTCGTGGGCGGGGCCGCGCTGGGTGATGCCCCACAGCACGTACACGCTGACGCCCGACGAGCTCATCGCCATCGGCGCGCTGGCGCGGCGTCACGGTGCTCGGATGCACATCCACGCCTGCGAGAACGCCGCCGAAGTGGCGACGGTGCGCGAGCGCTATGGCCGCACGCCGATCGGCGTCCTCGACGATGCCGGGCTGCTCGATGCCAACACCACGCTCGCCCACGCCGTCGTGTTGGACGACGACGAGATCGCCCGGCTGGCAGCAAGGGGCACGGCGATCGCCCATTGCCCGCTGTCGAACTTGAAGACGGCATCGGGTATCGCCCGACTGCCCGAATTGCTTGGCGCGGGGGTGACGGTCGGACTCGGCACCGACGGCACGGCGACAGGCAATGACCTCGATCTGTTCCTGGCGATGCGACTGGCGGCGACGTTGCACAAGGGCACGGCCGGCGATGCCGAGGTCGTGCCGGCGCGCGCCGCGCTGGCGATGGCGACGATCGACGCGGCGCGCGCCATCGGCATCGACCACCTCGTCGGATCGCTGGCGGTCGGCAAGCGTGCCGACGTCGTGCTCCTCGATCCGGGCTCGCTGGCCTTGACGCCGAGCTACGACCCGGTGTCGACGATCGTCTACGCCGCCGGGCGCGGCGACGTGCGTGACGTGTGGATCGACGGTTTGCGCGTCCTCGACGATCGCCGACTGACGACGATTGATGCAGTTGCAACCATCGCCGCGATGCGTTCACTCGCCGCCACCGTGCGAGCGTCGTCGTGAGCATCGATGACCTCGATGAAAGCCGCGTCGTGAGTACCGCCGGCACCGTACGAGCATTGTCATGAGCATCGATGACATCGATGACATCGATGACATCGATGCAGCGCGGCGCGCCGTGCATACGACGTGCTTACGGATGGTCGCCGATCGGCTCGTCGTCGGTTCGGCCGGCAACGTCAGCGTCCGCGTCGACGTGCACCACGCGCTGGTCACTGCTGGCGGCGTGGCCTACGACAAGCTCGATCCCGCCGATCACCCGGTCGTCGATCTGCGCGACGGCTCGTGGTCAGGACGGCGAGCGCCGACGAGCGAGCTGGCGCTGCACCTCGGCCTGCTGCGCGCCCGTGACGACATCGGCGCCATCGTCCACACCCACTCTCGCTACGCGGCGGCGTTCAGCGTGGCGCGCATCGATCTCGGCTTCGTCTGCAACGAGAACATCGGGCCACGCTCGGAGAAGATCTTGGTGACCGAGCCATACGCGCCGCCGGGCACGGAGGACCTCGCGGTGGCGACGGCGCGCACCCTCGACCGGCAACCAGGCTCGCGAGCGTGCTTGCTCGCCAACCACGGCGTGGTCGCCATCGCCGACGATCTCGACACCGCCTACCTGATCGCCGCCCAGGTCGAATGGATCGCCGAAGTCACTTACCTGGCTCGCATGCTCGGTGGCGAGCACGTGCTGCCGCCGCCGATGCAAGACGCCATCGGTGGCAACTACGGCTTCACCGTCGCTCGCGCCGAGCC
>Ga0209069_10001982_pt1 | contig 10555 bp, 10 predicted proteins | sample Str013_2_FD_187202 | JGI IMG/M metagenome (GOLD analysis project Ga0209069, IMG submission 187202) | Freshwater sediment microbial communities in response to fracking from Pennsylvania, USA - Straight Creek_MetaG_SC_2013 (SPAdes) (version 2) | ecosystem: Environmental > Aquatic > Freshwater >...
GCGTTGATGACTGAAATTGAAAAGCGTTGCGGCATCGTCATTATCGCGGCCGGCCGCGTTGGCGATGGTGCCCAGAAAAGACGCGACGACCAAAAGAACAATCAACTTTCTCATCTTGTACTTACACTCCTTGATAGTTTCGTTTTGTTGAGATCGGATAAATAAAAGACTTGTCAAAACAAAAGCGCATGAAACAGACTTGAAAAACCCGGGGCCCGACTACAGCGCTGATGTTGGTTCTGATCCATGATGCTTTGCTCTTCAGCGCCCGAGAGCAACGGCATACAAACATCAGATGACTCGCTGAATTGAACGCTCTGAGTTGCTTATGACTTGATTGTGGGTTTTTTATGACGCGGAAAACGCTCGCGAATGTAAAGATTTTTGAAGCGGAGCGGTGTTACGTAGTTTCCAGGGCGAACACGAAAAGCTCACCACGAAGACACGAAGGCGCGGAAAAGGGCAAGGATTGAAACACAAATGAGTCGACGGGTTGCGTTGCAAGAGTTGAGAGCAAACTTCGTGTCCTTTGTGGTTTGCTCTTCAGCCTAAACCTTCTTCATCGCCAGGAACAGGAAGTAGCACAGCGAAAGGTACGCGGCTTCCAGGCAGACGAACATCGCCAAGAAGCTCGTGGTGATGCGGACCAGGATTTTGTTGTCGAACGACCAGTCGCTTACCGGAAGGCGGAGTTGCAGGACACGATACATGTTGCCGGCCACAACCACAAAGTAACGCAGCACCAGGTAGCCAAAGCCGGCCCAGAATGCCGTCCAGAAAACCGGACCAGCGCTTTCAAAGAAGTTGCCTAGTCCATAGGCGGCGCCGCTGAGGGCCACATGCAGGATGGCAACCAAGCCCAGGTTGGGCCACAAGCCTTCTGAGGTAGCGAAGTAAAGATAGTAGTCGCCGGCGCGGCGGGCCTGGCGGTTCTTAGGATTATCCTTGATTACTCCGCCCAGGACCAATCCCGCGGCCATGACCAGCGCCAGAGAAAAGACCACCGGAGTTCCGGAGTAAGCAATGTTGGTGGCGGACTGCAAGTCGAGCAGGTCACGCTCTTTGGCGGCGGCGCGCTGTTTGTATTGCTCCAGCGATATCTTGCCTTCGGCCAGTGAGTTGTTCAGTTCGGTCAGGGCCTGTTGGCGAGTCAGCACCGTTGACGACATGTGCAAATTGAAAACGCTTTTCGCTGAATTGGAAATCCGGCGGATCTCAGCCTGCGTGGCTTCCATGATTTCGGCTTCGCGTTTTACTTCCAACTGCGTTTGCGCTTGCAGGCTGTTGATCTGGTCCTGGACGGGGCCGCTGTGCCGTATGAAATACCAATTGGCCAGGGAGACAACCATGGCCACCAGCACCAACCCTTGCAGGGCGAACATGCGCGGATTGGCCCATCCGCTGAGCGGAACCACTCCGGCGTACGCCATGAGTTCGGCGTTCTGGTCTATGACGGTTTTCTGTTTCCAAAACGGGATGGGTCCGGGCTGCTGGTTCCACTGCGCGCGGAACTGCTCGGCGGGTGACATCTCAATTTCAGAGAATACCTGTTCGTCTTCGTACTGTTGGGCCAGCATATCCCGGCTAGTTTGGCACGTTTATCAACTAGGCAACAAATATCGGGAGTGCATGGCGTAGAGTGCCCGGCAGGCGGGAGGACTACGTCTTTTCGTGCTAAAAGACAGGATTTGCCGTCGGGACTCGGCGCCAGGGACGGAAGGTAGTCCACGGCGATGAACGAAGGTCAGGCGCGGTTCGAGCTAAAAGTTTTGAGCCAGCCGCTATTCGCTGGCGGACGTCATCCAGGCGGCAGCAACTGGTACGCCAACGGGCGCACCGTTCACTTTGGAAAGCTTGCCGGTGCCACTGATCAAGAATGCGACCACATCGTTGGTGCCCTGGTCGGCGACATATAGGAAAGACGACGTTACGGTGAGCGCGCCAGGTCCGGTGCCTCCGGTGGCGAAGGGCGATCCGCTGATCTGGCCGAGGTTACCGGTGCTGGAATCGATCACGAAAGCGGAAACGTCATTGGAACCGAAGTTGGCGGTGAACAGGAAAGATCCCTGCGCGTCCGTGGCAACAGCTTTAGGTTGCAGGCCAGCCGGGAACGGAGATCCGCTCATCGCGGTGAGCGTGCCGTTGGATTGAATGCTAAAACCCAGCACCGTGTTGTGCGCCGAGTCGGCCACGAACAGGAAGCGTCCGCTGGGATCGACGGTGAGCGCCACCGGAGTTGCTCCGGCGCCCATGCTGAAGGCTGCTCCCACTGAAGTGAGCACGCCCTTGGCGTCAATGGAAAAGCCGGAAACCGTGGCCGCTGCGGGATTGGAGACGTAAAGAAAATTTCCCTTGGGAGCAATCGCCATGGCCTGCGGGGCCGCGGGGACAATAAAAGGAGATCCGGCAACCACGCCAAGATCGCCCGTGCCGGTATCAATGGTGAATGCGGAAATGTTTGCCGAACCCTGGTTCAACACAAACAGGAAAGGCGCTCCGGCGGGAATCGCCATGGCGATGGGGCCAGTCCCGGTGTTGAAGATATTGGGCGGCGTTGGCGGAGTAATAATGAGCGTGGAAGTGGGTATGGAAAGCTCGCCGTTGCCACTGTTTACGTCCAGCAAAGTCACGTTGTTCCCGGCAAAATTGGCGATATAAGCGAAGTCGCCCGGAGGATGGATCACAATGGAAGAAGGCTGGGAGCCGGTGGCAAAATTGGGGTTGCCCATCGGCGTGAGGGTGCCGTCGCCGTGCTGTATAAAGCCAAAGACTTCGTTCGAGGCTGGTCCAGTCACGTACACAAACTGCTTGCTGCCTTTGATGCATCCGGCAAGCCCGGCCAGTCCGGCCACCGCAATCAATAATGCCGCTAAAACCCTTGCCCTCATGGATTTCTCCTCGGAACACTGTATGAATAATAACGAGACGTGCATCAAAGGATACATGAAACCGGCCCGCCTGTGGTACCGCCAGGGTAAATCCGGGCCGCGCTCCCCGTCCCAGTAAACAGGAACGCGCCAGGGTGGAAATTTTGCGGACTCCACTCGTAATTGTGAAAAGTGGCGCATGTTCACGGCGAGAGGCGAACGTATGGTAAGACATCAGTAATCAGACCACGCTTTGCGGGAACCGCATAGATTCGGAGGCATAAACTATGCGAACTGAACCATTATCCAAACTGACGCTTGACTTTCCGCACCAAGTAAGTATATCCAAGCGCCTGCTCGATCACGGTCGAGCGATCTTCGAAGGGCGAGAATTTTCAGCGGAACGCAAGGATGTAATTTTCCTTGGGTTAGCTGACAAGTGCTTTGCCACCTCGGACGCGATTCGTGTTCTTTGTGAGGCAAGCCACGTAGAGGACGCCCTGTGCCTGCTCAGGGTGCTGATTGAGGCGGTCATTACAAGCGGCTATCTCTTAATCTCCGACCCGCAGGTGGCCGACGACTACGCTGACTATCCCCAATACTCAAATTGGAAGCAGTTTCAAGATCTCAGGGCGACCTCACCCGAAATATCGCTGGGTGAGACCGACGCAGAACTTGAGGAAATGAAGCGAAACTACGACAAGGTTAAAGACCGCTACGACAAGTACCGAGGAGAATGGACATCCGACAGCATTTTCAAGAGGGCAAAGAAATTGGATGAAGCAGTTGGCTTTAATCTCTACCGATCTTTGATGAACGTTGGCTGGAGAAAGGCGAGTGCTTTTGTCCACTCAACCGCAGCATCGCTCGAATCAAGGCTCACTGCGGATCAACAGATTATCACGATAGAACGTAACGTTACATATAAAGACGGCGCCGGCGTTTTGTACAGTTCAAACATGGCAATGCTTGCCCTGACTGCTCTGGTGGATTTGCGCTTCGGAAAAAAGAAAGTTACTCAGTGGAAAGCGCTCTATGAAGAATGGTGCGGCGAGTCCGCTTAACGCAAGAGATTTAGTTGGTGATGGGAAAATGAGTACGACAACTGAAATCGACGCAAAATTAAGAGGCATTGAGTCTTTGCCGTTCAGCGACTTGGTTCAACGCTGGCGTGAGATAGACAAGATTGTGATGGGGGTAAGCGAGGGTGACCAGGTAATCGAGTGGCTGCGCGTAGGCAAGGCTCTCGAAAACATCCCAGTTGGGAAGGGGCACCCATATTTCCGACTGGGAGTTCTCCACCTGCTGAGAGACTCATCCGAAAAAAAGGCCGTCGATTTCTTAGAACAAGCGTATCGAGAAGACGAGAGATACGCGCCAGCCGCGGGATTGCAGCCGCATCGCATGGGAGCTTATCGTCTTTTAGCGCTCGTTAAAAGCTATTTCCTGTACTTGAATGACAAGAAAAAGCAGAAGTTTACAAAGGGCAATAAGATCGGGTGGGAGGCGGAACAGTTCGCGGGAAACACTCGGCGTCCTCAAATATCGACTCTGCTAACGGTCTATGACCGTAGCCTTGTTCATCCGTTGGATCTTGAAGGTCATACTTACCAATCTTTTTTCGAGCTAGTTAAAGACCGGAGCCTTTGTCGTTTTGCCATTGAGAATTATTTCTGTAGTGAGGCACTAATCACGCTGCTTCTGGTAGAAGGGCAAGCGGCTTTCCGCAATACAAACGAATATCCCATCTCGCGAGCGATAATTGGACTCCTTGGCGGTGTCATTGAAGCGATTCTCTCTGACAGCATTCCCAAGCAGAAGAAATCCCTCACTTTGGGAATGCTTATGCAGGAAGCCTATAAAGCAGGCATCATCAAGCAGGGTTCCCGTCTGGCTGCGCTTTGCAGTCTGCTACTTTATCTTCGGAACCATGTTCATGCTGAGCGTGACGCGGCACGGACGCAGTACTTCATCGACTTGAATGTAGCCCGAGGTTCAAAATCAGCTTTGGATTGGGTGGTTTCGGATTTGTTGTCATTGGTGCGGCAGCCCCCTCCGTAGAATGACCACAGCTCACGTTCCGATCCGCGTTCATCCGCGAAAATCCGCGGTAGAAAATATTTGTGCAAATGTTCTTGGCGCGTTATTTCTCCGCGGGCTTCTCTGGCGCCGCGGGCTTGGCGAACTTGGCATCGTCAACCGCCACGTTCTGCTGCATTTCGCTTACCTGAATGGTGAACCTGCCGCTAGGACGCGCCACAGTCCACTGGAAAGGTAGTTTCACGCCGCCGTCCAGCCGATAGTCCGCGTAGTCCACTTGCGCGGGGTTGCGGCCGAGCGGCGTTTCCGTATAGCGGATGGTACGCACCAGCAGGCTGGATTCTTTGTCAAAGAAGAACCGCACCGGCGGCTTGCCATCTCTGAAGCCAATGACCTGGACCACGTCGCGTCCGGCAATTTTTTCATCCGGGCGCATGCGGAGCTGGCTAAACATCTTTTTGATTTCCAGTGGAAGGTAGAAAGTGGCCTCAACACTGACGGCATCGTTTTCTTGCGAGTTCATGTCCTGAGGTGGCCGCCCGCCGGAGCCGCCCAGCCATCCCGCGTGGCCGTCGTAGGCCGTGATGCTATCGCCGTTCGGCGTGTGCACCACGGAGATGCGTTTGTTGGGAGCCTTGGCAAAAACTTCCACCGGGAATTTCTGCTGGCCAAAACTGATGTTGCCTTTCATGATGCGGCTGGTGTTCTTCCGCAGAGCATCAGCGCCACCCACGGCGGCAAGGTACTTGTCGATGATCTGGTCAGCGACGGGAAACGGCGGCCCTATCACACTGCTGGAAATCAGGGGGCGCTTCGGTTCTTCCTCAGGGATGGCCGGCACTGCCACCGGATTTAACGTTCCGCGGTGGCACGAATAGCAGGTGACTTCCTGCTGGCCGTTGAAGTGGTTCTTGTTGATGGCCATCTCCATCTCGATCATTTTGCGCGCCATCAGCTTGGGTTTCTTGTCGTCTTTTTCGCGTGCGTTGTCCACGTGGCAGAATTCACATTCCACGCCCAGGGAAGCGCTGATGAACTGCATGGCCGGAAGCAACTGGTCGGCCGGGACACCTTTCAACACCTGAATGTTTTTGAAACGCTGCTCGGCGGTTTTCGGCCCGGCATCTGCGGCCGGGACCGGAACCGGAGTAGTGCCGCCGTGCTGGGCGACGGCCGTCGCGGTCGCGAAGAGCATAGCGCAGAAGGCAACGAGCGCGGCGAACCGCAGACTGGAAAAGTGTTTGTTCATACAGGTTCCTTGGGCAAAATTGTGGAACGGGAAGTTTAAATGATGGGAAGCGGATTTAGAAAACTCCGCGTCTCCGCGCCTCCGCGGTGAAAATGTCTTACTCCACGCCCAGCTTCTTCTTGATCTCTGCCACGCTGTGGTCCAGCCAGAGTTCTTTGTAATTTTCCACGGTCATGAGCGTGCGCGGGTACATGCGGTCGATATAAACCGTCCCAAACAGGTGGTCGATCTCATGTTGCAGAATGCGCGCGTACCATCCGCTGGCTTCAATTACCTGCGGCTGGCCTTTTTCGTTCAGGCATTCTACTTTTACTTTCCGCGCGCGCGGTACGATGGCCATCATGTTGTTGAGGCTCAGGCAGCCTTCAAAGAATTCCACATGCTTGTCGCCGATAAGCGTGATCTTGGGATTGATGATTACGTGGAAGGGAATCACTTCTCGTTCGCGCGCTGCCAGCTGTTCTTTGCTCCAGTCCTTGGTGTAGTCCGGAAGGTCTTCAATCACGGCGAGTTGCAGGTTGCGGCCGATCTGTGGAGCCGCCAGCCCCACGCCGGGAGCGGCGTGCATGGTGGCCTTCATGGCGGCAATCAGTTCCCGGATTTCTTTGCTGCGAATTTCGTTGGGACGAAGCGCGCGCGCCTTCTGCCGCAACACCGTCTCACCAACCTGAACGATAGGAAGTAACACTTCAGACACCTTTATTTTGGAGCGGACGGAATTTATTGTACAAAAGCGGGAAGCCTACCGCGGATTGGCGCGGATGCACACGGATCAAAGGCCAGCCGGCTAGCGTAATTCGCAAAACAGCGGCAAAATCATTGTCGGACATCCGAACCGTGCCCTCACCCTTCTCAATCCGCCTGGCTGTTCCCGCTGACACTCCGGTGCTGCGCGACTTGATCTCCGCCTCCGTTCGCGGACTGCAAGCGGGCGACTACACTCCGTCACAACTCGAAGGCGCGCTGGCGTCCGTGTACGGCGTGGACAGCCAACTCATCGCCGACGGAACTTATTTCGCGGTCGAAGCTGCTGATCCCGAGGGTGGTGCGTCGCCGGCCATTGTCGGCTGCGGCGGATGGAGTAAACGCAAAACGCTCTATGGTGGCGACGTGTGGAAGGGCAGGGAAGACTCGTTGCTCGATCCCGCGAAAGATGCGGCAAAGATCCGCGCGTTCTTTGTGCATCCGGCGTGGGCCCGCCGCGGCATTGGGACCATTGTCCTGGACGCTTGCGAAGCCGCCGCTCAGGCCGCGGGATTCCGCCGCCTGGAAATGGGAGCCACACTCACCGGAATTCCGTTCTACAAGGAAAAAGGGTATGTGGAAATGGAGACCCTTGCGGTGCCGCTCAGCAACGGAGAAGCTTTGCCGATCGTGCGTATGGGTAAAGACGTGTGATTGCGTTTCCCGTATTCCTGTCTCACCGCATCATTCTGTTTTTCCTCGCCACTAAATGATGCCAAGTCGCGCAATAGGCCAAGGTACGAACCAGCACCAACTGGTTGTTGGATCCGCGTTCGTCCGCGTAGATCCGCGGTAGGTTTCACTGCAAATCCGCGGTAGAGATCTATTCTCCGCTGCGCACGTGCCATGTTTTCCAGTGGAAGCGAAGCGCCAGGATGCGCAGGCAAAACCCTGAAGCCGCGCCAATGATCGTGGAAGTTTCCCGCGCGAAATGGAAATGATCGAACACCAGGAACATGGAGGCGCCAAAACCGGCGGCAATGGCGTACAGCTCGCCGCGTTCAAAGATTTTCGGGGTGCGTCCGCTGAGCACGTCACGGATGCAGCCGCCACCCACGGCCGTAACGCCGCCGAGCAGAAGTGCCGGAAGCCATCCCAACCCGGCGTTTAACGCGCGTGTGCTTCCGGCCACGGCAAACAGGCCAAGTCCGGCGGCATCGATCCACACGATCACCCGCTCCGTGCTCTTGCCAATGTGCGGCGCAAACAGCATGCCGGCGATCGCGCCCAGCAAAGCGGTCATGAGATAACGCGGGTCGGCGAACGCCAGCGGCGGGCCCTCTTGCAGGATAAGGTCGCGGGTGATTCCGCCACCCAGCGCGGAGGCCAAAGATAGTCCGGCCACGCCCACCACATCATACTTATAGCTCTTGTTGCGGATGGCGATGAGCGCGCCCCCCAGCGCGCCGGCGAACACGCCCAGAAAGTCGATAACCAGAAATAGTGTGTCGATCGGAATTTTGTGGATGGGCAGCGGCATGAGGCGTCAATCCCGGCCTTTACTCAGGCCGTTCAAATCAAAAGCCGAACCCATCAACCTATAATCGAATTTCGCGCGGGGAGCAACCCTGCAAGGTTTGCAAGGTGGTTCCTTTCCGGTACGATTCGCCGCGGCGCCGCTCTGGGTTACTTGATCCAAAGCGCTCATCTTCAGGTGCAATCCAGCGGGAAAAATCGGGGCACAGTCTTCAGTAATCTTCAATGATTGGAGTCTGGGTGGCATCATCTGTTCCATGCCTCAATTCCCCCAGTCGCAAAACCGAGTACGTTCTCCCCGATTCCGTATCCCCAATCAGGGATCCATTCGATTCAATCTTGGCGAACATTACGTCCAAGCGGTGTTGCACCGCCTTTCGATGACCGGCGGACTCGCCGAGTTCAAGGGCAGCATTGGTGACATTACAATCGCCGAAGCCAAGCTGAATACTCCGGCCGGCGTGGTCAGCGGACTGGTGGAATTTCTGCGTCCGCAGAAAGATCTGGGACCGGCAGCACGAGCGTTCCGATTCATCGCGCTGGGTGACGGCGACTACAAGCGCCTGAATGTCACCCTGGAACTGATGCGCCGCAAAGGCTACGCCGAAGAAGTGCGCACGGCCTAGTCTCAGATTTCCGGCGCCTTCCTTCTTCCTTCTATAATCGCGGGCGTGAATTCCACTCGCGCTTTTTCCCGGACGAAAACAATTTCCACGTTCCTCATGCTTAGCTGCGTTCTGTTGGGCTGGAGCGCGGTTTCAGCGGCGCAAGTTCCTGATTGGTGCCGCACGCTTCCGCGACCGGCATACAAAAAACTTCAACGTATCAAAACGGCCGACCCGTGGTTTGAGGTTTACCGCGTGCGGCCTGGCGTGTTCGCTATCTACGAACCGCATCAGTCGGAAGAAGTGATTTCCTATCTGATCGTCGGTAGCAGCAAGGCCTTGCTGTTTGACACCGGCATGGGCATCAGTGACATCAAGAAGCTGACCGCTTCGTTTACTCAACTGCCAGTAAGCGTGGTGAATTCGCATACGCACAACGACCATGTAGGCGACAACTGGCGCTTCGGTGATGTTTACGGCATGGACACCGATTTCACACGGTTGAGCACCAAAGGTTCACGCGAAGACGCACAGGCTGAGATTGTTCCGGGCGAAATTTGTGGCGATCTGCCTAAGAACTTCAACGCCGCTCTTTATGCCACGCGGTCGTTTCACATCACGCACTGGCTGCATGATGGCGACATGATTGATCTGGGCGGACGCACCATACAGATCGTCGCGACGCCCGGGCACACGCCGGACGCCATTTCACTGCTCGACGAAAAGAACGGACTGCTGTTTACGGGAGACACGTATTATCCCGGGCCAATCTTTCTTTATCGTCCGGAGACGGATCTTGATGCCTATGAAGGTTCGCTCCAGAAGATGATTGGACTTTTATCCAAAGATCACGCCCCAAAGTTGAAGTTGCTGTTGCCGGCGCACAACGTCCCGGTGGCCTATCCCAAGGATTTGCGGCGCGTGCTGGCGGCGTTCCGCGAAGTGCGCGCGGGAAAAGTGAAGTCGTCTCCGCGGGGCGAGAAGAAGGAATACAAGTTTGCAGGGTTTTCGTTTTTTTGATGAAGTAAGCGCGTTTGTGTTCCGCCCTCCGGGGCTCAACCGGCAATTTTCAACGTGGTGTCATTCCGAGGGCCGAGCCTCGATTGCGGTTTCATTCGGCTTGAGCTGGTGCGCGGGCCGAGGAATCTGCTCCGCGGTCTTCCGGGACGACTAGTGTTGATTTACCTTGGCGGCAACCGGAGCCATCCCTCACTTCGCGCAAGGAATCCGCTAAGCCGACCGCAGTGCAGTGGCGCTCGGTTTGGGATGACGAAACTCACCCGGCAATCGTGACAGATCGCGAACTCCATCCTTGGAAAAACCTTCCTTGGAAAAACCTTCTGCGACCATGTACTCTGGGACTGCTTGGAGACGTTTTCAAAAATGAACATGAACCCCACGATGAAAATGACGCGCCTGACATTGACTTCCGCCAGGCGTTTTGCCGCTGCGCTCTTCGCCCTCGCTTTTTTTTGTTCGTTCCTGCCCACGCTGGCCCGCGCCGCTGACACGCGCTTTAAGGTTTCTCTTCCAGCGTCCGCACGTCAGCCGGCGACCGGTCGTGTGCTTGTGAT
>Ga0209069_10001985_pt1 | contig 10551 bp, 9 predicted proteins | sample Str013_2_FD_187202 | JGI IMG/M metagenome (GOLD analysis project Ga0209069, IMG submission 187202) | Freshwater sediment microbial communities in response to fracking from Pennsylvania, USA - Straight Creek_MetaG_SC_2013 (SPAdes) (version 2) | ecosystem: Environmental > Aquatic > Freshwater >...
CCGTCCTTCATCGGTTTGATGGCCACCACGTTGCCGGGCGTGCGGCCCAGCATTTCCTTGGCTTCCTTGCCCACCGCCACCACTTCGCCGCTGTTTTTGTTGATGGCCACGATGGATGGCTCGTTCACCACGATGCCCTTGCCCTTGGCGTAGACCAGTGTATTGGCCGTCCCGAGATCGATCGCCAGATCGGAGGAGAACAAGCTGAAGATCGAGCGCAGGTTGTAACCGTTCTTATTCATGGTTCCCTCAGTTTTCCGGGCTGCTCGCGCGGCTTGCGGTAGCCGCGTTTGGGAAGGCACCGCCCGGTCGCCCCGCCCCTTTATTAAATTACTTAAATAAATTCCGTGACCGTCCGCCGCCTACGGAATCACAATCTCCACGCGCTTGATGGCCGTGCCGCCCCGGCGATTTTGCCCGGTGATGACCACGGTCTGGCTGCCGCGCGACAGTGAAGACGTAAAATACTTGAACGATCCGTCGGGGCGAATGTCCGCCACCGGTTCTCCATTAATGATCAGCGCCGCTCCGGCTTCGGTGCGCCCGCTGATCTCCACCACGTTACCATGCAACTCAGGGCTTGCGACTTCCAGCAGCATCTCCTGGCCCTTGCCCTGTGTCGCGAGCGTAAACTTAAATGTATCGCTCGGCGCGCTCACACGCTTTTGCACGTCGGTTGCCAGCACGTCCCAGAAATAGTCCCCGGCATCGAGCCCGGTCAGGTCCACGGCCGTTCCCGTAAGCTTGCGATCCTCGACGATGCGCGAAAACATGGACGTGGTGCTGATTCGCAATTCGTAGCTGACCGCGTCGGATACCGGCTTCCATTCGAAATGAATCGGCGCATGTTTGGCATCCGCAACAATCAAGGGCTGCAAATTCAGCGGCTGGGCCAGGTCCGGCGGCGCCAGCACATTGGTTTTGACCATGGTTCCGCCGGACGCGGGCACGTTCACGCGTTCCCAGCGCCCGATCTCGACGTGCTGCCTGCCGTCCTTGGTTGAGAGATCGGCGGTTCCGGCAGACACGGTAATTTCCGACTCGTTGGTCTTCGGGTCGCTGTGCACGGCCGCGCGGCTATTCTGTTTCACCGATGCCACGGCATTGGAAAATGAAACTTCCGCCTTGGAGTTCGGAGAATCCCATGTGCCCGTGGCCAGGTCCACGGCGCCGGATGTGATATGCATCGCCACGCGCGTTTCGCTGTCGCGCCCCACGGAATTTTCTTCCACGGTGACCAGCGAATCGGCCTGCACCGTGTAGGTGGTGCCGTCGGCAAACGTCACGCGCGCCGCGCCGTCCCCGCTGGTTTGGATAAAGTCGCCCTTGTCCAGCGCCATGCGGTAATCGGCGGTCACCCACTGCACGGAATTTACCTTCTTCACTTGCACGCGCCCGTCCAGGTTCACAAACTTCGCCTGCTTCGCCGTCAGCTCCGCGATCGCGTCCGCTCCGCCGCCCAGCGCCTGCGTGGTCTTGGCGATGGCCCTGCTGAACGGCTCCGGATAAATCATGTAAAGAATCGCCAGCACAATCGCTAACACCAAAAGAAAATAAACCGCCACCGTGCGATAGGTAACGGTCTTCCAATAGACCTCCACATGGGAGGACTTTTGCCGCGGCAAAATCGGTGGTCGCTGATTCAGCATTGATTCAACATTAATTCAACGATTCAATATTCAGTTGGCACTGGAAATTTAGCCAGGTCCAAAACTAGCATAGCGGTCTAGGTGCGGCAAACGAGCGAGGCCGCGCCTGTTTCCCGCAGCGCAATACGCCGGATGCGCGCGCGGGGGGATGGCGCATCCTTCCTGACGCTTTGAACTTCCGGGCGGCCAATCCCTCGCGGGTTTTCGAGGGGGCGGTGGGTTTGATCTTTCCTGGTTTTATTTCCGGCTCAGTGGGCGGGGTTAACCCGCATTTCTCACGGAATTGTATGTTTCCCAGGTTTGCCCCAAGGCAATTCGTGCCAACCGCGCTTTGAGATTTTTAAACCATACCGGTTGGGTTCGATCGCTCGCGGGTTTCGAGGGGGCGGTGGGTTTGATCTTTCCCGGCTTTATTTCCGGCTCAGTGGACGGGGTTGATTCTGTTCAAGACGTGTTTTTGATCCGGTTGGAAGGCAAGAAAAGTCAAAACCCCGGCCCTGGAAACCCAACGGTTGGCCACCGCCTAGAATCAATGAATTTGTTCGGCGCCCGGTATTGAATTAATCGGCTTTTCATCCTTATCAAGCACTGGCACTCCCGGCTTTATGAACCCCATGATTTTTAATAGAGCCACCGTTATTGCAACGGGATCGCTGTTAGTTTTTATCCGTATATTGCTGAATCGGCAGTTTGATGTTGAGCTATTATCGGTACCGTCATAAGTCAATGTTACATTATCAAAGGTACACATATCGAAGTGAATTCCGTCTATTTTCACTTCTTCATTAAAGTAGTGTTTTCCATGGACATATTTCAAATGCTCTATATCGGTTTTTGGAAAATGAACCACTGATCCGTTGTACCGAGTGGCTCCGTACAATCCAAATAAAGAAACGGACAAGGCTAAAATTGCAATAATTAAAAGAATGAGCCACTTCGCTTTTCCGGGAAGGGCTGTACTATTCATAGAAACAATCTCTTGCGGCTTCAATCGAAACCACATCTTGATTTCAGGCACAGCCCCAATAACCGCGCATATAGCACAAATGGCAGTGAGAACGAGGATTGCGGAATTGTAAGGCACGATGAGCTGACCTCCTCAAACTTAGGACTTGAATCTAAAGCTGAAGAGTATCGCGCCTCCTGTGGAGTATCAACATTTCAAACTTATGCGATACCGAAGCCCATCCTAGCTTGACACGCGAACCCCTCGGCGTATAGTTGCGCGAAGAATCTTTCCACGCGACCGGAGGCGGCACCACAATGAGCGAATTCCCACTAAAGCGTCGTGAGTTCCTGGTTGGTGCGGGCGTCAGCGGACTGGGCTTGGTGTTTGGCCTCGACCTCAAGCCGGCTGCGGCGTCGGTTGCCGGGATTGAAACGGGCGCGGGCTCTACTTGGAGCCCGCCGGAAAAAGAAAGCAGCGTGGCCGGCATAAAAATGGCCTGGGCTCGCATCGCCCCGGACGGCGGCATCACCATCATGGCTCCGGCTGCGGAAATGGGCCAGGGCACGACGACTGCTCTCGCCGTAATCTTTGCCGAGGAGCTGGATGCCGACTGGAGCAAAGTGGCCGTCGAGTTCAGCCCTTCGGATGATTCTGTTTACGGCAGTCCGTTGCCATTTTTTTTCGGAATGATGGTCACCGCGGCCAGCACGGCGATCCTGGCGTATTACAAGAGCATGCGTCTGCACGGCGCGCAGGCCCGGCGCGTGCTTCTCGATGCAGCCGCGACACGATGGAATGTGCCCGTGTCCGAACTCACCACCGAACCTAGCGTCGTGCTGCACGCGAAAAGCGGCCGCCGCCTCACTTACGGAGAGATCGCGAGCTTTGCCGTGTTGCCCGACACTTTGCCGGCCGTCTCGGAAAATGATCTGAAGGACCCCGGCAAATTCCGACTGATCGGTCATGACATTCCTCGCGTGGATATTGCCAGCAAGACCGATGGCTCGGCGACTTATAGCATTGACGTCCGGCTTCCGAATATGGCGTATGCCACAATCGTTCGCGCTCCAGTTCTTGGAGCCACGGTGGTTTCCGTCAATGACGCGGAAGTTTCCAAAATGCGGGACGTCCTGAAGGTGTTGCAATTGCCGCCCGATCGCGTCGCAGTTGCCGCGCGTACCTACGAAGCGGCGCTGGCAGCGGAACGCGCGCTGAAGATCACATGGAGCAAAGGTCCGCAAGATGAGTTTGACAGCGAGCGCGCCATGGAGCAGCAGGCCGCCATCGCGCGCGATTTTTCCAAACCAGGTTTTCTAGTGCAGAGCGCCGGTGACGCTGTCGCGGCCCTCAGCGGCGCGGCCAAGGTTTACCAGGCGGAATACCATACCGAGTTCGTTTATCACGCCCAAATGGAGCCGCTGAATTCCGTCTCCTGGGTGAAGGACGGCGGAAAAACCGTGGAAGTCTGGGCCGGATCGCAAACTCCCACGCATTTGATTCGTTCCGTCGCGGAAGCGCTTGCGATTGCTCCAGAAAACGTCCAGCTGCATCGCACCTATCTCGGAGGCGGATTTGGCCGGAGGTCGGCCAAGGACCACGATTGGGCCGTTGATTCCGCGCTGGTATCCCGCGAGTTGGCGCAGCCTGTGAAAGTGATCTGGAGCCGCGAATCCGACGTGCGCTTCGGACGATTCAAGCCGATGACGGCGCAATATCTGCGAGCCTCCGAGGATAGCAATGGCCAACTAACCGCATGGCACCACCGCCTGGTCGCGGACGAAGCGCTGACCATGACGGATCCATTGAGATATGAGAAGGGCAAGCAATTCCCCAGAATTTCCACGACGGGGATCAGAACCGATTACGATTTTTCCAACATTCTGGTCGAGGCCGTGCGCAATAAACTGGGTGTTCGCATTTCGGCCGTGCGCGGCGTTGGCTCGACCGTCAATCAGTTTGCCGCGGAAAGTTTTATAGACGAAATCGCCATTGCGCGGGGCATGGATCCGGTCGAGATGCGCCTCGATCTGCTGCGAAAATCTCCGGCCGAGCAGGAAACGCTGCGCGCCGCGGCCGCCATGGCAGGTTGGAAGAAGGGCGAGAAGGAAGGGCGCGGCGTGTCGTATGTGATCAATGCCGGCACGTACCTGGCGACCGTCGCTCGAGTCATCGTGGACCGCGATAGCGGCAAAATTCACGTGCCGGAAATCTGGATTGCCGCCGACGTGGGCGTGGCGATCTCGCCGCGCAATCTGGATGCGCAATTGCAAAGCGCCGTCATCCACTCGTTGAGCAATCTGATCAAGGAGCGCATCACTTTTAAGAACGGCGCTGTCCAGGAGTCGAATTTTTACGATTATCAAGTGATGCGCATGTCGGAGGCGCCGGAAATACACACGCACATTGTGCCGTCCAGCCGCAATCCGGTTGGAATCGGCGACCTCGGCGGAATCGGCGTGGGTCCGGCGGTGGCGAATGCGTTTTTTTCCGCGACCGGACGCAGGCTTCGCCAGTCGCCATTTTTGCCGGAACGCGTGATTGCAGCGTTGAAAAGCTGAGGCGTGCGTGTTTTCCGAAGCGTGTTTGTCGAACAGGGCAGAAAAGCCCCGGGTCTGAAGACCCGGGCTACAGCATTTTCTCAGGCACGCGTGTTTGCTGTAGCCCGTCCGCCGCGGCGGACGGGGTTTTTCACTCGAACTTCCGAGCGAAACCTCGGACCTTACTCAATGACGGAAGCGGCGAGGATCAGCGCAATGACAGCGCCATTTTTTCGAGGAGGTTTATCCAGTGATCTCTCTTACGGTAAATAAACGCAGCGTGAACGTGGACGTGGAACCTTCGACTCCTCTGCTGTGGGTCTTGCGCGACCACCTCGGCCTGACCGGCACGAAATACGGCTGCGGCGTGGCCCAATGCGGCGCCTGCACCGTGCATCTGGACGGCCAGCCCGTGCGTTCCTGCAGCACTCCGGTTTCGCGCGCGGCAGGAAAACAGGTCACCACTATCGAGGGGCTTTCCTCGGGCGCGGATCACGCCTTGCAGCGCGCGTGGATTGAAATCGAGGTCCCGCAGTGCGGCTACTGCCAGTCCGGACAAATCATGAGCGCCGCCGCCCTGCTGAAAAAAACTCCCAACCCCGCGGACGACGACATCAATCGTGCGATGTCCGGAAATATCTGCCGCTGCGGAACCTATCCGCGAATTCGCCGCGCCATCCATCGCGCCGCGGAAATGGCCAAAGCCGGCGCGTGAGGATTTGCGACGGAATAAGGCGCGGCACATTTGGCGCGGCCTTCAATGCAGTGAGAGTATTTTAACTTCGGATTAAATCTGTTCTTGGATTATTAGACCATGGGGAATTGCTCGCGGTCTTCTTCGAATTCATAAAACTTCAATCACTTGCTGCTTGACTTGGAACCCTCCGATTTCTTTTGCATGTCGGAAAACGTGTCATTGTCCTCGCACACCATTTCGCCCAGGTTCCAGTCCGGTTTCAGGTCCAAGATTGCATGTCCTCCCCAGGGTTTCGTATACGCCTTCGGATCGTCAATGGTTGTGTCTATGCTCAAGGTGTCATGGGTCGCGCGACGTATGCGCTCGACGACGTGCAGATCCTCGCTATGTGGATGGCCGTCGTTATCCAGCCAGGTCTTATCGTTAAAACCGATGGTGTCCACGACGAGCGTGTCTCCCTCCCACTTTCCGATCGCGTCTCCCATCCATGTGGGATTCAAATCCTTGGGATGATCCCGGCCATCGGTATAGATTTCGCGCACAAAGTGGTCGTACTCAAAGATCATCACCACGCGGCCGGGAACCTGCAGGATCTCGACCGGCTCGGCTCGAATCAGGTAGACGCGCGGCACGCCCGGGGGAAAACATTTCATGATCGGGTCATTGGTTTCGGCCAGGGAAACTGCCCGGGGGCCCAAATTGGGTTTGGCGGCTTTGAATTTCGCCTCCGCCCAGGGCGTCATGGGTGGTTTATCATTGGTAATTGTAAATGCTGTTTCATAAACAGTATACCTGCGCTTGTTATCCGGCGCGCGCCGCGAACGCCTCCAGACTCCCGTCAGGTCCGCTCCCGGCGCGGCGGTCTGCGGCTTCATGTCGCCCGGCCCACCCGTCGTTTGCGCAAGGATAATGGACGAGAAGGCGAGCGTTTGCATCACAAGGATCAAACCCAGTCGAAGTTTTCGCATTCTGAATCTCCTGCAGCGGTACGGGTGCGGGCTCTACTTGGAGCCCGCCGGAATTAAAGATGCGGGCTCTACTTGGAGCCCGCCGGAATTAAAGATGCGGGCTCTACTGGTCGGCGTAATCCTCGCCGCGCTGCACGCTGAATTCCTTGCCGCCCGCCGTCACCACCTTGCTCAGGCGCATGCTATAGGAGCCATTTTTAGCGCGATTGCCGGAAACGGTGATGGCGTCTCCCGGCTTAAACATGTCCCTGGTCCAGCCCATTCGCGACATGGTGACCAGGCTGGCGGCTTCGCCCGTCCATTTTTCGACCTTGCCATCGGCGTTCTTGACGTCGAAAGAAAGTTCGGTATGCGGATTCATGAACCGGAATCCGGTCACGGTACCTTTCAGCGTGGTCACTTTCTGCGCTTCGTATACCGACGCTCCGTGGTGCGCGAAGCCCGGAATTGCAATCATCAGCAGGGCGGCGGCAAACAAGAAAATCGTCAATGGTTTCGTTTTCATGGGAACCTCTGAATTTGGACGGACTATCACACCGCATTCCTTGCCCTGTCAATATGAAAATGCAGAGGGGAAACGTTTCCGTGGCAGGCTCTCTCGCCAAGCGAGCGGAATAAGAATTGCGGTTGATTGCAGCAGATCGCGGTGGATTCCGGTGTTGCGGGTTATTTTTTAATCGCCACCGCGTCGGCGCTTGCCAGCGGGTTTGCGTTCAGGTGTTGTTCGATGTCGTTCATCAGGCCCGCGATATTGTTCAGCCGCATAATTGGCAAGCGCATGAAGTCATTTTCGGTTTGGAGGTCGCGGACTTGCACGTAGAGGTCGCCCACCTGTTTATGAACGCGGACGCGGACTCCTTTTTGGAGGACGGAAACGACCAGTTCCATGTCAATCGGCTGATCGGCCATGGCATCGGGTTTGTTTTTGGAAAACTCGGCGGAATTCTCCCGCGCGTTATAGGCGATGAACGGAAACTCGCGATCAAAATATTCCGGCTTGCCGGCATCGGTCAGATCGAACTTAAATATCTCCTTGTTATTGCTGGAATCCCAGATGGAAAAGGAATCCCCATTGATTTCGCCCACGATTTTTACGTGCAAGCAGGCTGAAGCCCCCTCTTCCCGTGCAAACACATCGGTCTCCACTTGATACCGGTTGTTCAGAAAATCAAGCACATACAAATTGGGAATTTTCGCGAGTGCGCGCGCCGGAAAAAAATTGATATCCCGGAAGAGTTCGCCGGCCATGTAAGTCGAGGCGCGGTAAGCCACATCGGAATCGTCCTGACAATTCGATAAAGTGGAATGCAGTTTCAAGGCGTCGCGGGCAAGCGACAACAGCGGCAGGAACAGCTGGTGCAGCCCGCCAAAACCGCTGGTTTGAAATTTTCGCGGGATGGAAGCAATCTCGACCACGCTACCGGAATCCTGCGCCGTCGCGGGCTTCGGTATGTTTGCCGAATTGAGCGCGATATTCCTCATGAGCTGATCAACTCCTGGGCCCAGCGCATGGCCTGCAAGTGGTCTTCAGCGAGATCGGATTCGTCCAATCGATACTCGGCAACCAATCTATTCACCGCGGCCCAGTCCCCGGCCTCCTGCGCCAGCATCAGTTGATACACAGGCTGCAACTGGCTCTCTTTTCCAAGCAATGCTGCACTGCATTCCTGGCTCAAGGGAAGGGCCTGGACCACGCGCGCCATCGGCATTTCCAGGATCGTATCCATTAGTGAAAGAATCCCCATCAGGAATAGGTCCGCCTCGGAGCGAAGGATTCGAGCCCCGGCCAATTCGCAGAACCGCGCCCTCACTAGAGCCGAAAGAACCAGAGCGCCCGGCTTGCTCTGTGCGGCGCCTAATGTCGCTGTTAAGCGCAGCCAGCGCCGGGTTTCCCGCATGCCCATCATGGCCAGCGCTTGTTTTATAGTGGTGATTTCATTGGCAAAGCTAAACAGGGAGGAGTTCAAATAGCGCAGCAGGCGGAAGGTCACTGAAGGCTCGCTCTTAATCAGGTTTTCGATTTCCACGGGATCCAGTTCCGGCCGCGAAGCCGCCTCAAACATCTTGAAATATTTGACCGAGTTGACTGAATTCCGGCTGACCGGCAGGACATCGGGTTTTCGGAAGAAGGAACCCTGGAAAAGGGAAAATCCGACCCGCTGGGCGGCATTAAAGTCTTCCTGCGATTCCAGCTTGTCCGCCAGTAAGCGGCACAGGTTTCCGTAGTTGTGGACCAGCGCTGCATATTGCTCGACGCAGGAGATATGGAAATCCACTTTAAGGATATTGGCCATGGCCGTCAGAGGCCCGCGCGGGTCGCCAAAGGTGAAGCCAGTCAAGGCAATCTGATACCCGGCGTCCTTCAAGCGCCGGCAAGCGGCAACCACGGCCTCATTCGGGATTACGCTGGCATCTAGTTCCACGACCGTGCCACTAGGGGGCAGAAGTGTCACATAGTCGCTCAGCAGAACGTCCAACGCGCAGGGGATAAACGCGTGTGCACCATTGCAAAGTACGTCAAACCCCACCACAGCCGTGGTGTCCAGAGTATCCGCTGAATCTGGTTTTTGGTTGGTGGAACCGATGCTGGCCGAAAGCCCGTCACGAAACAGCAGTTCGTAGCCGAAGATTGCCTGATCCGCGGAAAGAATGGGGTGGCGTACCACGAACCGGTGCGGAGATCGAAGAACCGGTGCAACTTCCTGAACCTTGGCCGGATGTTCTTGAGTGGGCATGGGCGTCACAGGCTATATCGTCACGAAAGCTCGCGCCCTTTAATTGCCCGGGCCCGTGGCGTACTTTTCAAGCGGTATGGAACCAGCCTACGTGGTTTTAACCGGCACTTCGACACCTTCCACCGGATTTGTGATCAATTGCTGTTCGATGGCTTTCATCAGGGCCGGCAGGTTGTTCAAGCGCACCGCCGGGACACGCATAATGTTGTTCCCCGTCTTAATATCCTGCACGCATAGAAACAGGTCGCCGACCTGCTTGTGGACACGGACCTTGACGCCCTTTTGAAATACGGTAACGACAAGTTCCATGTCAATGATTTGATCCACCATGGCGTTCGATGTGTTCTTGCCCAGTTCCGAGGAGTTAATTCGCGCGTGATAGGCGATAAACGGGAACTCGCGCTCAAAAAACTCCGGTTTACTTGCCTCGGAAAGCGTGAATCCAAAAATTTCCTTGTTATTGGAAGTATCCCAAACCACAAAACTTTCCCCTCTGATTTCGCCAATGATCTTTACGTGAAAGAAGGCCGATGAACCGCCATCGTGCGCAAAAACATCGGTTTCCACCTGTATGCGGTTGCTTATGAAATCAAGCAGATAGAAATTGGGGATTTTAGTGAATGCCCGCCCCGGCGTGAAGTTGAGATCGCGAATCAGCTCGCCGGCCATAAAAGACGCCGCGCGGTAAGCTTCCTCGGAAGGGTCTTGACCATTCGCGGAATCGCCTTGAAATTTGTAGGAGTCGCGCGCCAGGGCCAGCAACGGCAGGAACAATTGGTGCAGCGCCCCAAACCCGCTGGATTGGAATTTGCGCGGGATCGAAGCGATCTCGACCACGCTGCTGGATTCCTGAGGCCCTAGGGGCTTCTGTGGGTTTGCCATTCTTATGTTCCCTAATTTCAGCTTACGGCATTCGCCTGCCCTTATATTCCTCGAATTTAATTCTCCTCAGGGCTGCTCCCGGCTCGCGCCGCCCGACTGGAGCTTTGACCGGATCATTGTCCGAATCATTGCCC
>Ga0209069_10001986_pt1 | contig 10551 bp, 9 predicted proteins | sample Str013_2_FD_187202 | JGI IMG/M metagenome (GOLD analysis project Ga0209069, IMG submission 187202) | Freshwater sediment microbial communities in response to fracking from Pennsylvania, USA - Straight Creek_MetaG_SC_2013 (SPAdes) (version 2) | ecosystem: Environmental > Aquatic > Freshwater >...
CCGTTCAGCGTCGTCGTGCTGTTCGTGCCGAAAAATGCGCTGTTCGAGGCGATGCCAACGACAACCCCGCACTGCTCCAGTACCAGGGCTTCGTCGCCACCAGTTACAACAACATCGGTCTCTTGCTGTCTGAGACCGGGAAGCCGACGAAAGCCTTGACGAGTTACGAGAAGGCCCGAGAGATGCGACAGAGGATGGCCGACGACCACCCCGCCGTGAACGAGTTCCAGACCGATCTCGCCGCCAGCCACACCAACATCGGCGGCGTATCCGTCGCCGACTACAGCCCTCACCACAACCCGTTCGAGTACTACAAGTCCACGGCCAACCCCAAGCACCTGCCGCCGTCGTCCGAGGCCGCCATCGGCCGCACCGACCAGGCCAACCAGCGCTTCTTGGAGCGCTTCCAGCAAGACCCCGCCGGCATGCTCGACCCGGCCCACGCGGCCCAGCCCAGCCAACCCAACAAGACCCTGCAGGCCTCCGTCGACCAGCTCACCCAGGATCTCGCCGGCCCGGGGGCTCTTGAGGTTGAGCGTCATCGAGCGCTTGCCGCGGTTGACCGCGACGTGCGAGGCAGGGAACTCCTCCCCCATGAAGCGCAGGCCGTCACCGAACCCGGGGGCCTCGACCTTGAGCACGTCGGCGCCGAGGTCGGCGAGCAATGACGTGCAGTAGGCGCCCGGGAACATGCGGGTGAGGTCGAGGACCCGCACCCCGGCAAGGGGCGCGGTGCTGTCAGCGGCAGGTGAGGTCATGGCCGCAGGTTGGCACGCGCCGCGGGGGCGACGAAAGTCGGCGTCGGGATTCGAGCGCCTTCACTCGACGGGCAGCGTGACCGACTTCGTCATCCCCCAACTCGGGATCACGCAGCTGTGCTTGCCCGCACCGCCGACGACGAACACGCGGATGTGGTCGGGGTGGGCAGTCATCGGGAGCAGGTGGTCGTCGGGGACCTCGTGCATCCAGGCCGTCCACGCGAGCGACTCGAACTGCTCACGGAGCAACCCGGCGGGGATGCGGGCCCGTTCGTAGAGGAACGACTGCACGTCGGCGCGGGTCCACCCGTGGCCGGCGATGGTCGCGGCGTGCTCGGGGCACAGGCCCACGAACCATTCGGCCTGCGAGATCGGCGTATTGTTGGTGCCGAAGGTCGCCATCACCGACGCCGCCTTCTCCAGGATCGGGCCCGGGCGATCGGACTCCATGTCGTGGAAGTTGTGCGGGTTCTCGCCGCAGTGCAGCGTGACGGCCGAGGGCGCGTCGACACCGCTGGCGTGCGCGTATCCCTCCCACGGCGACGCCCCGAGGTTCTCGGCGACGCAGTAGGAGTACTTCGACGGCTGGCCCTGCGTCGACGCGTCACCACCGCCCGGGCGCGCACCCGCGACGTGCAGCAGGAGCAGGCGCAACGCGCGTCCCGTGGTCGCGTTGGCGCGGTTGCCGGGACCGAACGCGCCGAGGCCGCTGTTGAAACCGGCCTGCTCCGCGATCTCGCCGTGCACGATCAGCAGCGGCGCGACCGGGTGCGTCGTCGCGTTCACACCCCGGAGGTTGAGCTCAGGGTGACCCAGCGCGCGCGCCGTCGCGACGAGCACGGGCATGACCTCCGGCGGGCAGCCGGCGAGCACCGCGTTCACCGCCACCATGCGGCGGGTGCACTCGCCGAAGCGCGGTTCGAGGACCGACAGCACCTCGTCGGGATCGGCGTCGCCATGCTCGGTCGCGCAGGCCGCGAGCATCGCGTCGACCCGCTCGGGGGTGGGCGGCACGAGCGGCAGCCCGTCGCCCCAGCCCCGTTCGGCGAAGTACTCGAGCACCGTTTCCGGTGACGCGTCGGCGAGCTCCAGGAGCCCCTCCGGGGGGCCGGTGTCGCTCATGCGGGCCCTTTCGCCGCAGCCAACAGTTCCGCGAGGTTGGGCACGATCTCGGACGCACCCTTCGTGCCCAGCACCACCCGCTGCAACGTTCGCTCCGCGTCGTCGGGGAACGCCGGGCGCCCGTGCTGAAGCGCAAGGTTGTCCCAGACCACGAGGTCGTCCACTTCCCAGTGGTGCTCGTACACGTTGGTGGGCGCGTAGAGATACGCAAAGAGCTCGCCGAGGAGCGCCTCGCTCCCGTCGGGCCCCATACCCAGCACGCAATCGGTGTGCATCTCCCCCGCCATCACAACGGGCTCACCGGTCACGCGGTGCCGGCCGATCGCATCGTGCACGCAGCTCGGCGAACCGGGTGCGAGGTCGACGACGCGCATGCGGCCGTCGGCGGGCGCGCCGAAGTCGAACACGTTGAGGATGCGGGCGCGTTCGAGCCGGGCACGCAGATCGGCCGGGAGCCGGTCGACGACGCGCACCGCGTCGGCAAACCGCGTGGGCGCGCCACTCGCCGGAACCCTGACCGCGTGGAGCGAGATGCCCTCGAGCGGGTCCGCGGTGAAGGCGAAGTCGGAATGGAACGAGAGGCCGCCCTCGGGCACCACTGCCCCCTCGATCACGTTCGAGACGTAGCCGAACGCGCCCATCTTCTCCGAGAGCACCGGTCCGAACCACGAGAGCACCTCGACCTGGCGTTCGCCCGAGAGCTGCTGACCGCGGAACAGTAACAGGTGCTGCTCGCGGTACACGGCGCGCAGCGCGTCGACCGTTGCATCGTCGACGGAAGAGTTGAGGTCGACCTCGTGGATCTCGGCGCCGACCGGGAGTGCGGTGTGCCTCACAGATCCATGAGCGTACGACAACGGTCGGCCAGCGCCCGCTGGGTGACCCGCGCGTCGGCGAGCGTCATGTCGAATCCGTGCGCGACCCCCGGGTGCACGTGCAGTTCCACCGATACACCCGCGAGACCGAGGCCACGGCAGTACTCGACGTCCTCGTCGCGGAAGATGTCGAGCTCGCCCACGTCGAGGTACGCGGGCGCGAGCCCGGCAAGGTCGGTGGCGCGCGACGGCGCGGCGTACGGCGACACGTCGGGGCCGCCGATGGCGTCGCCGAGCAGCGCCCGCCAGCCCATCTCGTTGTTCTCGTAGGTCCAGCCCGCGAAATCGACGAGTTCGGGGTCGGGCACCGTGGTGCGGTCGTCGAGCATCGGGAACACGAGGATCTGCTTGGCGAGGGGCGCGCCCCGGTCGCGGGCGATGAGCGCGACACCCGCGGCCAGGCCACCGCCCGCGCTGTCGCCCATCACTGCGACGCGCGCCGGGTCGACACCGAGCTCACCCGCATTGGTGTGCACCCACTGCAGCGCGGCGAAGCAGTCCTCCACCGGCGTGGGGTGCGGGTTCTCCGGTGCGAGCCGGTAGTCGACCGCGAGCATCGGCACGCCGGTGCGCTCCACGTAACGGCGCACGAACGGCAGGTAGGTGGCGACGCTGCCGCACACCATCCCGCCACCGTGCAGGTACACCGCTGCACTCCCCGGCGAGTGACCGTCCTTCGTGCACCAGACGGCCGGCAGCTCCGTGCCGTCGGCCGCGGTGACCGTGACCGCACGGTCGCTCACACCGCCGATCGGGGGCAACGACTCGGCGAGCATGCCGAGGCCGACATCGGCCATCGCCCGCAACTCGAGCGGCGAGTTGGCCGCTGGCATCCCCGCCATGAACTCGGCGCGCGCGGCCATGAGCGGTGCGAATTCCGGGTCGAACGTGAACGGCATCGTGCCCCCCTTCTCCGGGAGGCGGTCTACACCTCGTAGAACTGGCGCGCCCACTTCCGCAACTGGCCGTACTCCTTGGCGTCACCCTTCGCCATCACCGGGTGCTCGATGTAATCCTGGTAGCGCCAGATCTCGAGGTCGTCCTCCATCGAGGTCATGAACTCCCGCCACACCTTCTCGCGCACCTTCTCGGGTGGCGCGGGCGCATCGTCGCCCGGCTCCCGCGGCCACCAGATGGAATAGAACATGTCGCTCTTCTCGTCGTCGATCGGCGTCGACGAGAACACGAGTCGGTGGTTCTGCGCGCCGCTGAATGCAGTGACCGCGATGCCGAGCCCGTTGTGGTTGCTGTAGATGTGCAGCGACATGTCGTTCGGATCGTCGCTCTTCACGTTGGGCCAGCCCGCCTCGAACTGCAGCACCGGGCCCTCGACGTTCCAGTACTCGCGCACCGGGCGAACCGTCGCGCGGTGCACGTACTGGAAGTGCGCACTGTCGGGCGAGTTCTCGGCCACCTGCTGCGGGTGCACCGGCTCACCGTCGGACCGGGCCGACATCTCCGGCCACGCGCGGTAGTAGTCGTCGGGGTTGGTGGAGATCGCGGTGTGCGTGGTGAAGATGTCGTCGATCTCCCACGACGGCGGCTCGTTCTGCGGCTGGTGCCAGATGAACACCAGGCCGTACTGCTCGCGCACGTGCCACACCCGCAACCGCTGCGAGATGTTGGGGCGGTCCTCGTAGGGGATGAACTTGTTCTCGCCGTCGGTGCCCCACTCCCACCCGTGGTACGGGCACACCACGCAGTTCTGGTTCACCTTGCCGCGGTGACCGAGGTGCGCGCCGAGGTGCAGGCAGTGCGCGTTCATTACGTGCAGTTCTTCGTCTTCGGTGCGGAACGCGACGAGGTGCTCACCGAAGTACTTGAGCGGCTTGATCTCGTTCACCGGGAAGTCCTGCGACCAGCCGATCTGGAACCAGCCGCTCACCTTCCATGTGTACGGGAACTTCTCCATCACTGCTCCTGGTTGTCGAGGAGCCGGGACGCCAGGTCGGCGACGCGCTCCACTTCTCGTTGCGTGGGTCGGTGCCCACGCGCGATCCACGTGGCCTGCTGCCCCATGACCAATTCGTACGCCGCGTCGGTGACTTCGTGCGCCTCGCCGGCGGCGACACCGTCGTGCACCAGCGCGTCGGCGAGCACCCGTCGCACCGGTTCGACGAGGCGGTCCTCGGCGTCGGGGAAGCGGCGCAAGAAGCGGTGACGCTCGAGCGCGAACGCTTCGATCGACGACGCCGACTTGTCGGTGGCGGTGAGCCGCAGCAGGACCGTGGCCCAGATCTGCAGCGATTCACGCGCATTGCGAGCGCGGCGCATCCGCTGTTGGAGGGTGACCACGGTGCGCTCGGCCGCCTCCTGGGCCACGGCGAGCAGCAGGCCGTCCTTCGACTCGAACACGCGGTAGAAGGCCGCGTTGTGCAGCCCCGCCTCCTGCACGACCTCGGTGACCGAGACGTCGACGTCACTCCGGCGGGAGAGGACCACGAGGGCCGCGTCGACGAACGCCTGGCGCGTCGCGGCGAACGCCTCGGGGTCGTCGAGCTGCCGAAGGGGTCGTGCCGGAGCACGGGTGGAGGTGGCCACGTCCGTAGAATAGCATTCTGTAGAAGCAAGTTCTACGGCAAGCTTCTTGGGTCGACACTCCGATGAAGGCAGTCGTCGACGGCGACTGGCGCTTCGTCATCGATCACTCGTCGACGCCCTAGTACGCGTTTGCGGGGCGGTTCCGCGGAACCATTCCCGCGCGAGTTCGCCTCTGGTCAATCGGCGCGGAGCGCGGCCAGCGTGGCGGCGCGGGCGGTGTCCCACTGGGCCCTGGTCTCGGCGACCACCTCGGCGACGCCGAGCACCCGCGTGACGCCGGCGACGGTGTGACCCGCGCTCCCCGCCACCTGGTCGTCGTGCCTCAGCACGCTCGCGGTGACCCCGTTCGGGGCGGTCGACAGTGCGATGTCGTCGAGGGTGCCGTCGACCACCGCCTTGGTCCACCCCTCCCCCGCGCCGCTCTCGTGGGTGGCGATGAGCTTGGTGCCGAGGTAGCCGAGGTCGTAGCCGAGCGTGATCGCAGCCCACAGCGCAGTGCCGTCGCTGACACCCCCGGCGAGCACGAGCGGCCCGTCCCAGAACGCGCGCACCGCACGGGCGAACGCGAAGGGGTTGGCCCAGCCGGTGTGCCCACCCGCGCCCGCGCTCAGCAGCACGAGCCCGTCGGCCCCGGCTTCGGCGGCGCGGTGCGCGTGCTTCATCGACGCGACATCGACGTACACGTCGATGCCCGCGTCGTGCAGTGGGCCGATCACCGGGAGCGGATCACCGACGCTCGTGATCACGATCGGCACTCCGTGCTCGACAACACACGCGAGGTCGTCGTCGAGTCGCGCGTTCGTGCGGTGCAGGATGAGGTTGACCCCGACGGGGCCGGCGCCCGCTACGTGCGCCTCGCCGATGCGCGTGAGCCATTCGTCGAGCTCCGCGATCGACGAGCAGTTGCTCGTGGGGAACGTGCCCACGATGCCCGCGTTGCACGCGGCGATCACCAGCTCGGGCGTGGAGATCACCGTCATCGGCGCGGCGATCGCGGGGATGGTGAGCGCGCCGACGTCGATCACGATGGCGTACCTTCGTCGGACTCCTCGGAATGCCGGGCGACCGCCCATTCGCGCAGTGTCACCTTGGAGATCTTGCCCAGCAGCGCCTCGGGGAGTTCGTCGACCACGTACACCGCGCCGGGCACCTTGAAGTCGGCGAGCCGCTCCCGACACGAGGAGATCGCGGCATCGGGCAGCGCGCCGGCATCGGTGCCGGGCGCCACGGTGACGAACCCGATCGGCACCTCGTCGCGGAACGGATCCGGGCGGCCGACCACCGCGGCCGCCGCCACACCGGGGACGCCCATGAGCACCCGCTCGATCTCGCCCGCGGCGACGTTCTCGCCTCCGACCTTGAGCATGTCCTTCGCACGAGACTGGAACATGAGCGCGCCGCTCGGGAGCTGCACGATGCGGTCGCCGGTGCGGAAGTCGCCACGCTCGTCGAACGCCTCGGCGGTCGCCTCGGGGTCGTTGAGGTACTCGGCGAACAGCGAGACGCCGCGCACGCCACCGATGAGGAGATCACCGGCCTCTCCCACTGCGCAGTCGGTGCCGTCCTCCCGCACGGTCCGCAACCGGTACTCGCTCGCCGCGTACCCGATCGCGCCGACATCGACCGGATGGTCGAGGTTGCCGACGATCGGTTGGGTGACCACCTCGGTCATCCCCCACGCGTTGAACAGGCGGACGCGCACGTGGGCCTCGAGCTCGGGGCGTTCCATGCCGAACGACCACACCCGGTAGGAGTGTTCGGGGATCGCCTCTCGGAGGACGGTCGCGAACATGAGTCCGATCACGCTGGTGACCGTGCAGCCGTGACGGCGCGAGACATCCCAGAACCGGCTGACCGAGAACTTCGGCATCAGCACGACCGTGCCGCCCACCCAAAACGTCGAGAGAAACAACCACGACAGCGCCTGGGTGTGGAACAGCGGGCCGTGCACGAGGGTGACATCGTCGCCCGTGAAGCGGCCGTGGTCGGCGCCGACCTTGCCACCCCACAGCGCGTTGGCGTGGGTGTAGAGCACCGCCTTCGGTCGCGACGTGGTGCCCGAGGTGAACTGCACGCAGAGCGGGGCGCCCGGGTCCGCGGCCCGTTGGGGCAGCGTGGTCGGGTCGCCGCGGAGCGCGCTGATCGTCCACTGGGGCTCGTCGACGGTGGCGACCCACCCGAGCGGCACGCCACTGTCCTCGAGGCGGGGCACGAGGTGCTCGTGCGTGACCGCGCCGACGGCACCCGTCAACTGCAGGCCGTGCGCGAGCTCGTCGGCCACGTAGCGGGCGTTGGTGTCGATGGCGACCGCACCCAGCCGTGCGCACGCGAACCAACAGAAGAGGAACGCGGGCGAGTTCTCGAGCAGCAGCATCACCGCGTCACCCGCGACGACGCCGCGCGCGACGAGCCCGGCGGCGACGCGGTCGACCTCGGCGCCGAACTCCCGGTAGGTCCACGTCGTCGGCTCACCGTCGCCGTGCTCCCACACGAGGAACGGGTCGGCACCCGAGCGTTCGACCCGCTGCGCGAGCGCGCTGGCGACGTCCATCCCGGTGAACGGGTGGACTGCGGGCAGCGTGATCGACGTCTCGATGGTCATGCGGGCGTCTGCCCGCCGTCGAGCATGATCGTCTGGCCGGTCACGAAGCGGGCGTCGTCGCTGAGCAGGAACGCGACGGCATGGCCGACGTCGTCCTTCGCGTCGCCGTAGCGTCCGAGTGGCACCTTCGCGAGCGACGCCGCGAACTCGTCGTCGGTCCGCCCCTCGTAGTACTTCCCCACCGCCGGCGACATCGCGAGCGGGCACACTGCGTTCACCCGGATCTGGTGACGACCCCACTCTCTCGCGGCGACGTGGCTCATCGCCCGGATGCCCGCCTTCGACGCGGCGTAGCCCGCCATCCAGGGCGTGCCGTCGCTCGCGGCGCCCGAGCTGAAGTTGACGATGCTCCCGCCCCGTTCCCGCAGGTGCGGATACGCGAGCTGCATGGTGCTGAACATCCCGACGATGCTCACCTCGAGTTCACGACGCACTTCGTCGGGGTGCATGTCCTCGAACGGTGCGCGGCGCTGGTTGCCGTACGCAAGGTTCACGATCCCGTCGAGCTGCCCGAACGCGCCGAGCGTCGCGTCGACGGTGGCGGCGATCGCGTCGCGGTCGGTCACGTCGCAGTGCACGCCGAGCGCACGACCGCCCGCCTCGACGATCTCGGCCGCAACCGCCGCGGCGTTCGCGGCGTCGAAGTCGGCGATGGTGACCGCCGCGCCTTCTTCGGCGGCGGCGAGCGCGCAGCCGCGCCCGATGCCGCGCCCCGCGCCGTACATGATCACGGTCTTGCCGTCGAGACGACCTTGTGGCATGCCCACTCCCCTCAGGTTGTCGGCACAATGCCGGTGACGTCGGTGAAGAGCGTGCGGAAGGTGTCGGCGAAGCGGGTGCGGCACGGGCCGGTGAGCGAACGCCGACGCGTGGGATCGGACCGCGCGCCCGCGGGGCTGCCCGGCACCGGGACCACGTCGAGGAGCGCTTCACGCCCCGACCACGTGGCCGCGTCGCGCATCCAGTCCTGCACGGTGGTGTCGTCGTCGCCGCACCAGTTGGTGGTGCAGGCGGTCGTCGACGCCGCGTCGAGCATCGGTTCGAGCATCCACTTCATGTCTTCGATGTGGATCGGCGTGTGCGGGGTGGGGTCGGACGGCGCGTACATCTGGCGCCCCTCCATCACCGCATCGATGTGCATTGCCGGGAACGTGCCCGGCAATCCGGTGAGGGAGTTGAGACGAGTGATCACGATCGGCAGGTCGAAGGCGCGGGCGCAGAACCGCGCCACGCTCTCGAGCCCGAGCTTGCAGGCCGGACTCGTGGGCGCGTACGCGGTCGCGCCGCGCCCCATCGGGTCGGTTTCGGTGTAGGCGTGCCACGGGTCGTCGTGCGCGGAGTACACACCCATCCCCGACATGACCAGCGCAGCCTTCGCCCGGCGGCAGTGCTGCAGCAGGAGACCGGCGCCCTCCACGTTGGCCCGGAACGCGTCCTGCAACTGGTCGATGCCGGCCCGCAACCACGCGAGATGTATCACGTAGGTGAAGTGCGCCGGAATGTCGCTGAAGTCGGGATCGGCGAGATCGACGGACCGGACCTTCACGCCGGCATCGACCAGTGCCTCCCGTGTCGACAAGGCCCGCGACGGCGGCGGTGACGCCACCGCGTCGTAGCTCTCCTTGTCGCGGATCTCCTGACCAGCGAAGCGCGCCAGACCCCAGACCTCGTTCAGCTGAGCGAGGTGCAACGCGAGCGCGTGGCCGATCGTGCCCGTCACCCCCGTGACGAGGATCCGTTCTCCGGAAATCACAGGCCACCTCTCACAGGAACCGGCTCGAGGAGAAGGAGAACCGCTCGCGGATGCGGTCCTCGTCGAGGCCGTACTCGGCGGCGGTGTACCGGTGCACACCGTGCTCGCCCGACGGGTGGTCGTCGATCCACTGCTGCACCGCGGCACGCGACCCGTCGCCGAAGGGCATCCCCGCCTCCTCGCACACGCGGGCGACGGTGCCGACGGGGTCGGCCATGAGGTCGGGGTAGCGCACGTCGATGTGGCGCTCCTTGTGGGGATCGCGGTCGCGCACCGCGAGGCCGCGGTGCAACGAGAGCTCTTCGATCGTCGCCCACTCCCGCCCGAACTTCACAGGGTCGTAGTGCGGTGTGTTGGCCGCGCGCATCAGGCCGGTGAGGCTCACTGCGGACGGCACCACCTTCACCGGGTCGCGATGCGTCCACACCAGCACCGCGTCGGGGTACTGCGCGAGCAGCGCGTCGAGCGACAACAGATGCTTGGGGTACTTCAACACCCAACGTCCCGGGTGGCGCCACTGCAGGTGCTGCAGCGTGTGCAGGTGCGCGGTGTACGCGGATGTGTAGTCGGCGTCGAGGAACCAGTCCTTGTACGACGGCACGTCGAAGCTCGCCATCAGCGCCTGGTTCACGAACGCCCAGTCGTTGAGCAGGTTGCACTGCTCGGGGCGCGTCGCCGACATGGGGTGGCGCACCAGGAGTTCCTCGGGGAGGCGCTCCAACTCGGTCTGCACCGCGGCGATACGCGCGTCCGTGGTGTACGTGGCCGCCTCGGGCGGCGGGCACGGCGCCGACATCTCCCACATCGTGGGCGCGCGTACGCCCTCCGCGAGGGCGAGCAGCGCGTGCAGGTGGGTGGATCCGGCGCGCGGCTGGCCGACGATGAACACCGGCGAGGTGA
>Ga0209069_10001987_pt1 | contig 10548 bp, 10 predicted proteins | sample Str013_2_FD_187202 | JGI IMG/M metagenome (GOLD analysis project Ga0209069, IMG submission 187202) | Freshwater sediment microbial communities in response to fracking from Pennsylvania, USA - Straight Creek_MetaG_SC_2013 (SPAdes) (version 2) | ecosystem: Environmental > Aquatic > Freshwater >...
CCTCATTCAATCCGGGAGGGAACCGCTCGGCGACGGCCGAGACCTGATACCCAAGCGCGGCCGCGTAAGAGCCTGACGTGTCCCAGGATCCCATGTGCGGAAGTGCGGCGATGACGCCGCGCCCGGCCGTGAGCGCCGCGTACTGGTTGGGGATGAAGTCCTGCTTGTTGAGGTAGTCGGGCTGGACGCGGTTGATTGCCGGTCGCTCGCTCAAGCAGCCGGCGGCAACCAGGGTGGCGAGCAGCGACATCGACGCGAGCGGACGTGCCTTGAAGTTCATGCGAGGGCCTCCATCGGGCGCTCGTATCCGCCGAACTCGCGGCCGCAGCGATCGCGGCGAACGACCGCGGGCGCCGCGGCGCGTTCGCCGCCTACGACCGCGCGATGCGGCGCCGCTTCCTGGCCAAGGACGTCGTCTCGTGGCTCGTCCAGGGCTTCCTCGGCCAACCCGTCCTGTTCGACTACGCGGCACGCCGGGTCGCCACCCGCCCGACGGTTCGTGCGACCATGGGCCTCGTGATGGGCGACCTCGTCCCGGCTGGTCGCGCGCTCGACCCGCGCTTCCTTTGCGCGCTGCTGGCGCCATGAACGGCAACGACCGAACGCGGGTCGGTGCCTATGCGATCTGCCTCGATGACGCGGGCCGGATCCTGCTCTGTCACATCGCTCCCTCCGTCCTGCCGGGCGAGGTCTGGACCCTGCCGGGCGGTGGTCTCGAGTTCGGCGAAGCGCCCGCCGCCGCGGTCGTCCGCGAACTGGCGGAGGAGAGCGGCTACACCGGCGAGGTCGTGGCGCTGGCCGACGTCTCCGACCGCCTCTTCACCGAGGCCGGCGACGGCAGCCGGCTGCACGCCATCCGGATCGTCTATCGGGTGCGGATCACCGGTGGCGAATTGCGCGACGAGGTCGACGGATCGACCGACACGTGCGCCTGGTACAGCCTGGAGGAGGCCGCATCGATGCATCTCGGCGAACTCGCCGGCCGGGCAGCCCGCTCGTTGCGTGGCTGACCGGATGCACAGCACCATCGCAGTCGACGTGGCGGCCCCGGCCGACCTCGTCTTCGGGATCGCCCGGGATGTCGTTCGCTGGGAGCGGCTGCTCCCCCACTACGACCGGTCGCGCGTGATCGAGCGTCGCGCCGACGGTTCGGTCGTGGTCGAGTTCGTGGCGCGCCGGCCGTTCCCGCTGGTCGGCGTCCTCGGGCTCGGGGTCCCGGTGGCCTGGCGGGCCCGGACGTGGAGCGAGCCGTCCACGCGCCGCCTTCGGTTCGTCCATGTCGCGGGCGCGACCAAGGGGATGGACGTGACCTGGCGGATCGACCCGACCGAGGATGGCTGCGCGGTCGCCATCGACCACGACTTCCGCCCCCGATTCGCCGTGTTCGCCGGCTTCGTCGATCGAGCCTTCACGGGTCCGATCGCGGGCCGGACGCTGGCAACGTTCAAGGCGCTGGCCGAGGCGCTCGAGGAGGCTCCGACGCCATGACCGAACGACGGCGTATCTGGATCACCGGGATCGGCCTTATCACGGCCATCGGGACCGGGCGCGACGCGTTCCGGGCCGGCCTGCGCGCCGCTCGGTCGCCCATCCGGCGCATCGACCGGTTCGACCCGTCGCCGTTCCGCTCGCAGGTCGCCGCCCAGGTCGACGACTTCGACCCGCTCGCCTGGATGCCGCCGAAGACTGCGCGCCAGCTCGATCGGTTCAGTCAGTTCGGACTCGTCGCGGGGCGGCTCGCGCTCGATGACGCTGGGCTCACGCCGGGGATCGCCGGCGCGGCGCATCCACAGCGCATCGGGATCTACCTCGGGTCGGCGCTCGGCGGCATCGCCTACGCGGAGGAGCAGCACGAGCGCTACCTCGATCGCGGCATCCGCCAGGTGGCGCCCAATCTCGCGCTCGCGGTCTTCGGCGGCGCGGCTCCGGCCAACCTCGGGATCGCCCTCGACGTGCGCGGGCCCATCCTGTCCACCGCGAATTCGTGCGCGTCCGGGGCGGTGGCCCTCGGCGAGGCGATGGGCGACCTGCGCGAGGGGAGGGTGGATGCCGCCATCGCCGGCGGTTGCGAGGTCCCGCTCAGCCCGCTCGCGTTCGGGGCCTTCGACATCATCCGTGCGCTGTCGGCCGGGCACAATGACGAACCGGGGCGCGCCGAGCGACCGTTCGACCGGGGGCGCGACGGCTTCGTCATGGGCGAAGGCGCGGCCCTCCTCGTCCTCGAGGCGGCCGAGGTCGCCGACGCGCGCGGCGCCATCCCGTATGCGGATCTGCTGGGCTACGGCGCGACGTCCGACGCGCACCACATGGTCCAGCCCCGCGCGGACGGGACCGAAGCGGCCCGCGCCGCGACCATCGCCCTGACCGACGCCGCCGTCGAACCCGACGAGATCGACTACGTCAGCGCCCACGCCTCGTCGACCCCGATCGGCGACGTGGCCGAGGCCCGCGCGATCGCCCTGGCCTTGGGTGAGCGGGCACGGACCGTCCCGATCAGCGGCACGAAGGCCCTGTACGGCCATCCACTCGGGGCGTCCGGGGCCATCGAGGCAGCCATCTGTGCCCTGACGATCCGTGATGGCTGGGCACCGGCGTCGGTCAATCTGTTCGATCCGGATCCGGATGCGGCGACGCTCCTGCCGGGTCTGCTTCGGGAAGGGCGCGACGGCCGCTACCGGCGCGTGCTGTCGACTTCGTTCGGATTCGGTGGCCTCAATGCGGCCCTCGTGTTCGGCGCGGTCGAGGGCTGACGCCGGGCCCGGCACGATTCGGCGTGGCTCGCTTCGGCCGGCGTGGCGTCGACCCAGAGTCGACAACCAGACGTCGAAGGCGACATTGAGACGCTCCTCGGCGGGGATCGTCGACCGAGGGTCGCGGTTCGGTGTCGAGGACGCCCCGATGGCCCGGTTCGACCCTTCGTTGTCGACTGCCAGTCGCGCCGGCGTCGAACTCAGTCAGCGCGTCCGGGCGCCCCCGGGAACCGTTCCACCCGATGCCGCCGGGACGGTGTTCCGGGCCAATTCAAAGGCACCGCGACGCCCCCAGATGTAGGCGCCGAGTCCGATCACGAGCGTCAGCACCCCACCCAGCGCGATGGCGACCGTGACGCCGAATGCCGAGGCCACCGCACCCATGGCCAACCCACCGATCGGGACCGACGCGCTGAAGACCGTCGTGTAGACGCTCATCACTCGGCCTCGAAGATGGTCCGGGACGGCCAGTTGGATCGTCGTATTGCCGGTCGCGGCCATCAGGATCGACCCGAAGCCGACGAGCACCATCAACCCGAGTGCGAGCGGGAAATCACGGGTGGCGGCCAGGGCGACGGACGCCGCGCCCAACAGCAGCGCACCGGTTGCGAGACGGACCGGTCGTGGCCGTCCGCCGAACACCAGCCGCATCGCCGCCAGCAGCGAGCCGACCCCCGACGCCGCCATCAGGAACCCGTAGCCGGCCGCCCCGGAACCAAGGTCGTCCTGGACGAATGCCGGAATCAGCACGTTGAAGTTCATCCCGACCGTCGCGACGCTGCCGACCACCACGACCGCGAGCAGAACGACCTGTGTCCCCCGGACGTAGCGCAGCCCTTCGGCCAGGTTCTGCACGACCGCGTGGGCGGTCTCGGGCCGGGCGATCCGATTGCCGACGTGGAGTTCGCGCTCGTCCATCATCCGAAGGCCGACGATGACGGCGAGGAAGCTCAGGGCGTTGATCGCGAACGCCGGCCCGACCCCGAAGGCGGCTATCGCCAATCCCGCCGCCGCCGGTCCGATGACCCGGGCACCGTTGAACATCGCGGAGTTGAGCGCGACGGCACTCCCGACTTCCTCGCGCCCGACCAGCTCGAAAGCGAATGATTGCCGGACGGGCATGTCGACCGCATTCGCGATCCCGAGCAGGAAGGCCAGGACGAGGATCATCCAGACCTCCACCACGCCGCTGATGACGAGGACCGCCAGGATCGCTGCGAGGAGCATCATCGTGACCTGCGTCCAGATGAGGACCTGCCGCTTCGGCAGCGCGTCGGCGGCGACACCCGCGAACAGCCCGAGGACCATGACCGGGAGGAACTGTGCCGCAGCGACGATGCCGAGCCAGATCGGGTCGTGGGTCAGTTGCAGGACGAGCCAGGCCTGGGCGACCTGCTGCATCCAGGTGCCGACGAGCGAGACTGCCTGGCCGGTGAAGAAGAGCCGGTAGTTCCGATGTCGGAACGGGCTCATCCCGTTCGATTCAGCGAGCCGGCTTGGGTCGAAGAGCGCGCGTCCGATCATGCCGGGCGGTCCGCATGGGGCGGCGGACCGCCATCGAGCTCGGCGAGGTGGTCATCGAGGTGGCGGCGGCGCGACCGCGCCTCGTCGATCATCGTCGCCAATCGGGCGGCCTTCGCCTCGAGGATATCGATCTGGTGGTCCACTCGCGCCTGGGCGTCGATCACGAGCGACCGCCGTTCGCCTGGATCGTTCGTCTGGTGCATGCGCGCCCGATTCCGTTCGCGCGCCGCCTCGTCCTCGAGCAATTGGCCGATCTGGGCGAGCGAGAAGCCGGCGTCGTCGCGCAGGCTGCGGATGAACTGGAGGCGCTCGAGATCCGACGCGTCGTACAGGCGGTAGTCGCCCTCCGACCGTGCCGCCGGCTCGAGCAGGCCCATCTCCTCGTAGTAGCGGATCGCTCGGGTGGTCAGGCCGGTCTCGGCGGCGACCTCGTTGATGCGCAGGAGACGTGGGGTGGCTGGCAGGGACATCTTCCCCCGGATTGTACCACGACCCTAACGTTCACGTAAAGGTTAGACCATGCGGAATCCGTGAGCGAACGACGCTCGTCCCCGCAACCGTCGCGACCTTGACCCGCGCTCCCCTCAGTCGAGGGTGAAGTCGTCCGGATCCTGGTAGCGGCCGCTGCGCTGGAATTCGATCTGCATCAACACGTCGTTGAGCAGCGACGAGGCGCCGAAGCGGAACCAGTCCGGCGACATCCAGCGCGGTCCGAGCGTCTCGTACAGGATCACCAGGTACCCGATCGCTTCCTTGGCGGTCCGGATCCCGCCGGCCGGCTTCATCCCGACCTGGCGTCCCGTCGAACGCTCGAAGTCGCGGATGGCCTCGAGCATCACGAGCGTGACCGGCATCGTCGCCGCCGGCGTCACCTTGCCGGTCGAGGTCTTGATGAAATCGGCTCCGGCGGCCATCGCCAGGACGCTCGCCCGCCGGACGTTGTCGTAGGTCTCGAGTTCGCCGGTCTCGAGGATGACCTTGAGATGCGCCTCGCCGGCCGCCTCCTTGACCTCGACGATCTCCTCGAAGACCGTCAGGTAGTCGCCTGACAGGAAGGCGCCGCGGTCGATGACCATGTCGACCTCGTCGGCGCCGGCCTCCACTGCGGCACGGACCTCGGCGACCTTGATGTCACGGAAGGTCTGGCCCGACGGGAAGCCGGTCGCGACGCTGGCGACCTTGACGCTCGATCCCAGCAGGGCGTCCTTCGCCTCGGCGACGAGTGCCGGGTAGACGCACACGGCGGCCACGGACGGGATCGTCGGGTCTCCCGGCATCGGGCGCATCGCCTTGACGCACATCGCACGGATCTTGCCGGGCGTGTCCTTCCCCTCGAGGGTCGTGAGATCCATCATCGAGATGGCGAGGTTCAGCGCCCAGACCTTCGACGCCTTCTTGATCGAGCGCCTGCACAGCGCCTCGACGCGCTGCTCGACCCCGACCTGATCGACCGCGGTCACCCGTCCGAGGAGACTGCCGAGTGGTCCGGGACGGCCATCCCACGCACGGATCAGCTCATCGGCACGCTCGCGGGTCGGCGAATCGGGGCGTCGGATCGCGGTCATGGGACGGTGAGGATACACCTCGATCCGGGCGTGTCCGCGAGTGGCCCGTGTCGACTCACAGTCGACATCCACGGGTCGACGGGCCTCCAACGCCCCGCCTCGGGGCGCCTCGTCGACTCCGTGTCGACGGATCGCTTCGCGGAGGACATGTGCCGGCGTTTCGACCCACCGTTGTCGACTCGTGGTCGACATGTGGCCGGCCGTCCCGCCGGCCCGAAATCGCTAACGCCCGCCGCGGACCCTGGGGAGGGGCGGCAGGCCGCGCTTGCCGTCGACCAGGAAGTGTCTGAACCACGACTCGACGACGCGCAGGTTCTCGATCCGGCGGTACGGTGTTCCGGAGCGTGTGAGCTCGTGCGTCTCCTCGGGGACACGGAGCAGGCGGACCGGCCGGCGGAGGGTGCGCAACACGGTGAACAGCGCTTCGGCCTGGGCGATGGTCGTGCGGATGTCGCGTTCCGAGTGCTGGATGAGCAGCGGCGTCCGGATCCGCTCCGCATAGGTCAACGGCGAGATCTCGCGGAAATATCCAGGGTCCTCCCACGGCGTGGTCTCGAACTCGAGCCGTGCCCAATCCCCTCCCGAGATGTCGCCGGTCGTGAACAGCACGCCCATCTCGTTGACCGAGCGGCAAGTCATCGCGGCACGGAACCGGTCGTCGTGACCGACGATCCAGCTGGTCAGGTAGCCGCCATACGAGCCGCCTGTGACCCCGAGCCGTTCCGGGTCCGCCAGCCCGTCGGCGACGAGCGCGTCCACGCCCGCCAGGACGTCGCGGGTCGGGCCGGGGCCCCAATCGCGGTGGTTCGCATCGTTGAAGGCCTCGCCGTAGCCCTCGGAGCCGCGCGGGTTGCAATAGAAGACCCCGATGCCGGACGCGGCGAGGATCTGGAACTCCCAGACGAGCGACCAGCCGTAGAGCGTGTGCGGGCCGCCGTGGATCTCGACGACGAGCGGTCGGGCTCCGTCGCCCGACGGGATGAACCAGCCCTGGATGTCCCAGCCGTCCACGGTCGCGTGCCGCTCGACGGGGGTGCGCAGGTCGAGATCGGCGAGGATGTCGGCGTTGAATGAGGTCAGCCGTCGCGGCCTGGACCCCTTCGAGCTCTTCGACGAGCCACCGGCGTCGAGCACCCACACATCGGGCGGTTCGGTCGCGGTCGATCGCAGGTAGGCGACCCGCATCCCGGCGGCACCCTCGTTCGGGACAGCGTGCCAGCCCGAGACGTAGTGCCGGCCCTCGGTCAGCCGCTCGACCCGGCCGTCGGCGACCGCGATCCGCCAGAGCTCGTAGGAGCCCGAGATCGGTGCCGTGAAATGGAGCCAGCGGCCACCCTTGGAGGCCGTGAGTCCGGGGCCCTCGCCCCTGGTCACGTCACTGTTCATTCCGGACCCCGGCATCAGGTCGTGGGTCGCCGACAGGTTGCGTCCGCCGGTCGGCGTCGCGTCGCGGCCGCTCGCGGCGAACAGCCAGATATCGTTCCGGCTTCCTGCTCCGCCCGTCAGACGGTGCCCGAGCGCCGCGATCGTCCTGCCGTCCGGCAGCCACGTCGGCGCCGCGAACATCGAGCGCGGGCCGCGGGTTATGGCGGTGACCGCGCGCGTCGCGACGTCCACGACATGGATGTCCCGGTGCTCCGCGATGAGGTCCGCGTCGCGCCGACGGTTCGATGTGAAGGCGATCCGATCGCCGTCCGGCGACCAGGCCGGCTGCCCATCGGAGGTGCGCCCACCCGTCAGGCGGCTGGCCTCGCCGGACGCGACGTCGACAAGCCACAGGTGCCCGACCTTGTCGTAGGTGAACCCGGCGCCGTTGAGCATGTAGTCGAGTCGGTCGATGAAGCGGTAATCGGACTCGGGCGGCAACCCCGGCTCGCGCCGGCGCTCGATCCCTCGCCGGCGATCATCCGAGACGCGGGTCGCACCGTGCGAAGCGCTGACGACGACCAGCCTGGAGCCATCCGGCGACCATTCGAATGCGTCCACCCCCCGCGGCAGGTCGGTCAGCCGCCGCGCCTCGCCGCCCTCCAGCGGCAGCAGGTAGACCTGGTTCGCGTCCTCGAAGTCGGGTGTCGTCGCCGGGCGTGTCTCGCCCTGTCGTTCGACGGCGCGCCGGTCCTCCTCGAGGCGCGACCGGCGATCCGAGATGAACGCCAGCGTCCGCCCGTCCGGGGAGTAGCGCGGATGATGGTCGTGCTTCGCGCCGAGGGTCAGCTGCCGGGGCGGGGTCGCGCCGTCCGTGTCGACCTGCCAGAGAGCGTGCCGATAGCCATCGAACCCGGGCGCGACGGTCTGGACGACCACGACCGCGTGCTGGCCGTCGGGCGACAGACGCGGCTCGGCGGCGACGTGCAGTCGGTACAGGTCGTCGGGGCGTGGGGCGCGCGGCACGGCGTTCCTCCAGGGGTCGGGACGTCCAGAGTCTAGCGGTCTACCATCGACCGACGATGGCCGACCAGCTCTCGCTGCGCCTCGACGCCGACCAGCTGCCCGAACTCCCGGACCTGCGGCCGATGCTCCCGCGCCCGCTGCCCGCACCGTTCGACTCCGACGAGCACCTGTTCGAGCCGTGGTGGGGCGGCGAGCGGGCCCTTGTCGCGATCGGGCCCGCTGAGACGGCTGGCGGCGGACGGGTCGTCGTACGCGACGCCGACGGACGTGACGTGTCGGCCGTCATGCCGGAACTCGCCGGTCTTGCCGTGCGCGTCGCCGCCCGGTCGGCGCTGCTCGACGGCGAGCTCGTCGTGGTCGACGCGGCCGGGCGCGCGAATCATGTCGAACTTGCGCGCCGTCTCGCCGGCGAGCCGGGTCGGACGGTCGCCTTCCTCGCGTTCGACCTGCTCCACCTCGACGGTCGCTCGCTGCTGTCGCAACCTCTCGTCCGGCGACGCGAAGCGCTCCGCCGGGTTCTGCGCCCCGGTGACGAGGTCGTGGCGGTCCCGGCCATCGCGACCGAGGGTGTCGCGCTGTTCGAGGCGGCCGTCGCCCAGGGCATCGCCGGGATCCTCGCCCGTCAGCGGGCGAGCCCGTACCTGCCCGGTGTCCGGAGCCGATTGTGGCGATTCGTGGCAGTGACGCCCGGTTTTGGTGCCGGCGGCGTGGGGGCTATCGATGCCGAGGCGGAGGTCGAGGTGGGAGCGACGACCGCGGCGGCTGGCCCGGTCCTGGCCCTCATCAGCCGATTGCCGCTCGACGAGGACTGACCGCTCAGCCTCGCCGCGCCGCTGCGATGAACGTGCGCAGCCCCGGTCGCTGGCCGTAGAGCAGGACGCCTGCGGCGTACATCCGCGTCGCCGCCACCGCTACGACCGCGATCGCCAGCACGAGCAAGCCGACCGACAGAACGACCTCCCACGGCTGGACAGCCGAGACCATCAACCGGGCGAGCATCACGAACGGGCTGAACGGCGGCAGGTAGGACGCGAGCAGGACCATCGTCCCCGTGCCGCCGCCGAGCGCGACGATCGCGACGAGATAGCCGGTCATCGCCAGCAGGCTCAACGGCAGCGACAGCGTCTGGAGGTCGTCCGGCCGGCTGACGAACGAGCCCATCGCGGCGTAGATCAGCGCGAAGAGCACGAAGCCGAGCAGGAAGAACACCCCGTACCCGACGAGAAGGGCCGGGGTCAGGCCGCCCAGTGGCGCACCGCCGACCCAATCCGGGCCGAGTATCGCCGACGCGATGCGATCCTGGAATGCGAGCAGCACGAGCGCCGGACCCGCGATCGCGGCGTACTGGGTCAGTCCTGCGGACCCGATGCCGACGACCTTGCCGGTCAGCATCTGGCCAGGCGATGCGGCGCTGATCATCAACTCCATCACCCGGCTGCTCTTCTCCGAGGCGACGCCCGTGGCGACCCACATGCCATAGACGACGATGGAGATCAGCAGAAGGATCACGAACATGATCCCCAGCACGTAGCGGCTCGCGACCTGGCGCGTATCGAGGGGCGTCCCGCCATCCGACGCGCCGTTGACCTGATCGACGCGGTAGGTCGGCGTCATGAACGGGTCGCGCCCGGCGTCCGGCGGAAGGCGCGCGCTCCAGTCGAGGACGCCGATCCCGAACGCCGCCACGCTCAGGACCTGGCTCCGGGCGCTCGTCGGGCCTTCCTTCGTCTCCAGGGCGATGTCCAGCTGGCCGCTCGGACGTCGCTGGGCGATCATCACCGCACCGAGGTTCCCGTCCTGGAGCAGTCGACCGGCGACCGCAGCGTCGGCCAGCACTTCGACCAGGTACGGCTTGCTCCAGTGCGCCAGGTCCGCGGCCGGTGGAGGGATGTTGAGCAGCGTGTCCGCGATCGACACCGCGCGTTGGGCAAGGTCGGCATCGGCCGAGACGATGGCGATCCGCGTCACCGTCTGTCGATCGAGGTAGCGGACCGCGATCGGCGCGATTGCGACGAGCATCGCGATGGCCGCGAGCACGAGGGTCGAGGCGAGGAACAGCGGGCTGCGCGTCCGGTCGCGGTACTCGCGCCGGGCAACGATCCCGGCGTTCGGCAGCAACGGGTCGCGCCGAGACATCAGGCGGGGCTTCCCGCCCGGACCGAGGAGGGGGCGGCCTCGCCCGCGAGCACCGCTTCGTCGTCCGATGGACGCCCGACATGCTCGATGAACAGCGCCTCGAGACTCGGCTCGCCGAGTTCGAACCGCGTCACCGCGGCACCACTGCCGACGATCGCGGCGAGGATGCCGCTGGGGTCGGC
>Ga0209069_10001988_pt1 | contig 10541 bp, 9 predicted proteins | sample Str013_2_FD_187202 | JGI IMG/M metagenome (GOLD analysis project Ga0209069, IMG submission 187202) | Freshwater sediment microbial communities in response to fracking from Pennsylvania, USA - Straight Creek_MetaG_SC_2013 (SPAdes) (version 2) | ecosystem: Environmental > Aquatic > Freshwater >...
GAACCTCGCTATAGCGAGGGTTCGGCCACTCAACAAAGTGACCGAAGTCGGCAACTGCCGACTTCGGTTGGGGGAGGGGAGGAGACTGAACGCGTGCTCGACGAGCTTGAAGGGTATGCGCTGCTCGATCGTCTCGAGATTCCGCGCGCCCCGTCAGTTGCCCTCGACATAAACGTCGCCCGACCTCCAGCGCTACCCTTCGGGTACCCGGTCGTGGCGAAAGTCCTGTCATGCGAAATCACCCATAAATCCGATGTGGGCGGCGTGGCGATCGGCATTGCGGACGCCACCGCGCTGCTTGCCGCCATCGCGGCGATACGAACGCGGCTGCCGCAGGCGCGGCAAGTCCTGGTGCAGCCGATGATCGCCGGCGTCGGTGAGGTTCTGATCGGCTACCGGGTCGATCCGGATGTCGGACCGCTGGTGATGGTGGCGGCCGGCGGCCTCTACACGGAAATCTATCGCGACCGCAGCCTGCATCTCGCTCCGGTCGACACCGAAACGGCGCGCGAAATGATTGCGGAAGTTCGCGGGCTCAATGTGCTCAACGGTTACCGCGGCAGGCCGGTGGGCGACGTTACGGCGCTTGCGCACGCCGTCGCAGCGCTTTCGCGGCTCGCCGGTGACCCCTCCGTTATCGAAGCCGAAGTCAACCCCCTGATCGTGCGCCCTCAAGGGCAGGGGGTCGTAGCGGTCGACGCCGTGGTGCGGATGAAATGATGATGGCACTGTCGCCTGTGAGCAACGGGTCCAACGCCCGTCATGCTCGCCCCGGAATCCAGGAGAATCCCCATGACACCATCGGAAGCGGTCCAATTGCTGCAACCGGCGGCTGGCGCCACAGCGGCGCTCGTCGATTTCGTGGCCGGGCTTTCTCATCGCGCACTGGATGCCGAGGTGCGCCACTACGCGCGGCGGCACCTGCTCGACACCGTTGGGGTGATGATTTCCGGCGCCGAAGGCGACGTGGCGACCCGCGCGGAAGCCATGCTGGCGGCGGTGCGGCGCGCCGGACGCATTCCGGTGCCGGGGCGGGCGCGCCGCGCCGATCTGCTTGATGCCGCGTTCCTGGGCGGCACCGCCGCCCACGGTATCGAACTCGATGACGGCTATCGGCAAGGCTCGGTGCATCCTGGCTGCGCTGTGGCGCCGGCGGTGCTGGCGATTGGTTACGACATGGGGGCAAGCGGCAAGGCTGTCATCGAAGCCATGGTTGCGGGTTACGAGACCGTCATCGCGATTGCGCGCGCATGCCATCCCGATTTGCGACAACGGGGCTTCCATCCAACCGGCGCCTGCGCGGTGTTCGGCGCCGCGATGGCGGTTGCAAAGCTGCGCGGCCTTCCGGCGTCGCAGATCGCCGACGCGATCGGCATTGCGGCGAGCGGTGCGGCCGGCCTGTTCGCCTTCGTGAACGGCGGCGCCGACATCAAGCGCCTGCATGCCGGGCACGCCGCGCGCGAAGGCTTGCAGGCGGCGCTGTTGGCCGCGCAGGGCATCCAGGGCCCACCCGGGGTGATCGAATGCCGCGACGGTTTCATGCAGGCCTTCGGGTTCGGTCGCATCGACAGGGCGCGGCCGGTCGCGCTGCCGCCGGCTGTCCCGTTCGGAATCACGGACTGCTACATCAAGCCCTATGCGTGCTGCCGCCATCTCCAGCCCGCCGTGGAGGCGCTGATGGGGCTTTGCCGCGACGAGGACATTTCGCCCGATGAAGTCGTCCGCATCGACGTCGATACCTACCGGATCGCCGCCGAGCACGCCCATACGGGTTGGGACGATTTCGCCAGCTCGCAATTGAGCTTCCCGTATCTGATCGGGCTTGCGCTGCGCTTTCGCGCCATCCGGCTTGCGTATTTCGGCGAGGAGGTGCGGCGAAACCCGGCATTCGGCGAGATCGCCCGCAAGCTGTACGTGACGGCGACGCCCGAGGTCGACCGCCTCTATCCGCAATTGCGCCCTGCGCGCGTGAAGGTGACGACGGCGCGCGGCGTTTTCACCCGCAATGCCGACGAAGCGCTCGGCTCACGACTGGTCCCGCTCGACGATGCCGGATTGCGTGTGAAGTTCGATGAACTTGTCGGTCCAGTGCTGTCGCCCGCGCGTGCGGCGATGCTTGGCGACCGATTGTGGGACATCGAAGCGTGCCCGAATGTGCGTGCAGTGGTCGAGGCCGCAGCCAAGACGGAGTGAGCGCCCTTCAACCGGCTGACGGCGCATGGTGAAGCGCGCCACATCCGGTGCTAGGATCGCTCCATCTCCGGAACACCTCGCCACAGGAGCCGCCGCATGGCTGAAGCGCAGAAGCAGGTCGTCAAGGTCGACAAGTACAACGGCATCACCACCGTGTGGATGAACCGTCCGGAAAAAAAGAACGCCATGAATCCGGCGCTGCACGAGGCGATGGACCGCATCTTGTCGGAGCTTGAAACCGATCCCGACACCAGGGTGGTGGTGATCCGGGGCGCCGGCGGCAATTTTTCAGCCGGCCAGGACCTCAAGGAATTCTTCCGCGACAACGAGGACAAACCCGCCGCGTTCAAGCGCGCCGCCGAGCAGGCCAACCGCTGGCGCTGGGAGCGGCTCTACAACTACGACAAGCCCACCATTGCGATGATCGAGGGCTACTGTGTCGGCGGCGCCTTCATGCAGTTGCTCGCCACCGACTTCGCGGTCTGCGCCGAGGACGCCACGTTCTCGCTATCGGAAGTAAACTGGGGCATCCTGCCCGGCGCCTTGGTGAGCAAGGTGGTGGCCGACGCCTGCCTGCCCCGGCATGCGCTCTACTATTGCTGCCTCGGCGATCCATTCGACGGCAAGGAAGCCGTGCGCATCGGCATCTGCAATATAGCGGTCCCGAATGACAAGCTCGAGGCCGAGGTCAACAAGCTCGCCGAGAAGCTGATGGCAAAAAGTCCCGCGGTGCTGCGCGCCACCAAGCAGGCGGTCAGGCATGTGCGCACGATGGATTTCGGACAGGCTTATGACTACCTGAGAGAAAAGGGCCAAGCCATCAAGGTGAAGGACCCGGAGCAGTCCTACAAGACCGGGCTGTCGCAGTTCGTCGACCAGAAGAGCTACAAGCCGGTCTACGCTCCGTTCAAGCTCGGCACCATGCTGACCGACCAGCGCAAATGACCGGACCGCTTACCGGCATCAAGGTGGTCGAACTGACCACCATGATCACCGGTCCACTGGCCGGCATGATGCTGGCCGACCTCGGCGCCGACGTGATCAAGGTCGAGCACCCGGACGGCGGCGATGCGTTTCGCAGCTTCCGGGGCGGCCTCTACAGCCCGCATTTCTGCGGCTACAACCGCAACAAGCGCAGCATCGGGCTCGATCTGCGCTCCGACCTCGGCCGCGAGGCGCTGGAACGGCTTTTTGCGCGCAGCGATGTGCTGCTGATCAATTTCCGGCCCGGCGTGCTGGATCGGCTCGGCTTCCCGGACGACCGGCTCGCGGCCCTCAACCCGCGGCTGATCCGCTGCCACATCACGGGTTTCGGAGCGGACGGCCCCTATGCGGACCGGCCGGCCTACGACGCGGTGTCCCAGGCGCTCAGCGGCATGTCGAGCCTGTTCCTGGCGCCCGACGATCCCCGCATCGCGGGCCCGACGATCGGCGACAACGTGACCGGCCAGTACGCCTGCCACGGCATCCTGGCGGCGCTGTTCGAGCGCGAACGGACCGGAACGGCGCGCCGCATCGACGTCAACATGCTGGAATCCACCATCGCTTTCATGCCGGACCCATTTGGGTATTTTACACAGATGAATCTGGTGTCGGACCCGTATCTGCGGCCGCACACGTCGCAGTCCTATGCGTTCCGCTGCGCCGACCGCAAGTTGATCACCGTCCATTTGTCGTCCCAGGCGAAGTTCTGGGAAGACTTCGTGGCGACGATCGGCCGTCCCGACATGCTGGAGCATCCGGACATCAAAACCCGCATGCAGCGCATCGACAACTACGATGTCGTGCATCGTCTCGCGGCCGCGGAATTCATCAAGCATCCGCGCACCCATTGGCTGGAGGCTTTCGCCAGGGTCGACGTGCCGTTTGCACAAGTCTACGACGTCACGGAGGTCCTCGACGATCCGCAGGTGCGGCATCTCGAAACCTTTTTCAATCTCGAACATCCTGTGATGGGAAAGGTCACGGCGATCCGCCGGCCGGTACGGTTCGACGGCAGTCGCGCCGACCAACCCGCCATGGCGCCGCCGACGCTGGGCGAGCACACGCGGGAAATTTTGCGCGAGCTTGGGTTTGAGCAGAATGAAACCGGGTTGACGGCCCAAGAAACATCATAGCCACCATCTGGAGACACCATGCGCATATCGAAACCGCTTCGCTCCGAGATGGGATGGAGCAATCGCGACACCATCACGGTCCGGGGCTTCGACCTCACCACGGACCTGCTCGGCAAGGTCGATCTCGGCGCCATGGCGTGGCTGGAGATCACCGGGCGGCTGCCCACGTCCAAGGAGGCGGAAGTCTTCAATTCGCTGCTCATCACGCTGGTCGAGCATGGCATGACGCCGCAGGCCATTTCGACGCGGTTGATAGCCACCTGTTCGCCCGAGGCCATGCAGGCTGCAGTCGCGGCGGGCCTGCTCGGCGTCGGCAGCGTGTTCGCGGGCGGCTCCGAGCAGATCGCGCGGCTGCTGCAAACCGCACTCGACGGCAAGGACGACGCAGCCGACCTCGCCGCAATCGCAAGCGCGATCGTGGATGACCACGTGACGCGCAAGTCGCCGATCCCCGGTATCGGGCATCCGATCCACAAGCCGGTCGACCCGCGCACGCCGGTGCTGTTCGGTATTGCGGAGAGGAACGGTTATCGGGGCCGCTACGTGGCCCTCCTCGAAGCCATCGCGGCGACCGCCGAACGACGCCTGAACCGCAGCCTGCCGATCAACGCCACCGGAGCGATCGGCGCAGTGTTATCCGAGCTCGGATTTCCGTGGCGCATCTGCCGCGGCGTCGCCATCATCGGCCGCGCCGTCGGTTTGGTCGGACATATCGCGGAGGAAATGCGCAATCCGCTCGGTCTCGAAATCTGGGAGCGCATCGATCACGAAGTCATGACCAATGCCACGTCCGACGGCGGAGAACCATAGCACAGCCCTCATGGTGAGGAGCCCGCCTTCCTGGGCGGGCTCCTCACCATGGCAATGACGGCAACCTCTCCTCTACCGGCGCCATGGCAGCGCCGCGGCGCTCTCGACAAATATCCAGCACCCGATGCCGAGCTGATCCGGAAACGGCGCGATCACGCAGTCGTCGCCTCGATCGAATGCGAGCACACCGGACTGCAGGCAGGCGGCGACCAAGTCGAGCGACCGAACAGCAATTCCGTAGGCCGCCATGAACGGCAGGACGGGAATTGCGAGTTTCGGGAAAAGGCCTGTGAGCGAAGCTGCCGAGACCAATTGCACGCGGCCACGATCGAGATGAAAGGCCGGACCGAATTGATCAGCGCGAGGAAGGCAATTGAGGAAGCGCTGGAATCGCCCCGCCGCTTCCTCCACGTCCGCCTCGGCGATGACGATATCCAGGAGCCCGGTCGCGCCGTTGGGCTGCGACAGCCACCGGGGCTGCCAAACGGTGTGTTCGGTACGATGCGTCAGCGCCTGAATGCGCCCCTCGGGCATTTCCCCCGGCGCGACGCGCACCACGGAAAATGCCGCGATGTCCGCGCCGGCTGCGGATTCGACCGGCCGCTGCATGGCGACGAGCGGCTGCACCCGAAACCCGGATTGCGCCAGACGCGCATGCATCGCGCCCGCATTCGCGACCGCGAAGGCTGCGAGATGTACGCCACAATAGCGCGCCATGGCGGCGTCGAATTCCCGCCCGAGCGGCGTGTCGGCGGTGCGGAACAGCACCTCCAGATAACCGCGATCCAGCATGCAGGTAATGTTTCCGGTGCCGGTCGGTCGCGGCGGTCCGCCGGCGGGGTCCGGATTCACCTGGACCGACAGTGGCGTCGGCGCAAAACCCGCACGCGCAAGCGCCAGGCTCGCGGCCTGCGGGTCGCCGACAAAATGCGCCACATGGTCGAGAAAGACTTCGTCGCCATGCGGCAGCCGACGATCGACTTCAACCGTTGGGCGTCCGTTCATTCAAGTCCTCGTTGCCGCCACCCGTTCCGCTGCGTCCTGCTTGAGCGCCGTCCTGTCGATCTTGTTGGTGGTGGACAGCGGCAGGCGGTCCACGAACCAGACAAAACGCGGGTGCTGGTAGGCTGGCGCATTGGCGAGCGCGAAGCGTTTGATGTCTTCGGCACCGGGCTCATGGCCCGTTTTGGCGATGATGAAGGCGACCGGCTTCTGCCCCTTGATATCGTCGTCGACCGGCACCACGCAGGCCTGCGCCACGGCCGGGTGGCGCTCCAGCATGCGCTCCACATCGCCCGGATAGATGTTCTCGCCGCCGGACACGAACATGTCATCGGTACGGCCCAGGAAATAGTGAAATCCGTCGGCGTCGCGCCGGAACACGTCACCGGTCCGGTAGAAGCCGTCCGCCGTGATCGGCGGCGGCAGGTCCGGCCGGTTGTGGTAGCCGAGCATCACGGCCGGGCACTTCATCTCCAGCGCGCCCTGGTCGGCGATGTGGCCGCAGTCGTCGATGAGGCGCAGCGCGACCTTCGGATGCGGGTAGCCGACCGACATTTCGGGTTGCGGCAGTCCGCGCGGATGGGGGCCGAACACCACCGGCCCGGCTTCCGTCGTACCATACGCATTGGTGACCTTGGCCGCCGGCAGGGCGCGATGCAGCGCCGCCATCAGGCCCTGGCTCACCGGCGCCGACCCCATGCGCACGAATGCCACGCTCGTCAGATCGGTGCGGGCCATGAGGTCGTGCTCGCGCAGCATCATGGCGATCATCGGCGGCACGGCGGTGAGCCACGTGCAACGGTGCCGCCCGATCGCCGCGATATAGGCGGCTGCGGAGAATTGCGGCTGCAGCACGATGGTGGCGTGCGCCGCGCAGGCGAGCTTCGACAGCGCCAGCGCGTTCATGTGATAAAGCGGCGCCGCGATCAGAAAACGATGGTGCGACAGTTCCTGCCCGTCCAGCCGCGTCTCGACCACCCAGATATGGCTCTGGTGCGACAGCACCACGCCCTTCGGGGTGCCGGTCGATCCGGACGTGTAGAGAAACATGGCGGGCTCATCGGTGTGCGCCGCCAAGGCCTCGAACGGGCCGGGATCGAGAAAATTCGCAAAGCCATCCGTGCCGTCGGCGCCGAAGCATATGATTGGAAGCTCCGGCGGGCATTGTTCCCGCCTCGCAGAGTCGCAAAACACCATGCGGGCGCCGGCGTCGCGCAGGATGAAGGCGATGGTGGCGGCAGGGAACCGATAATTGACCGGCACCGCCACGAATCCCGCGCGCATGATGCCGTAGTAAGCGGCGATGAATTCGGTCCGATTGGCGGACAGGATCGCGATGCGATCGCCGCGGGCAAATCCGCGCGTGATGAGGGCGCGGGCGACCCCCCGGGCCATCCGGTCGAGGTCCGCATAGGTGACGCGCCGTTCGGTCTCGCCGCCGAGATCGATGATCGCGAGCTGGTCCTGATCGCGGTCACGCCGGACGAGATCGCCGAGATTGGCGAAGGGGGACATGCGAAGCGCTTCAAATTCACGCCTTGGGGGGCGCGGTGAAATAGGTGCCGCGGCCGCTCGCGAGCAGTTTGCCCTGGGCGTCGTAGACATGTGCCTCGGCGGTGGAGAACTGGCCGCCCATCCTGACCGCCTTGCCGCGCACCGTGAGGTCGCCCGGCATGGCGGCGCTGTGATAGTCGACCCGCAGATCGACGGTCGGAACCCCGCGGCCGATCTTCTTCACCATGGCCCAGTCGGCGCCGAGGTCGACCAGCGCGGCCAGTATGCCGCCATGGGTGTAGCGGCGCTCCGGATTGACGACCCATTCCTCGCGCCACGTCGCGGTCAGCTCGATGCCGTCGTCGTGCACCGCAACGACCCGCAGGCCCAGCCATTTGTGATAGGGCGCCCGGGTGACAAGTTCCTGGACCTTTTCCAGCGTTATCTCTTCGCTCATGGGCTTGATCGGTCCCTCTTTGCTTAAAATTGCGCGTTACGGCGTCACGATGACCTTTCCGAACACTTCGCGATCCTGGATCAGGCGCAGTCCCTCGGCGGCCTGTTCGAGCGGCAGTTCCTTGTCGATCACCGGCTTCATCTTGCCCTGGGCGATGAGGTCCATCAGGCCCTTGAGGTCGTCGTCATAGAAGCTGTTGGAGCCGATGATCTTCAGCTCGAAGGACCACACATAGCGAAGGTCTTCCTTCGGATCGTGGCCGGCGGTCGCGCCGCACACCAGCAGCTTGCCGCCGCGTTTGAGGCAGCGCAACGAGGGCTGCCACGTGTCGCCGCCCGTGAAGTTGATGACGACATCGACGCCGCCCTCATAGCTGCGCCGTTGCGGCTTGCCGTAGCGTTCGATCGCCCACTTCGAGAAATCGACGTCCTGGTAATTGATCACTTCGTCGGCGCCGAGTTCCTTGAGGCGCCTCATCTTGTCGGCGCTGCTGGCGCAGGCGATCACTTCGGCCCCGAGGTGCTTGGCCAGGATCACGCAGCCGGTGCCGACACCGCCGCTGGCGCCGAGCACGATCACGCGGTCGCCTTTTCGTATGGTGTCATGAGTGATCAACATGCGATGGGCGGTGCCATAGGCCACCGGAAGCGACGCCGCCTCCGCGAAAGTGACGTGCGCCGGCATGGCGACCAGTTGATCGGCCGCCACGAGGCAATATTCCGCCATGCCGCCGTCGAGCATTTCCCCCATCAATCCCTTTTTCCTGTTGAGCGGATTGACGAGCACGCGGTCGCCCGGTTTCCAGGCCGGCACGCCGCCCCCGACCTCGACAACCTCTCCAGCCATGTCGAGCCCGATCACCACCGGCAACGGCACCTTGATGCCCGGCATACCGCGCACCGTAAACACGTCGTGGTAGTTGAACGAAGACGCCCGCACCCGGATCACCACATGGCCTTCGGTGGCCCGCGGGACCGGGTAGTCGTTGACCACATCGAGGTCGGCAAGCCCGCCATGCCGGCGCAGCACCAGCGCTTTCATCGTGATCGCATTCACGTTCGTTCTCCTCGTCGGCTCGTGCGTTCTTAGCATTGCGGGCGGCACGGTCCATCGCAAATTGAGGGACCCGGCGGATTGACGCTCAGGCCGACCCCGGAGACCTCGTCTGCGCCCAGGTCAATTGCTCTTATCTCGGGCGCTCGGTAACGTGGCGTACGGGTGCCCCCCCTTGGAGACCTTTAATGCAGGAGAATTTCCGTCAGTTCCTCGATCGCTTGCGGCAGACCGGCGAACTGGTCGACCTGCATCAGCCGGTGGACATCAGGCATATTTCGACCCTCGTGGACCAGGCCAAGACCGCATTGTTCTTCCACCACGTGGTCGGCTACGACATGCCGGTGGTGTCGGGCATCATCCGCTCGCGCGAGCGCGCCGCCATGGCGCTCGGCTGCGACAGCTATCTGGAAATCGAGCACAAGCTGAAGGCCGCGATCGACAAGCCGATTCCTCCGAAACACGTGAAATCCTCGCCGACGCGCGAGGTCACCATGGCGGGCGACGACGTCGATCTCTACCGGCTGCCGATCCCGATGTCGTCGATCTATGACGGCGGACCGATGATCACGGCGGGCGTGGTGATCGCCCGCGATCCCGAGTTGGGAGTCAACAGCGGCATCTACCGCTTCATCGTCAAGGAGAAGAGCCTCACCGGCATCGATATCGTGACGCCCAACAACATGCGCCTGTTCGCCCAGCGTGCGTTCGAGCGCAAGGAGGCGTTGCCGATTTCGATCAGCATCGGCACCCACCCGATCGAGATCACCGGTTCGGGCTATCGGGCGCCGCTCGGCGTCGACGAGATGGGCATCGCGGGCGGATTGCGCGGCGTGCCGGTCGAGCTTGCCCCGTGTTCGACCATCGACGTGCCTTACATCGCGGATGCCGAGATTGTGCTCGAGGCCGAGATTCTGCCCACCGGCTGGACATGGCCGGAAGGCCGCTTCGGCGAATTCACCCGCCTGATGGGCGGACTGCATTGGAACCCGCTGGTGCGCATCAAGGCGATTTCGATGCGCCGGGACGCCATCTATTACAATCTGCACATGCCGTGGGAAAACACCTGGCTGGCGGCGCCGACCCGCTACACGGCGATCCGACAGGCGTTGAAGACCGCAGGCGTGCAGGTGAAGGACATCAACGTCACCCTGGGCGGCTGCGCGTTCTGGCACGCAGTGATCTCGATCAAGAAGCAGCCCGGCGAGGCCAAGAACGCGCTGCTCGCCGCGCTGTCCGTCATGGACCTCAAGCACGTGGTGGTGGTCGACGACGATATCGATGTCTTCGATCCGACCGAGGTCGAATGGGCGATTGCGACCCGGGTCCAGGGCGACAAGGACATCATGATCGTCAGCAATGCCCGGGCAAAGCCGCTCGATCCGAGCCTGCCGCAAGGGTCGGGCGTCGTGCCC
>Ga0209069_10001989_pt1 | contig 10537 bp, 9 predicted proteins | sample Str013_2_FD_187202 | JGI IMG/M metagenome (GOLD analysis project Ga0209069, IMG submission 187202) | Freshwater sediment microbial communities in response to fracking from Pennsylvania, USA - Straight Creek_MetaG_SC_2013 (SPAdes) (version 2) | ecosystem: Environmental > Aquatic > Freshwater >...
TGCCGGATGGGTCGAAGCGATCGGCCCCGGCGTCGAAGGCGTCAAGGTCGGCGACAGCGTGATATGTCATCCGCTGGTGACGAGCGGACACTGCCTGGCATGCCGGCGCGGCAATGACATGCATGCGCTGGACAGCTCATTCCCGGGGATAAATGCCAATGGCGGCTATGCGCAATATCTTCTGACAGGGCAGCGCTCGCTGATCAAATTGCCCAAGACGCTCGCGCCCAAGGACGTTGCGCCATACACCGACGCCGGGCTCACCGCCTACCGCGCAGCCAAGAAAGCGTCCCGGCACTTGCTGCCGGGCGAATATGTCGCGGTGATCGGCGCGGGAGGTCTCGGGCATATCGGCATTCAGGCTCTCGCAGCGCTTTGCGCCGCCGAAATCATTGTCGTCGATCGCGCCGACAAGTCACTTGCGCTCGCTACCGAATGCGGGGCGCACCACGTCGTGAAGGCCGACGGCGGCGAAGTCGAGGCCGTGCTGGCGCTGACGGGCGGACGCGGCGCCGAGGCAGTGATCGATTTCGTCGGCGAAGGCGATGCGATCGCCAAGGGTTTGGCGATGACCGCCAATGGCGGCTATTACTACGTGGTCGGCTACGGCGGCAAGATCGAGTTGCCGACCATCGATATGATCACGACGGAAAAGACCATCGTCGGCAACCTGGTCGGGACCTATGCCGAACTGGTCGAACTGATGGCCCTTGCCGACCGCGGCCTCGTCGACCTCCACACCAAGGAATACAAGCTCAGCCAGGCCAATGAGGCCCTGCACGATCTGCATAATGGAAAAATTCACGGGCGCGCGGTGCTGGTCCCATGACCGTCCACAGTGACATCCAGCGGTTCCAGCCGGAGTACCGGAGGAATGCAATGACCGGGAAAGGTGCAGGCGGGCGCGAACCGCCCGTCACATCCGAGGACGCGGCCGAGCGCCAGCGTGCGCAGGACCGGATGATCGCTCGTCACAAGCTGATCGAAGCCATGATCCGCAACAACGAGTTGCAGCTCAGGAACGAGAGCGCGCGCGGTGGCGCGGAAATCGATCGCGAATGCGCCCTGCGGGATGTCGCGCGCGGAGTTGCCGGATCGGAAGCCGAGCTGGAGCGAACGACCGCGCGCCTGCAGGCGCTGCAGGGCGAGCATGAGCGCCTGGTGGCCGAACGCGAATGGTTGAATTCGTCGTTGCTGGAATTCGAAAGCGGTCCGTCAGCCAGCGACCGCCAGCGATCGGGGCATGCATGATGAGCCAAGTCAAAGGAAGTACTGCCAGCGCAAGTGCGACAGGAAATGGACACGCGGCTACGGCGACGCTCGAACTGAGCGCCGAAGACAGGTCCAAGGACGAATTTTTCGTTCAGCTGGCCGAAATCGCCGAGGCCATGATGAAGCGGCACGGCAAGGAGTTTGCGATGGGAGCGCTCGTGCTCACGGCCAGGTTTATCGCCGAGAACAAACCGCTGGTGACTTGAGATGACAGCGGCGGGGCGAAGGATTTTTACGGAGACTGTCACCGAACAAAACAGAGTTCATGCGGACGAGAATTTCCGGGAATTGGATCGGGAGGGAGTTCCGCTCGAGTTTCCCCTGATCTGAAAAGTCGAGGCAAACCGAAGTCGAGGCAACATGCAAAGGAGATGGAAATGACTGAAGCGCTTACGCTCAACAGGATTACCAGCCAGAAGGGCATCAGCATTGGCGAAGCCGCCAATCGTGTCGCCGATCTCGGCTGGACGCCGAGCTACGTTCAGGAGGCGATGACCTTCCCGACCGACTACAAGATTTCGAAGGTGCCGCGCGATCCGATGAAGCAGGTGCTGCGTTCCTACTTCCCGATGCAGGAAGAAAAGGACAACCGCGTCTACGGTGCGCTGGATGCGGCGTTGCGTGGCGACATGTTCCGCAATGTGGAGCCGCGATGGGTGGAATGGATGAAGCTGTTCCTGGCGATCATCCCGTTCCCGGAAATCTCGGCGGCACGTTCCATGGCCATGGTCGGCCGGCTGGCGCCAGGCGAGGAGCTGCGCACCGGCTTCACGATGCAGATGGTGGACGAGTTCCGGCACTCGACGATCCAGATGAATCTGAAGAAGTGGTACATGGAAAATTATATCGACCCCGCCGGGTTCGATATTACGGAAGCGGCGTTCGGAAAATGCTACGCCACCACGATCGGGCGGCAATTCGCCGAAGGCTTTCTTACCGGCGACGCCATCACCGCCGCTAACGTTTATCTGACGGTGGTTGCCGAAACAGCCTTCACCAACACGCTGTTCGTCGCCATGCCGTCGGAAGCCGCCCGCAACGGCGACTATGCGTTGCCGACCGTGTTCCTGTCGGTCCAGTCCGACGAGTCGCGCCACATCGGCAACGGCCACTCGATGCTGATGGCGATGATCCACGATCCATCGAACCATCAATTGCTGGAGCGCGACCTGAAATATGCGTTCTGGCAGAACCACGCGATCGTCGACGCGGCGATCGGGACGTTCATCGAGTACGGAACCACCAACCGCGACAAGAACAAGGAATCCTATGCCGAGCTTTGGCATCGCTGGATTTACGAAGACTACTATCGGACCTACATGCTGCCGCTGGAGAAATACGGCATCAAGATCCATCACGACGACGTCGCGGCGGCGTGGGATCGTATCGTGAAGAAGAACTACGTGCACAAGACCGCGCAATTCTTCACGGTCGGCTGGTCGTTCAACTTCTGGCGCATCGAGGCCCAGACCGAGAAGGACTTCGAATGGTTCGAGCATAAGTATCCCGGTTGGTATGCCGAGTTCGGCGATTTCTGGAAGTGGCACGCCAAACTCTCGGTACCTGGCGAGAAGAACATCGCGTTCAACGGAGATGTCGGTTACGTCTACCCGCATCGCTGCTGGAGCTGCATGGTTCCCTGCCTGATCCGCGAGGACTTCTGCTGCGACGAGGTGGACGGCAAGATGTACACCTACTGCTCGGAGGGCTGCCGCTGGACCCACAAGGTGGCTTTCGCCGCCGAATATGAGGGCCGCGCCACCCCCGCCATGGGCCGCTTCAGCGGACGCCGTGAATGGGAAGAGTGCTACCACGGCTGGGATCATGCCGACGCGATGGTCGATCTCGGCTTCGTGCGCTCCGACGGCAAGACCCTGGTGCCGCAGCCGCATCTGCGCTTCGAGCCGAAGGACATGTGGACGCTCGACCACATCCGCGGCAACACGCTTGGTAGTCCGCTTCGCGGCTTCCGCGCGCTGAAGCCCGGTGCGGAGCGCGACACGGCGATTGCCGAATATCGCAAGGGCTACAAGATCAATCCTTGCCACTGATCCCAACGAGGTGAGAGGGGCTGCCCACGCAGCCCGTCTCCGACCCACCGGAGCGCATGTCGCGCTCCGGTGCCGGGTTTCATTTCGGTGTTTGTGTATCGAGGAAGCATGCCGGAAGCCGCTGTCCACAAAGTGCGTCTTGAACCCGTCGGCATCGAAATGGATGTCGAGGAGGGAGAAACCGTACTCGATGCGGCGTTTCGCCAGGGCATCGCCCTGATGCATGGCTGCAAGGAAGGCCAATGCGGCTCGTGCAAATCCAGGCTCGTGAGCGGCGACATCGAGCTTCTCAAATATTCGACTTTCGCACTGCCGGATTATGAGCGCGAGACCGATCACATTCTGCTTTGCAAGACGCACGCGTTCAGCGACATCGAAGTCGAGTTGCTCAATTTCGACGAAGACCTGTTGGCCCATGCGATCCCTGTCAAGCAATTCGGCGCGCGGCTGACCAAAGTCACGTCGTTGACCCATGACATCCGGCTTCTGGAGATCGAACTCGACAAGCCGTTGAAGTTCTGGGCCGGCCAATATGTCGATCTCACCCTGATGGACGGCGGCGTGACCCGGGCGTTTTCGATGGCGAACGCGCCCGCCAACGGGACGCAGCTTTCGTTCATCATCAAGAAATATCCGGGAGGCGCATTCTCGGCCAGACTTGACGGCGAACTTCGGCCGGGCGCCGCGCTGCAGGCGAAAGGGCCCTACGGCACATGTTTCCGGCGTGAAGCACGCCCGGGACCGATGCTGCTGATCGGCGGCGGCTCGGGAATGTCGCCGCTATGGTCGATTCTCAGCGATCACCTCCAGAGCGGCGAGCAGCGCCCGATACGATTCGTCTACGGCGCACGTACGCGGGACGATCTGTTCATGCTCGATGACATCGCCGCGGTCGCAGCGAAGCTGACGGATTTCGAATTTATCCCGGCCTTGTCACACGCCAACCCGGACGGTCGGTGGGACGGCGAAACCGGGTTCGTTCACGAGGTCGTGCAACGCCATCTGGGTGCCTGGAAGCCGGCCGGAGCCATCGACGCCTATGCCTGCGGGCCGGCGCCGATGATCGATGCCTGTTTGCCTGTCCTGCAAGCCAACCAAGTGGAGCCCGAACACATCTATTTCGACAAATTCACGCCGGCGACGCGGTGAAGGCCCGTCGCCTCGTCACGCATACGAGAAGTCAACCAGGCCATCTCAAGGGAGGAAACGATGAGCGCAGCAGCACAACAATCGCATCCAGTCAAATCCGGCGCCGCCGGAGCGGCGGTTTTCCCGGGTTCGGACAGCCGTAAATACAATTACTTCGAGCCCAAGGGCCGCAAGGCCAGCCATTACGAGGACATGACGGTCGACGTCCAGCCGGATCCGGAGCGATATCTGTTGCAGGACTGGATCATCTCTTTCCCGGATGGCACGCCGACCTACTCCAAGACCTGGACCAAGGCCTTGAGTTCGAACTGGCATCAGTTCCGCGCGGTGGATCAGGAATGGGAACGTACCCACTATCAAAGGCAGTCGACGATCTGCGGCATGGTGCAGGGCGTGATCGAAAATGCGCGCAAATCCGGCGCGCCCAAGCGGTTCGACAAGGCCTGGGTCAAGGTGCTGCAGGATCATCTGGGCGCCTACAAACACGCTGAATTCGGCCTCGGCACCTCGCTGATGCAGGCGCAGCGTTACGGCTACACCCAGATGGTCAACAACGCCATCCTGACCAATTCGTCGTACAAGCTGCGTTTCGCGCAGGATCTGACGCTTTACCTCGCTGAAATCGGACTCGACCTGGAAGGGTTCGATTCCGCCGCCGGCAAAAAGCATTGGGTCGACGACCCGATCTGGCAAGGCACCCGCAAAGCGGTCGAGGCGATCATGGGCGCGACCGATTTCCTCGAGCAATATTTCGTAACCAATCTGGTGTTCGAGCCGCTGGTCGGAGAATTGTTCCGGAGCGGATTCATCATGCAGATGGCGGCCTCGCAAGGCGATTTCGCAACCCCGTCGGTGGTGTCGGCCGCCGAGGCGGATTACGAGCGTAATCTCGCCAACACCGTCGAATTGATCCACATGCTGACGCATGACAAGGATCACGCGGCCCATAACAAGAAGCTGTTCAACGGTTGGCTGACGCAGCACGCCGCACTTGCCAGTCAGGCAGCATCCGGCCTGCAACCGATCTGGTCGCAGCCGCGGGTCAAGGTTTCGAGCTTCGCCGAAGCCCAGGCCCAGGGAAAGAACCGCATAGCGGCGATCTGCAAGGAGGTTGGTCTCAACGCACCGTAGGATTTGGATCGACCAGGACAACCCACCGGCGCAAGCCAGCTACCTCATTCAGGAGTTCGAGACATGAGCGACGTCCATACCAATATCTTCAAATCGATGAAGGATATCCGTTTTGAGGATACTATTTCCCACCAATGCGGGATCACCATGAACGACAGCGTCGAGGCGCGCGCGATCGCCGAGGTCATGGATCAAAAGAAAGGCGTGAGCGTCACCTATATGCCGGCGATGATCCGGATCGACGGCGAAGGCAAGCTGGTCTTCAAGATGGACGAAATCAGCGAGGCCTTGGGTCGTGTCATGACGCCCCATCTGTTCGAAATCTCCACATCGACGCACTATGGCCGCATGGTCATGGTCGATGACGATACGGTGGTGTGCTTCGGCGATATGACCGAGGCGCTGGCCTATATCGAGCATTGAAAAGAAAGCTGATGGGCCGGCGGTCAGGGCCGGCCCATGCTCCGGCGATTGCATCAAGAATCAAAAGCCCCGCTTGACGGGAAGAGGGAGGAACGCGATGTACAGGACGGCATCCGGCGAGGAAATATTCGTCATCGACGGGCACACCCATTTCTGGGATGGCAGTCCCGCCAACCAGAAGAACGTTCATGGCAAGCAATTCATCGAATGCTTCTATGCCTATCACTCCAATCTGAGCCCGCCTTCCGAGAAGTGGCCGTTGGAAAAATTCGAGAAGTACGACGCCAAGACCATGTATGACGACCTGTTCGTCCATGGTTACGACGACATGGCGATCCTGCAGCCGACCTATCTCGGTGATTTCTACAAGAACGGCTTCAACACCACCGAACGAAATTCGGCGATGAAGAAAAGCCATCCCGACCGCTTCATTCTCAATGGCGCCTTCGATCCGCGCGACGGCAACAAGGGCCTCGAAGAGCTGCACGCCAAGGCCGAAAAATACAAACTCAAGGGCGTCAAGCTTTACACGGCGGAATGGCGTGGCGAATCGAAGGGCTACAAGCTGACCGACAAGGAGTCCTACCGGTTCCTCGAGGCGGCGCAGAAACTGGGCATCAAGAACATCCATGTCCACAAAGGCCCGACGATTATCCCGCTCAACAAGGATGCCTTCGATGTCGGCGATATCGATGACGTCGCGACCTCGTTCCAGGATCTCAACTTCATTGTCGAACATTGCGGACTGCCGCGCCTCGACGATTTCTGCTGGATCGCGACCCAGGAAACCAACGTCTATGGCGGCCTCGCGGTCGCGCTGCCGTTCATCCACACCCGGCCGGGTTATTTCGCTCATGTCATGTCGGAACTGCTGTTCTGGCTCGGGCCGGACAAGCTGCTGTACGGCAGCGACTACGGGATCTGGACGCCGAAATGGCTGATCGACAAGTTCATGGCGTTCGAACTTCCGGCCAGCGAAACCAGCGAGACCGGTTCGGTTCTCACCCTGGAGACCAAGAAAAAGATACTCGGTCTCAACGCTGCCAGGCTCTACGACATCGATGTCGACGCCCAGAAGAAGAAGATCAAAACCGCGGGCGGTTACGCCCATCTCGCGGAAGCGGTCCACGCGCCGAGGTAAGCAGGATGAGCGTTCAGGCCATGGTCGATCGCAAGGCGGAAGTCTGGGCGCGGCTGCGAACGGTAACCGACCCGGAACTCGACGAGCCGGTTACCGACCTTGAGTTCGTCACGCGGGCCGACGTCGACGAGGAAAATCGCGTCCACATCGATTTCCGCCTGCCGACCTATTGGTGCGCGGCCAATTTCTCGTTCCTGATGGCCGATGACATGCGGCTGGCGGTAAGAGAGTTGCCCTGGGTCAGCGAAGTCAGGGTCGTGCTCGGCGAACACATGTATGCCGACAAGATCAATGCCGGTCTGGCGCAGGGGCTTTCCTTTCGCGAGACCTTCGGGTCGGAAGCGGACGGCGATCTCGACGAGCTGCGGCGCACGTTTCTGATCAAGGCCTTCCAGCGTCGACAAGAGTCGTTGCTCACCCATTTGTTGGAGGAAGGTCATGAGGCCGGAGCGCTCGTCGATCTAACGCTCGGCGAACTCATGGCGTTGAAGACCGGCGCGGCGGGGGAACGCTTGATCGCCCGCTATTGCGAGCGTCGTCCGATCGTCGCGGCGGCCGATCCGGGGGCGAGGGCGTTTGTCGATGCCGACGGCGACCGGCTTCAGGTCGAAACCCTGTCCGTCTATGTGCGGGCACTTCGCAGGGTCAACGTCAACGCGGAGTTCAACAGCGCGCTGTGCCGTGGCTTGCTGCATGCTCGCTTCGATCTCGAGACTCCACTCCAGTCCGGGCCGGCGGGACCGGGCGCAGGCCGACCCGACATTTCCGTATCCTCCGCGTAACTCAAGAGGTCACCACGATGCCCAAGATGATGCTTCACGATTCGGAGGCGAGAGAAGCCTTGGGCCGCGGTGTCGCAAAACTGGCCAAGGCCGTAAGTGGGACGCTCGGTCCCAAGGGCATGAACGCCGTGATTGACCGGCCAATCGGTACGCCGATCGTTTCGCGCGACGGCGTCAGCATCGCCGCCGAGATCGAGCTGGCATGCCCGTTCGAAAACATGGGCGCGCAGGTGTTGCGCGAAGTCTCCCGGCAAACCAATGAAGTCGCCGGCGACGGCACGACGACTGCCACCGTGCTCGCCGATTGCCTGGTGCAGGACGGGCTCAAGCTGCTCGCCGCCGGCGCCAATCCGGTCGAACTGGTCGAAGGACTGGAACTCGCCGTCGAGGAAACGATCAAGGCGCTCAAACGCTCGGCCCGCGGCCTCGATGGCGCCAAGGGGCTCCTCGCCATCGCCAGCATTGCGGCGAATGACTCAAGACTCGGCGAACTTGTCGCCGAGGCGTTCGAGCGTGCCGGCAATCACGGCATCGTTGCCGTCGAGTTCGGTTCGACCGTCGAGACGACGCTGGAAGTGATCGAAGGCATGGCGTTCGAGCGCGGCTATCTTTCGCACCACATGGTAACGGATGTCGAGCGCATGCAGGTCGTGCTCGACGATCCCTATATCCTGATGACGGATCACAAGCTGCAGACGATCGAGCAGCTGAACGGTGTGCTTGCCCTGATCGAGAAGAGCGGCCGGCCGCTCCTGATCATCGCGGAGGAGATCGCGCCGCCGGTGATCATGATGCTGTTGTCGAAGCGCGAAAAGAGTAATTTCAAGATCGCCGCCGTACACCCGCCGGAATACGGCCATTGGCGCAAGGCAATGCTCGATGACATTGCGATCGCTACCGGCGGCAGGGTGATTTCCCATGACCTCGGGGGCACCGTGGAGCGCGCTGGAATCGAGGACCTCGGCTCGGCGCGTCAGGTGCGCATTTCGTCCTCCAAGACGCTGATTACCGCCGGCAAAGGCGAGCCGCGGGCGATCGCCGCGCGGCGCGAACAGGTTTCCCGTCAATATGACGCAGCGCCCGAAAATATCGAGCGCGACAAGTTCCAGGAACGTCTCGCCAAATTATCCGGCGGCACGGCAATGATCCTGGCAGGCGGCGCCACGCCGGTGGAGCAGAAGCGGCGCGCACAATTGATTGAGGATTCGATCAACGCCACGCGCGCGGCGATCGAGGAGGGGGTTGTACCGGGCGGCGGCGTTGCGCTGATCCGCGTCGCCGCCGAACTCGATCCATTGATCAAGCGGCTCGAAGGAAGCGCCAGGCAGGGTGCCGAACTGGTCCAGCATGCGTTGAGCCGGCCGCTCGGTTGCATCGTCGCCAATTGCGGTCGCGACAGCGACGCCGCCATCGCCAAAGTGGCCAAAGCCGGTAATGGCCATGGCTTTGATGCCCGCACCGGTGAGACGGTCGATATGCTCAAGGCCGGCATTATCGACCCGGTCAAGGTCAGTTACTGCGCGGTCCGTAACGCCGGCTCGGTCGCCGCGCTGATCCTCACCACGCAAACGCTGATCGCCAAGCAGCCCGACAGTTATGATCCCACCGCCGGCCCCGCGCGGGGCGGCGGCGCGGAGCGGCTTTGATCGGCGAGGCAGGGAGGCTCGCGGCAAGCCCGGCGATTTTGGGTCGCTTCTTGCAGCGCTGTGCCTCGGGTCATCGCAGCGCGGTGTGTCCTAATGCCCGATAGACCGTATTCCTTGAGATGCCCAGCCGCCGTGCGGTTTCGCTGACGTTGCCGGCGGTTTCGGCATGGATCGCCAGGATGTTGGCAAGGTGGATGTCGTGGAGCGAGCCGGAAGATGTCGCGAACCGGGTCTGACCGATCAGGGCAGCCAGGGTAGCGCTGTCCGGTAACCCGTCCGCGGCGCCAAGCGTCAGGCGCGACAATATGTTTCGAAGCTCGCGAATGTTGCCGGGCCAGGGGCGCGCGGCGAGACCGGCGAGAACCGCCGGAGCAATCCGGCAGCTCGGATCGATCGCCCGGAGCAAATGTTCGACAATGCCGTCGAAGTCGGTACGCTCGGCGAGTCGGGGCAGCGTCACCTCAAGGGTATTGAGGCGATAGAGGAGATCGGAGCGGAAGCGCTTCTCGGCGATTGCTTTGTCCAGCGTTGCGTTGGTCGCCGAGACCAAAAAGATATCAACTTTGGTGCCGGCGCCGCCGACCGGTCGCACGGTCCAGTCGTCGAGCAGGCGCAAAAGTACCGCCTGCAGGGCAATCGGCATGTCGCCGATCTCGTCGAGGAACAGGGTTCCGCCGTCGGCCTCCCTGACGAGGCCGGTGGCGCCTCCGCGACGGGCGCCGGTGAAGGCGCCTTCCGCGTAGCCGAACAGCTCGGCCTCGATCAAGCTGTCGGGCAGGGCGGCGCAATTGACGGCAATGAAGGCGCCCGACCGTCTGCTGGCGGCGTGGGCGTGGCGCGCAAGCTGTTCCTTTCCGGTGCCCGTCTCGCCGCGGATCAAGATGGGTATCTTGCGCGCCGCCGCGGCCTCGACCTGGCGGACAATCGTCCGCACCCTGCGAT
>Ga0209069_10001991_pt1 | contig 10536 bp, 6 predicted proteins | sample Str013_2_FD_187202 | JGI IMG/M metagenome (GOLD analysis project Ga0209069, IMG submission 187202) | Freshwater sediment microbial communities in response to fracking from Pennsylvania, USA - Straight Creek_MetaG_SC_2013 (SPAdes) (version 2) | ecosystem: Environmental > Aquatic > Freshwater >...
TATTTTCTTCCTTGTAATGATTACCGGATTCCTGATCTATGGCTTCTCACAGATTAATTGGAATGCGGAGAATACAACGTCAACAGAAATATTAAATCAATACAATAAACTGCCCAAATTCGATTGGAGCAAATTCATGACCAATACCTATACCAATATTTTCATGATGATCAATGTGGTGTTGGGGTTGATCCTGCTCGATATGTACCTGCAGCATAAAAAAGAAATGCGCGCCAAGAATCTCGAAACAAAAAATTAATTCATCTCGCTTGATGACGATGTCGTCAGGTCCGGTATACCTCTCCTCCTGAACTTAGTTCAGTGCAGGAGAGGTTTTTTTATGGCTCCTCCCCAAAAAACGTACCTTCGTTTTCAATCATTTTATCATGAACATTAAGAACAATATTCTCGAAACGATCGGGAATACACCATTGATCCGGCTCAATAAAATCACGAGAGATGTGCCGTGCACGGTGCTGGCGAAAGTGGATTATTTCAATCCTGGCAATTCCATTAAAGACAGGATGGCTGTTAAGATGATTGAAGTGGCTGAACATGAGGGAAAATTGAAACCGGGAGGAACGATTATCGAAGGCACCAGTGGCAACACCGGCATGGGCCTCGCATTAGTAGCCTGCGTGAAGGGATATAAATGCATTTTTGCTACGACCGACAAGCAGTCGAAGGAAAAAATGGATATCCTGAAAGCCGTGGGGGCAGAAGTCATTGTTTGTCCAACCAATGTTGAACCCGATGATCCAAGAAGTTATTATTCGGTGGCGAGAAGACTTGCCAAAGAAATTCCAAATTCTTTCCATTGTAATCAATACGATAATCTCGCCAATCGGCTGGCTCATTATGAATCTACCGGACCTGAAATCTGGAATCAGACCGATGGCAAGATCACGCACCTGGTTTGTACTGCGGGAACGGGTGGAACGATTACAGGTACGGCGATGTATTTAAAAGAAAAAAATCCGGCGATCCAGGTATGGGCCATTGACGTTTATGGGTCGCTGCTCACAAAATATTTCAGAACCGGTGAAATCGATATGGAGCAGGTGCATCCTTATGTATCAGAAGGATTCGGGGAAGATTTTGTTCCGAAGAATTATGACATGAGTGTTATCGATTATTTCGAGCAGGTGACAGATAAAGACGGCGCGATCATGGCCCGCAAGCTCGCAAAAGAAGAAGGTATTTTTTGTGGCTACAGTGCAGGAAGTTGTTTGCAAGGGCTACTACAACTCAAGAGCAAACTCAAAAAAGACGACCTGGTCGTTTGTATTTTTCATGACCATGGTAGCCGCTATGTGGGGAAGATCTATAATGATCAATGGATGATGGAAAGGGGCTTCCTGGACGTCAAAACATTTCGGGATATCGTGAACGGAAGAGGTCTTAAAAGGCTATTAACGATTGATCCCGATAAGACTGTAGGAGATGCTGTAGAGCTCATGCAGCAATATAATATCGAAAACATCCCGGTAATAAAAAATGGCGAACCAATAGGCGCTATTAGCGAAAGCGGGCTCTTTGGGAAGGTGTTTGCAAATGGACAGGATATCAAACAAAAAACGGTTACAGAAGTCATGGAGCCATTATACCCCATTGTAGCTTTCGATACACCCGTTGAACGGATCAGTGCGCTCATCACGAAAGAAAATGGCGCGGTACTCGCAAAAGACGACAGCGGAAGCTATCATATCGTCACAAAATATGATGTATTGCAATCGCTTGTGAATTAACTTATTAAGAAGATTAACTTCACTTTATTAGTATTTCCCCGCTACGTCGTTTTGGTTAATTTACGAGGCCCGGCGTAATTCATGAATCCCGAAAATAAGGCATAATATCTATTGTGCAGGGAAGGGCGACCCACTATATTTGACCAGAAGTTGATTGAATCATCAATCACCCAATATCCGAGAAACCAACCTATCCTAATCCAATATCCAAGAAATTCCAGGTGTAATCCGATATCAGTCAACTTCCTTTTTTATCCAATTTCCTGAAGAGCCAATCCTAGATTAACCAACAATATCCCTGAGAGCCAATCCCAGATTAACCGATCAGTATCCTGAAAAAACTATTTGTAAAATCCAACGTCTTTAAAACCAGTTTGGCAGTATCCAATATCATGAAACCAACTGCTTTAAACTCCGGTACCCTCCTGCTAAATGCAAAGCGCTGATTACACGATTTAGCAGGAGGCCCTTACTGATGGCGTCCTTCTTCCCCTGCTTCTTTACATTTACATTTCAGCAAAATTCCCAGCATGCCTTCTTATGTGGATCAATTGGGCAGAACGGTGCACTGTATCGATGCTCCTCAGCGGATCATTTCCCTGGTACCTTCTCAAACCGAATTACTGTTTGACCTTGGACTGGACACCGAAGTAGCAGGAATCACCAAATTTTGCGTACATCCCGGATCCTGGTTTCGCAGCACAGCTCGTATTGGCGGCCCGAAGAACCTGCATTTACAAACTATCGAAAGAATAAAACCAGACCTGGTCATCGCCAATAAAGAAGAAAACAACCAGGAAGAAATTGAAGCCATTGAAAAGCAATTCCCAGTCTGGATCAGCGATATCAAAAATCTGGAAGATGCGTTGGCAATGATTCGGAGTGTGGGGATGATGACAGGAAAACAATCTGAATCCGAATCTATAGTGGATCGGATCAAGAAAGGTTTCGATGAACTGAGCAAAAGCATGAAACAAGCGCGCGGGCCAAGTCCGGCGCTTTATCTGATCTGGCGCAATCCCTATATGCTCGCGGGTTCCGACACTTTCATTTACGATATGATGACCAGGTGCGGCCTTGTAAATGCAATTCCCGACCTGCAGCGCTATCCGCAAATCAGCATGGAAGAAATGACCACCTGCGGAGCTGAATATATTTTATTGGCTTCGGAACCTTTCCCATTTAGTCAGAAACATCTCGCTGAATTGAAACAACATTTGCCCGATGCAAAAATCATTTTGGTCGACGGTGAAATGTTCAGTTGGTATGGAAGTCGGCTATTGAAAGCCCCCGTTTATTTTGAATCTCTGCATCTCTAAATGCTGGGATAAACTGTTACATTGCGATCAGGGTAAATTTTGTTGCTTTTAAATTTCGTTAATGAGTTTTTTTCACGCAAAGAATGCTTCTCAAACAGAAGAGTCCGACAAGCCTTCCCGGAAAAAGCCCATTTTCCCGGTAAACGATTCCCTGCGCGCTTACCTGAAGAACCATGGCCGCGAGGTTAAACAGCCGGTGTCGTACAGCGACCTGATGTATATCGCCTATTCTGTCCCGTTGAAAAATAAATCAGGGAAAGATAGTCTATGGGAAACCGCCTCTTATGACATGCGTCACTGGGAGTTTCTTCGCGAGGGGCTTATTAAAATTTACGCCAACCTGAAAACGGAGGGCGACATGACCTTCAGCAAACACCTTGACGTGGCGCGAATTGATTTTTGCCGCTTCGCGAATTCAAATCCCTTCCGAATCCGTATCGTCAATAAATTCAATGACAATTACGATCACTACTATATCAAGCAAGCAGATGCGTCAAGAATTTACGGCCTGGAACTGGAGCACCTGCTTTCTCCCGACCGCATCACTTTTTTAACCCATCAGCATACCCTGGTGGAAGAACATATTCCTGGCATACCTGGCGATATATTCATCCAGGAATACCTGAATACCCTGGTCACCAACAAGATCCGCTTCGCGAAAGAATTCGTCAAATTCAATGAGCGTTGTTTCGTGAGACTTTTGGGAGATATGCGTTCGTATAATTTTGTGGTGGAAATGACGCCTGATATTGAAGATTTCCAGTATCGGATCAGAGCGATTGATTTTGATCAGCAGTCTTATGAAGGAAGAAAAAATTTATACCTGCCACAATTCTTCAAAGAAAATTATCCGCTGGTGGAATTGAGTCGTCAATGGCTCAACCGGGATTCGATCGAACAATATCAAACGGAAGAAAGAACGATGATGGCGTTTCGGGTCGCGTCATCGCGCTTCAGGCTGATGGAACTACTCAATATTATGTCGAAGGATAATATCTCCAATCCCGAAAAATTAGTACAGCTCCGGACTGAGTTAGCAAACTATTTCCATGCACCTATTTTTAACAAGTGCAATTCTATGGGACAATTGGTAAAAAGACAGCTCAAGCAAACCTTACAAAAAAATCTTGTCCTTATTCAAAAGAACCTGGGGAAGTTTGTGGATTGAAAGCCCTATCGGCTTTGTTTCACGCAAAGTCGCAAAGGGAACCCTCTTCTTTGCGACTTTGCGCCTCCTTTGCGTCTTTGCGTGAAAAAAGCGTCAAGAGAAATTCCTATCTTCGCAGCTCATTTTTAAACCCAAAACTACCTTCAACATGAGCAAATACAAACCAGGGGTATTATTCGGCGAGGAACTGGAATCATTATATAAGGATGCAAAAAAGAATGAGTTCGCACTGCCAGCAGTAAACTGCATCGGAACGGATAATATAAACGCCACCCTGGAAACAGCCGCAAAAGTAAACTCTCCCGTTATCATCCAGTTTTCAAATGGCGGCGCTCAATTCCTGGCAGGGAAGGGAATGCCCAATGATAAATTGCAGGCAAACGTTTCCGGAGCCATCTCCGGAGCACTCCATATCCATAATGTAGCGAAGTATTATGGTGTTCCAGCAATCCTGCATACAGACCATGCGTCCAAAAAATGGTTGCCGTGGATTAGTTCCCTGATCGATGCAGGTGAACAATTTTATAAAGAAAAAAAACAGCCCCTCTTCAGTTCCCACATGCTCGATCTTTCGGAAGAGCCGATTGAAGAAAACATACATACTTCTGTGGATTTCTTTAAACGTATGCAACCCCTCGGCATGGCGATAGAAATTGAACTGGGGGTAACCGGAGGAGAAGAAGATGGAGTCGATAATAGCGGTGTGGAGAACGACAAACTGTATACGCAACCACAACATGTCGCATATGCATTTAAAGAACTCAATAAAGTGGGCAATCTTTTTAGTGTAGCGGCTGCTTTCGGAAATGTACACGGAGTGTATAGCCCGGGTAATGTAGAACTTCGTCCGATCATCCTAAAGAACAGCCAGGATTATATCGAAAAAGAATTTAAGCTGGGTCCGAAGCCGGTATATTTCGTATTTCATGGTGGCAGTGGATCACCCCAACACCAGATCCGCGAAGCCATTGGATACGGTGCTATCAAGATGAATATTGATACAGATTTACAGTGGGCATTCTGGGAAGGAGTGTTGTATTACTACAAGAAAAATGAAGCATATCTGCAGGGACAGCTTGGCAATCCCGAAGGAAAAGATAAGCCCAATAAAAAGTTCTACGATCCCAGGGCATGGCTCAGAAAAGGACAGGAAACTTTCATTAAAAGATTAGAAACAGCCTTTGAAGATCTCAACTGCATAAACAGAAACGCTTAACAAAAGCCCCGCCTGGCGGGGTTTTTTGTTGCCCCACTGCAAATATCTAATTGCACCACTCATATATAAATGGCGACCTCCAATAACTTTCTTCCTTAATTTCAGGAATTAATCATCAAGCGCTTGTATTTTATGAAGAAGATGCTGATTAGTTTATGGCTTACATGGATGGTATTGCATACAATAGCGCAACAGAAACCAGCCACCGTTCCCCAAGCTGGAATAACCCCAACTCCAATTACTCCCCCGGCCCAGAAACCAGGACCCAAACCTTATAAAGAGATCGTCACAGAAAAGGCAGTTTCACATAAGGGCTTGTTTACAATTCATAAAGTAGAAGATAAATGGTATTTCGAGATTCCGGATTCTGTTTTGAACCGGGAAATTTTGGTCATTACCCGATTCACTAAAACTCCTGCCGGTGGTGGAAGTTATGGTGGAGAAATCGTCAATGAGCAAACCATCCGATGGGAGAAAGGTCCTTCAAACAATATGTTTTTGCGAGTAGTAACCGAGGTGAATATAGCCAGGGATTCGACGGAACCGATTTCCAAGGCTGTTCGCAATTCCAATCTGGACCCTATTGCCGCGGCTTTTGATACAAAGGCTTTCGGCGTTGATTCAACCAGCATGGTGATTGATGTGACAGATTTTTTTAAAGGCGATAACCAACCTGTAAGTTTAAATGCGGGTACCAAGAGAAGATTAAGCCTTGGTAGCATTGCATCAGACCGGTCCTATATTCAAAGTGTCCACACTTATCCAATCAACACGGAAGTCCGAACTGTTAAGACTTTTACCTCCTCTTCTGGTGGAGGTGGATTGTCGATATTTTCACCCTTCCCTTCTGCAAGTCTGCCTGGCGCTGAAGCATCCGGTGCGGTGACGATGGAATTGAACAATTCGTTCATTCTTCTCCCGAAAATTCCGATGCGCAAAAGACTTTTTGATTCGCGGGTAGGTTATTTCGCTAGCAGTTATACGGTATATGCCGATGACCAACAAAAAGTCGAGAACCAAACATTTATTCATCACTGGAGACTCGAACCGAAAAATGAGGATGTTGAAAAATGGACAAGAGGTGAACTGGTAGAACCCAAAAAGCAAATTGTTTATTATATCGATCCGGCCACACCTAAAAAGTGGCGGCCGTATCTTATCGCCGGCATCAATGACTGGCAAAAAGCTTTTGAAAAAGCCGGATTTAAAAATGCCATTGTGGGCAAAGAATGGCCCGAACAGGACAGCACCATGAGTCTAGAAGATGCGCGCTTTTCTGTCATACGGTATTTCGCGTCTGACATCGAAAATGCTTATGGACCTGATGAAGCTGATCCGCGCAGTGGCGAAATTCTGGAGAGCCATATTGGGTGGTATCACAACGTGCTGAAATTATTGCATGACTGGTACATGATACAAGCCGCCGCCACAGATCCCCGCGCTCGAAAAATGAAATTTGATGATGAACTGATGGGTAACCTGGTTCGTTTTACTTCTTCACATGAAGTGGGACATACTTTGGGTCTTCGCCACAACATGGGAAGCAGCAGCAGAACGCCTGTTGAAAAATTGCGTGACAAGGCCTGGGTGAAAGCCAATGGGCATACTGCTTCCATCATGGACTACGCGCGATTCAATTATGTCGCACAACCGGAAGATAATGTTGGACCTGCGGGGTTATATCCAAGAATCGGCATCTACGATTCCTGGGCCATTATGTGGGGATACAGACCAATCGATGGAACCAAAGATGAAACAGAAGACAATAAGATTCTGAACAAATGGATCGTAGACAGTCTCACTGCTAATCCCAGGCTATGGTTCGGTGGCGAAGCACAGAATTTTGATCCCCGCGCGCAGACGGAGGATCTCGGCGACAACAGCATGAAGGCAAGTGAGTACGGAATCAAAAACCTAAAAAGAATCCTGGTTGGTCTTCCGCAATGGACAAGAGAAGAAGCTGATCGTTATGATAACCTGGAAGACATGTATGGCGCGCTGATCGGTCAGTTTTCACGTTATATGAGCCATGTCACAAAAAATGTGGGCGGCGTGTATGAGACTTTCAAAAGTGTTGAACAAACTGGTAACGTGTATGAACCCACGCCGAAATTAATTCAAAAAGAAGCGGTGGTATTTCTCGAAAAGGAATTGTTTCAAACCCCCTCCTGGCTGCTGAACAAAGATATTCTCAATAAATTCAGCAATCCTGCAACAACCGAGAGTGTAGCCAATATACAGGCTAATACGCTCAGCAGCCTTCTTGCTTCCTCCCGCTTATTTAGGATGAACGCTTGTACCATTCGTTACGGCCGCGAAAGCACTTACTCTGTAGATGAGTTGTTGGAAGATGTCCGGAAAAGCCTGTGGTCAGAACTTTACAGTAAAGAACCAATCGACGTAAATCGCAGAAATCTGCAAAAGGCACATGTGGAGGCACTGATTAGCCTGCTGAATCCACAGCAAAACACATTGTCACAGGGTTTTCCCAGGAACCTTGTTATCTTTTTCGGTGGCGATATTAAGAATACCGATATTCCATCCATCGTAAGAGCGCAGATTATTGCCTTGAGATATCAAATCACCGCAGCGATACCCGGAATTGCTGATAAATTGAGCAGGTACCATTTGCAGGATGTGGCGCAGAGAATTCAGGAAGCATTAAACCCAAAACAATAACCATCATACTATTCACCAGGAAAAAGAGAGCGAAAAAGGCAGCATTAACTAAAAAATACGATTTATAGGGCTCCACACCTGGTTCTGTATCCAGCCTTTTCCCATTAGCACAAAAACGTTATTTTTGCGCAGTCTAAAATCAAACATGAAACTATGGGAGATATTTTCGAAAGATTGATTAAGAACTATGGCCCCATTGGTCAACATCGTGAAAGGGCACATGGTTATTTTGCATTCCCTAAACTCGAAGGAGAAATTGGTAGCCGTATGAAATTTCGTGGCAAGGAAATGATTGTATGGAGTCTCAACAATTATCTCGGTTTGGCGAATCATCCGGATGTACGTAAGGCTGATGCTTCGGCTGCGGCACAATTCGGACTGGCAGCCCCGATGGGCGCAAGGATGATGAGTGGCAACAGCAATTATCACGAACAACTTGAAAAAGAGCTGGCAGAATTTGTAATGAAAGAAGATACGGCACTTTTAAATTACGGTTACCAGGGCATGGTGAGCATCATCGATGTACTTTGCGGTCGTCATGATATCGTAGTATACGACGGAGAATGTCATGCCTGTATCATCGACGGACTTAGACTTCATCCGGGTCATCGTTATGTATTTAAACACAATGACCTTGAAGATTTCGAAAAACAATTGCAACGTGCTACGGCATTGATAGAAAAACAAAAAGCGGGTGGTATCCTCGTCATTACAGAAGGTGTATTTGGTATGGCGGGTGATCAGGGCCGTTTGAAAGAGATAGCTGCATTAAAAGACAAATACTCTTTCCGCTTACTGGTGGATGATGCACACGGATTTGGAACGTTGGGTAAAACTGGCGCCGGAGCGGGTGAAGAGCAAGGTGTTCAGGACAAGATAGATTTGTATTTCTCCACTTTTGCCAAATCGATGGCATCCATTGGAGCATTTATATCCGGGGAAAAAACAATCATCGATTATATCAGGTATAATATCCGTAGCCAGATATTCGCCAAGAGTCTGCCCATGCCTTTTGTGCTGGGTAACCTGAAAAGGCTTCAATTGCTTCGCGAGCAGCCTGCGTTGAAAGAAAAACTCTGGAGCAATGCCCTTAAATTGCAAAAGGGGCTGAAAGAAAAAGGATTTGATATCGGGAATACAGACTCGGTTGTAACACCGGTTTACATGAAGGGCGATGTGCCTGAGGCAACAGCCATGGTTATGGACCTCCGCGAAAACTATGGGATTTTTTGCTCGATCGTTGTTTACCCGGTCATCCCAAAGGGACACATCATATACCGCCTGATTCCCACCGCGGTACATACCGATGACGATATTGCCAGAACCCTAAATGCTTTCGACGAAACCAAAAAGAAACTGGATGCCGGCGAATATAAAGTAGCGGCGATCCCCGATATGGCAGAAGCATAAATTTGAAGTAATTCACTAAAAAACCCTGGTTTATTAACATAAAGCCAGGGGTTTCTCGTTTATAGATGAGTATCCTGTGATAAGAACCGCTCGCTGATAAGCATAAACCCTTAAGCTCCGTCAAAAGCACTCCTCTTAGTCCCGGGATCAACCCGAACCTTAAATTGAAAACCGTGCTTCGGAAAACCATTATAGGATCCTTACTCCTGCTAGGCTTTCTAACGTCTTTTGGAAACGTTGGAAAAAATCAGAAAGATTCCGCCACTGTAGTTATCAAACTGGGCAACCTCTCCTATCCTTCGCTAACCATTGATTCAGTTTACCTGATTTTTGATAGATATGATCATACTGGCGCTGGAGTTGTAAAAAAAATTTTCTACCCCGTAAACAATGAACTTACCATAACTGTACCAAAGGGGAAATATTATATCGATCTTTTCTGCCTTGGAAATTATTGCAAACATTTTGACTGGGTCATCAAGGCGAAAGCAAAAAAGAAAAATAAATTGCAACCCGACCTCGATGCATCATCCTTCTTCATGCCCGGTTTTGCATCCATTCCTCCTGAAAAAATTGATTTTGGAAATCTTGCCGTGACGAGATTCAAGTGAGCAGATAGTTCATTGTAAATAGTTGATAGTTCTTCATAACAAAAATCTTTCAAAATAGTCATCCAACTCTTGCGTCACATCCCGGCGCAACTGAGTAGCAACCGGACCGTTCAAAACGGAATCGTGACATGAGACACCGAAGTAAACATCGCTCCGTGTATACAACACTCTTACTTCCGTTCGCTCAGTCGCGGGCTGAGCTTCGTAGGGTTCCCTTTGCTTGAAGTCAGCGATCACAGAGGCTTGCTGCCAGAGAGGATCATCGAGCGTACCGTCCAAGCGTGGTGCACGATCAACTCGGACGGCCTCGGCAATACGTGCGAGTTGTGAATTGGCGGTTGAAGGCGGCTCTTGTCCGGTCATGCACTGAGCGACGATACAGATG
>Ga0209069_10001992_pt1 | contig 10534 bp, 5 predicted proteins | sample Str013_2_FD_187202 | JGI IMG/M metagenome (GOLD analysis project Ga0209069, IMG submission 187202) | Freshwater sediment microbial communities in response to fracking from Pennsylvania, USA - Straight Creek_MetaG_SC_2013 (SPAdes) (version 2) | ecosystem: Environmental > Aquatic > Freshwater >...
TTGCCACCCGACGCGCCGGACGCGCTCGACGCGCTGCTCGATCGTCTCGGCGAAGGGGGCGGATCCCGATGACCACCAACGTCTACCTCGACGCCAACTTCGTGCTCGCCCAAACCGTCGCCGCGACGATCGCCACCGCTCCTCCGCCGAGCGAGGTCGACGACGACGGCGGTACCCATGTCGTGCCGTTCGAGATCCGCCAGTGGCTCGCTCGGCTGCGCCTCCTCGACGGCGTGCCGTTCGCCAACCTCGTCGCCGATAGCGCGTTGCTGCCCCTCGAATCGATCCGCTACTTCTACCTCGATCGCCGCTGGACCGACGCGATGGTCCAAGGGGCGTTGAGCGTCGGCACCGTCAACTCGGCCGACCGCAGCCAGCTCGAGCAGGTCTACGGCTACGTCCGTGACGACGTCGATGCCGAGGAGCGCCGCGTCCGCGCCGCCGGCGGTGAAGGTGCGACGTCGACGTCGGCGACGATCACTGGCTTCTTGCTCCGCTCGAAGGTCGTCAGCGGTTGGCCCGGCCTGCACGTCCGGGCCTACGACCGCGAGCTGGCCGAGGGCGACAACGCCATCATCCCCGAAGGCGACACGCGCCGCCTCAAGCTGTTGCGGTTGGAGCGGCTCGCGCCAGCGGTGTTGCTGGCGCTGTTCGAAGGTGTGCCCCAGATCGTGCACATCGAAGAACCGCGCCGCGGCATCCAGTTCGGTGTGCGTCTCGACTCGACGCCGGGCTCGTCGGTGTTCCATCCGTGGATCCCACCGCGCAACGCGCAGGACCCGCAGCAACTGATCAACGACAAGGTTCCCGTGCCGTGCCGCCCAGGTTCGCCTGGCGTGCTCGATCTCCGTCACCTCGGGCGGGCGTTGGCAGCGCGCGGTGACACGCACCTGTCGGGCGATCCTCCCAGCTCGGCCGAGTTCGCGCTCGAGCTGCTCCGCTTCCCGTTCCGTCAGGTGTTCGGCGATGTCGCTCATCCTGTCGGCCACCTCATCGACATCTTCCGCCCGACGGTGTTCATCAACGCGACGAACAAGGCCAGCGCGTCGTTGGTCGCCCGCTTCCGGGAGGGGTTGGCATGACCAACTTCGATCCCGGCCAGCTGCGCGAAGCAATCGTCTCGCCGCGTTGGACGGCGCTGGCACGTACCGACTTGGACATCGCCGACATCGGCACGTGGGATCCCGGTCTGCTGCGCGAATCGCGCCTCCTCGTTCCGATCGATGTCCAGGCGTTGTACGTCCCGAAGGGCAACAGTGAGGCCGCCGTTCGGCTGCCCTTCGCGCTGACGGAACCCGATGGCCAACCGGCGGCGACGATGCCAGAGCCACTCGCGTCAGGCACACCCCGTGAGCCCGGCGTCCACCTCCATTGGACGATGCCCGACGCGTTGCTGCGCGGCGCCCTCGCCCAGCGTCCCGATGGGGCGACGAACCGCTTGGCGTTGTCTGCATTGCCTGACCGTTTCGTCGTCATCCGGATCGTCGCCGCAACGGGCGCGACGACAGCGTCGACGCGCGGTTGGGTGCTGTGCGCCGACACCGGCACCGTCGTCCCGCTCGAATCGTGGAAGGGCGAGCAAGCGCTCCCGGCCGCGGCGCGCCACACAGTTGCCGCCAACGAGCTGACGGGCAGCGCCGGTGGCTCGACGCAGTGGGCGTCGACGTACGACGCGGTGATCGATCGCTTCGCGTTCCGCGATCCGCTCGACGACATCGTCACCGCCGCAGCGATCGAAGGTGGCCAGGTCTCCTACGTCGTGTGCGGTTGGTGGTCGCACGCCGAGCTCGATCCGTTGGACGCGGCGCGCACCGATGCCAGCTTGCACGACGAGCTCGACAAGCGCAGTTGGCACTTGGCGGACGCCGCCAACGATCCGATGCCCGACGTCGAGCGGCGCAAGATCGATGCCGTCCGGCGCGACACGCTCGACCTCGCCACGGGCGAGCGCTACGCGCAGCTCGATGTCAGCTCGCCTGTCATCGGCCAGCACGCCGCACGCGCAGCGACGGCGGGTGCGGCGCTCGACCCTGGAGCGCGGATCCGTGCGGCGATCGAACCGACCGTGAGCTACACGACGGCGATCTCGCCGTTTGCCGACGCCGCTCGCCGCATCGTCGCCACCGAGCCACGCTTCCCGCGTTCGACGCTGCTGCACGGCATGGTCCACGGCGTGCCGGTGGCCGGCGCGCTCGACAAGTCGCTCGTCAACCGCCCGGCACCGACCGAAGTGTCGATCGTCTTAGGCCACCAAGGCGACGATGCCGCGGCGACGGTGGCGACCGATGGCTTCGGCGAGACCGGCACCGATGCTCGGCGCGCCGCCGAGCGATTGTTGTCGGCCTTCAGTGGCCACCTGCTCGACCGGCTGGCGACCCCAGACGGGCTCGTCGACATAGAGGAGCACGAGCACGCCTCGGCGTTCACCTCGCTTTCGGCCGGGACGTTGGGCACCGACCGCGTCAAGATGGGCGACGCGTCGTCGCCGCTGATCACCGGTCGGCCGGGGCGCAGTGCGATCAACCGCATCGACGAGGCAACCGCGGTGCTGTCCCGCCCGATGATCACGTGGGCCGGGCCGACTCGCTTCGAGCTGCAACCCGACGACGGCTTCTCGTTGCGCCGCCAGGTGAGCGAGTGGACCGCGCCGCGACCGGTGACCGAGCCGGCGAGCGAGGTGCGCGAGATCGCCAAGCCGGCGCCGCGCTTCCACGTCCCCTCACCGCCGATCGTCGCCGTGCGCGGCGCGAAGCGCAGCATGCGCCAGCGCAAGACGTCGATGCACTCACCCGATGCGCAGCTCGTCGTGCGCTGGCCGTCGCAGGTCCTGACGGCACCCGCACTCGTCGATCTTGCGGCGATCGTCACCTCGATCCCGTCGGGCGCGTTGCCGCCTGAGGTCGCACCGCTCGCCCGCGAGGCGATCCTGCTCAACCCGTACCTCGCGCCATGGCTGGCGGCCGCCGCCGCCGCAGCGAAGGGCATCGATCAAGGCCTGATGCAGACGCGCTTCATCGCCGAGACCGTGATGCGCTACGGCGCCGACACGGTGTTCTCGGCGCACTCGTCGTTCCTCGCCGGCGACGCCGTGACGATCGATCCGGCGGCCGTGGCTGGTGCCGCGATCGCCGATCAACTACGACGCCACTCCGCCTTCGTCGGCGTCGAGCCGTCACCGGTCGCTGTGACGGCGTGGTCGCAACCGTGGATCCCGATGTGGTTGGAGTGGGAGGTGGCGCTGACCGAGAACGACGCCTTGCCAGCATGGACGCTCGGACCGATCGACCTCGAGCCGCCGGCGACGACGACGGCCACCGGGCGAGTGCTCACCGCCAAGGGCCGCTCGGTGCTGACGACCGGTGTGGCGACGACGATGGCGTCGTCGATCCAGTCGTGGCTCACTGCCGAAGAGGCACGCGACAAGACCTCGACCGGCGAGCTCGATCCCGCCAACCAGGCCGCGCTGGCCAACCTGCGTTCGCAACTCGACGCCTTCGACGTCGTCTCCGCCGCGCTCGATGGTTGGCGCGACCAGTTGCTCGGCGTGCCCTACCTCGACGGTCGGACGATCAAGCCGGTGCCGAACGACGAGATCCCCGAGCTGTTGGCGCGCGGTGAGCTGCGCATCACCAAGGCGCGTCTCGTCGACGCGTTCGGCCAAGTGCTCGACCTGCCCGACGCGACGACACCGGGCGTGCCGGCGCGCGACGAGATCGCCGCGCCGACGACGGCGTTGCGCGTCCGCCCCCGCCTGACCGTGCCGGCGCGCTGGCTGTTCCGTCTCGTCGATCCAGCCGGCAAGGCCGACGATGCGGCCGAAGCGCGCGTCGATCAGGTCGACACCGCCCAGACGGTGAACCCGGTGGCCGGGTTCCTGCTCCCCGATCACATTGACGAGGCGCTCGAGGTGTTCGATGTTGCCGGCGCGCCGCTCGGCCAGTTGTTGCACGAACCGTTCGGTGGCGGCGTGACGTGGGAACCGGCGCCCGGTCGACCGGTGCCTGCCGGCGCCGGCCCGCTCGAAGCGCTCACGGCGCGCCAGCAGATCGTCGGCCACCTTGCCGCCGGCCTCGTCGCCGCCGATGCCCGCCAACGTCAAGGCCGCGTCGCGCAACCCGAGACCGAGTCGGCGTTGTCGGCACTGCTGCGCGCCATCGACACGACGTTGTGGACCGTCGACTCGTACGCCGGCTTGGGCAACGAGCACATCGTCGGCCTCGTCGGTCGCCCGATCGCCGTCGTGCGCGCTCGGTTGTCGTTCGACGTGCGTAGTGACATCGACGAGCTCGATCTCAGCGATGCCGGCAAGTTGGCGACGCGCCAGCAGGCCTACCGAGATCTCGCCGCGCTCGCCTTCCCGGTGCGATTGGGCGAGCTGACGCGCCAAGACGATGGCTTGCTCGGCTTCTTCGTCGATGACGAGTACGGCACGTTCCACATCGTCGACAAGGTCGTCGCCTCACACGCGTTCGACTCCGGCCGGGGCAAGGGCCACCTCGGGACGTACGGGACGACACCAAAGGTGCCCGATCAGGTCCCGATCACGCACCCCTACGTGCTCGCCGATGACGAGCTGCGCGTCCATCCGGGCCAGACGCTGACGCTGACGCTGCTGATGCATCCGTCGGGACGTGTCCACCTGACGTCGGGCATCCTGCCGCGCAAGTCGTTGCAGTTGCAACGAGACTGGGTCGCGCCGGGATTGGCGGTCATGGCGCCGTCGGCGCGCGTCGGTCCGGTGCTGATCGATCCGGCGAAGGTCTCATTGCCGTTGATCTCGGCGTTCCCGAAAGACCAGTTGTTCACACGACGCGACTCACCGTTGACGTGGAAGGACGATCCGATCCTCGCCGCGACGCAGACGGCGCTGCTACCCGATCTCCCCCACGAGGTGCAAGAGGGCTACATCCGCATCGCACCGGCTCCGCCGCCGTCGAAAGCGACATCGTGATGGCCGCGCAACGCACGAGCGCAGCCGCGGCCAAGAAGCGTGCAACGAAGGCCGCGCCGGCACGGGCGCGGGCGACGCGCCCGGCGGCAGCGCCACCGCCCATCGGTCCGACGCGCCTCGACGACCTGTGGCTGCCGATCGGTCCGACGACGGTCATCGGCGGCCAGGGAGCTGGCATCGCGCACGTCAGCGGGCGCGTCCGGCAGGTGCAAGTGAGCCCGAACGGGACGCGCTTGTACGCCGCGACCGCCAACGGCGGCGTCTGGTACTCGCGCGACCAGGGCTCGTCGTGGATCGTGCTCGGCGGCTGGGAAGTGACGCCCGACGCGACCAACCTCGACTTCTTCGCCAACACCCTCGTCTGCGGTTCGATCGTCGTCGATTGGGACACTGCGCCGAACGGCGAGAACGACACCGTCTACGTCGGCACCGGTGAGATCGTCCCGCGCGTCAGCGGCCATCCCGGTGGCAAGCTCGGGGGCATCGGCGTGCTGCGCGCCGAGAACCCGGTGGCCAAGATTCGAGCCAAGCAGTTCGATCAGATCTGGAGCCGCGAGGCGACCGACCTCACCGGGCTCGGTGTCTTCCGGCTGGCCTTCGATCCGGCCGATCACACGCGCATCGCGGCGGCGACGAGCGGTGGGCTCTGGCTGCGCTCGGCAACGAGCAACACGGCGACGTGGACGAAGGTCACCGCCGACCCCTTCGACCATCAGCGCGCCGTCACCGATGCGCTGTGGCTTGCGGCGGCAACGGTCAACGGTCCAACGCGCTTGTTCGTCGCTACCAAGAACACCACGCTGTTGCTCTCGGTCGATGGTGGCGCCAACTTCGCCGAGATCAACCTCGACGATCGGATCGACGGGCGCATCGGTCTGGCCGCCACCGACGGATCGGTCATCTACGCGCTGGGCGACGGCCCCCGGTTGTGGCGGATCAGCGGCACGACGGCGAAACGGGTGGCGAACGTGCCGGCGCGGCTGTTCGGGCGCGACGAGAACGAACCGACATCCAACCAGTCGAGCTACGACTTGGCGATCGCCGTCGATCCGAGCAACGCCAACGTCGTCGTGCTCGGAGGGTCGGCGATCGAGACGAGCAACGCATCGCTGTTCAAGTGCACCGTCACCGATCCTGGCGGCTCGCCGAAGCTCGACTACAAACCGATCAACGACACGCCGACGGCGACACAGCCTGACGGCACGCCCGGACAGGATCCGACCTTCATCGGTCGCGGCGTGCACCCCGACGTCCACGGCATCACCTTCGCCGCTCGCGGTGCGACGATCGACCTGTGGGTCGCCTGCGATGGCGGGGTGTTCCGTTCGACGCGTGGCGGCGCCAACCACAGCTGGCAGAGCCGCAACAACGGCCTCGCCGCGATAGAGCCCGGCTACCTCGCCTGCCATCCGACGCACGACTCCGTTGTCGTCGTCGGCACGCAGGACAACGGCGTGCTCCGCCGCACCGGTGACACGACGTGGACGTGGGAGCTCGGCGGTGACGGCGGCGGTGTCGCCTTCCATCCGTCGAAGCCCGACGTGTACGTCGCCCAGTCGACGAAGGCGGGCTGGCGCACGAACAAGCGCGCCATCACACCGGTCAAGCGGCACACGCCGTTGATCAAGTCAGAGAAGGACGAGGACGGGGCGGCGAGCTTCTACTCGGCGCCGGGCGTCGTCACGGCGACGAACGCCGAGGGCGCGCGCCTCGCCATCGGCACGAACCGGGTGTGGGTCAGTGAGAACTTCGGCACGACGTGGTACACGGTCAAGACGGCCTCGGACCCGCGCGACCAGACGCCAGGCCACAGCCGCGACGACACCAAGCAGGACGTTCGCTACGACGACGAGCGCGACCAGGTGCTCGTCTGCAAGTGGCTGAACGAGAACGAGCTCTACGCGCTGTGCGAGCACTCGGTCCAGCGGTTCACCCGCAACCCCGGCACGTCGGCATGGGAGCGCGCCGCTGTCACCGATCACCACAACAAGTGCTTCGAGTACGCCGAGTCCGACATCGACGGCGCGACGATGCCCTACCTCCCGCCGCTCGGCGAGTGGAGCGACATCGCCTTCCACGTTCCAGGACCGAACGGTTCGACGACGTTGTACGTCGCCTGCGTCGGCGAGCACGGCGCGCCGAAGATGGACACGTTGTGGTGGTTCGACGGTGTCAAGACGTGGTGGCCGACGGGGTTGCGCACGGCAGCGAAGTCGCCTGCGCTGTCGGTCATGATGCATCCGACCGATGCGAACATCGTCTTCGTCGGCACGACGATCGGCGTGTGGAAGGGCATCTTCGGACGCGTCAGCACCGGTGATCCATCATGGGAGTGGCTCCCCTTCTCCAGCGGCCTGCCGGAGGCCGCGGTGCAGGACCTGGCGGTGTTCCACGATCCCGCCGAACCGTTGACGCTGTTGCGCGCCGCGCTGCAAGCACGCGGCGTGTGGGAGGTCGACCTGCGCGGTCCGTGCGACGAGAAGACGTACCTGCGCGTCCACGCCTTCGACAGCAGGCGGCGAGCGCAGACGACGCTCGTTGATCCGACGGCCGCCGCACCGGCGCCGGACCTGAACATGTTCCGCAGCCCGGACATCGTCATCCGCCCCGACGTACCGGCGACGGCCGGTGAGGTCCCCGCGTTCGGGGGAATCATCGACGCCAGCCACAAGAGCACCTCGCACGAGCTGTGGGCGTTCCAGAGCGCGTTCCGCGCCATCGATCCGACGTGCCGACCAACGGGCCTGTGGTCGGAGGCGTTCCAGTCACAGCTCGTCGCCTACAAGACGGACCCCGCCAACAACCTCGGCAACGCGCCAGCGATCGACGCTGCGACGTGGACGAGCGTCGTCACCCAGGCGCGCCTGTGGCAGCCGCCGTGGGATGGCGAGACGCCGACGGAAGCCGACTTCGTCGACCTCCCGATCGACGACAACAACAGCGCGGTGATCGTCCGCTTCGCCGAAAGGCGCCTCGCCGTCGACGTGCTCGTCCACCATCGCGGTCTCGAGGCGATCACGGCCGGCGACGTGTCGGTGCTGCTGCTGATCCGTCACATGACCGAACTGCGCGTCGACTGGGCGTCGCGGCCGATCGACGCGGCGTGGAAGACCCAGACGGTGAGCGCACTCACCGGTGGCGCCATTCCGGCCAGCGGGCAATGGCCCGGTGGCGGCGGCTGGGCCATCGCCGATACGACGCCCGTCCGCCATCCACTCGGTGACCTCGATGCCGCTCGCCCGCAGGCGGCGTCGTTCAAGGTCAGCTTTCCTAGCTCGATCAACAACGAGCGCTACATGCTCCTTGCCGTGTGCTCGTCGCGCACGGCGACGATCAACGCGGCGCGGCTACCGGGGGCGACGCTCGGCGAGCTGCTCGTGCGCAGCTCGCACGTTGCCGCTCACGAGTTGCAGGTGCGCGTCTGACGGCGCCAATCCCTACACGCGGTGCCTACAAGCCCATCGAGCGGCCGATGATCTCTTTCATGATCTCGGTCGTGCCGCCGTAGATGGTCGTGACGCGACTGTCGGCGTAGGCGCGAGCGATGGGGTACTCCCACATGTAGCCGTAGCCGCCGTGGAGCTGCACGCAGCGGTCGACGACCTTGGTCTGCAGCTCCGTGCACCACCACTTCGCCGCCGCTGCTTCCTCCGCCGTCAACGTTCCCGCGTTCAGCTCCATCACGCAACGATCGACGTAGACCTGGGCGATCTCGACCTCGGTCTTGATCTCGGCCATCACGAATCGGCTGTTCTGGAACGAGCCGATCGCTTGACCGAACGCGTTGCGCGTCTTGACGTAGTCGAGCGTCCAGTCCATCGCGGCTCGCGCCACGGCGACGCCCATCATCGCGATCGACAGCCGCTCCTGGGGCAGGTTGCGCACGAGGTAGTTGAAGCCCATCCCTTCGTCACCGAGACGGTTCGCCAACGGCACGTGCACATCAGAGAAGAACAGCTCGGCCGTGTCCTGGCTGTGCAACCCGATCTTGTCGAGGTTGCGGCCGCGCTCGAAGCCATCCATGCCGCGCTCGACGACGAGCAGGCTCATGCCCTTGTGCTTCTGCGTCGGATCGGTCTTCACTGCGGTGATCACGACGTCGGAGTTGATGCCGTTGGTGATGAACGTCTTGGAGCCGTTGACGATGTAGTCGTCACCGTCGCGCAGCGCGCTCGTCTTCATCGACGCCAGATCGGAACCGATGCCCGGTTCGGTCATCGCGATCGCCGTCACCAACTCGCCGTTGGCGATGCCGGGCAGCCAGCGCGCCTTCTGCTCGTCGTTGGTCAGGGCGATGAAGTACGGCGACACGACATCGTTGTGCAGCGTGATCATCGCCCCCGTGCCTTGGATGCCGGCCTTGGCGATCTCCTCGGCGATGATCAGGTTGTAGCGGAAGTCGTCGACACCGCCGCCGCCGTGTTCGGTCGGCACGGCCATGCCGACGAAGCCGTGCTCGCCGGCCTTCGCCAGCAGATCGTGCGGCGTGCGCCCCGCCGCTTCCCACTCGGCGAAGTTGGGCGTGATCTCTTTGGCGACGAACGACGAGAACGCCTCGCGGAACAGGTCATGCTCGCTTTCGAAGATCGTGCGTTCCATCTCCGTACGGTACAACTGCGAGCGCGTCTCATGCCCGGCCGCTGATCGGCTACCGGCGATCGGCGTTGACCATCACGCCGGCGGCAGGCGGGCCGCCATCTGCCGCAGCAGCCACGCCGTGCGAGCGGCGTAGCCCTCGGTCGTGAGGTGGATGCCGTCGACGCCGACCATCGGTTGGTGCAACGTGATGTAGGACCACCAGTCGGCCACCGAGAGGTTGGCGTGCCGGTTCGTCGCACGGCGGAGCGCGTCGTTGAACCGTTGCGCGGCAGCGCCAGCGCCTTCGGAGTCGCGGCGGTAGACGCTCAACCAGATGACAGGGACGTCCGGTCCCGTCACTGCCATCAGCGCGTCGATGCGCGCATCGAGCTGATCGGCGTCGAGCCCGTCACTCGTGTCGTTCGTGCCGAGCGCGACGATCACGAGATCTCGATGAGCGAGCATCAGCGGCAGTTCGGCGATGCCATCGGCGATGCGGCGCCCGGCTTCGGCTCCCATGTGCAGATCGATGCCGCGCGCCCGAGCGAGCTCGGGCAGCGTCAACGACACCCCGACGGTCAGCGAGTCGCCGGTCAGCACAACGCTGCCGCTCACTCGATGCCCATCGTCGGGCGCGACCGCCGGGATGAACAAGTGCGGCCGCTGGACGCTGCACGATGCAAGCAAGCCCGCAAGCACGGCGATCAGGACCGACAACGAAGCGCCCGCCACGGCGCGGCCTATCCCACCGGCGCCCGGCCATCGAGGCGCACAACGCCCGACAGCGCCTCTCCGATCGACATCGGCCATGTCACTCACCGTATCCGCTACCACACGGTGCCCGCCCGGAAGGCGCACGACCATGGGCAGCGTCGCCCCCGAGCGCGCCCGCATCGCGCCCGCAGCGCGCCCGCAGCTCGGCTGTGCGGGGCGGCTTCGCCGTGCGCGGGCGACGTTGCGCGGCGATAGCGTTCCCGTGCCGGTCGACCGCACATCCCAGGAGCC
>Ga0209069_10001994_pt1 | contig 10531 bp, 11 predicted proteins | sample Str013_2_FD_187202 | JGI IMG/M metagenome (GOLD analysis project Ga0209069, IMG submission 187202) | Freshwater sediment microbial communities in response to fracking from Pennsylvania, USA - Straight Creek_MetaG_SC_2013 (SPAdes) (version 2) | ecosystem: Environmental > Aquatic > Freshwater >...
GCTTGTTGTGGCTGCCGTCGCACATCGGCTGGTTTCCGGTGCGCTTGCAGCAGCAGAACCACGCCGGCTCGGACTTCTCGGCCTTCCACTCCACCGGCGTGAAGGCCGTGCCCTTGTGCGAGCCGTCGCAGAACGGCTGGCTCTTCGAGCGCCCGCAGGCGCACCACCAGTAGGTCTTGCCGGCCTCGACCGCGACCTCGACCGGTTGCCGTCCTCCTATTTCAGGCGTCGGGCTCATGTTGCTCCCCCTCCGGCCTCGGTCGCGAGCCAGGCCTCGCCGCAGGCCTTGGCGAGCTCGCGCACGCGCAGAATGTAGCTCTGCCGCTCGGTCACGGAGATCACCCCGCGCGCATCGAGCAGGTTGAACACGTGGCTCGCCTTGATGCATTGGTCGTAGGCCGGCAGCGCCAGCAGATGCACCCGCACATTGCCTTGAGTGTCCCAGCCGGCGGCCAGATATTTCCGGCACGCCTCGTCCGCCATCTTGAATTGCGCGAACAGCATGTCGGTGTCGGCGATCTCGAAATTGTGCCGCGAATATTCCTTCTCGGCCTGCAGGAACACGTCCCCGTAGGTCACCCGCCGGTCGTCGTCGCGGCCGTTGAAATTGAGATCGTAGATGCGGTCGACGCCCTGCACATACATGGCGAGCCGCTCGAGCCCATAGGTGAGCTCGCCCGAGACCGGAGCGCATTCGAAGCCGGCAAACTGCTGAAAGTAGGTGAACTGCGACACTTCCATGCCGTCGCACCAGCATTCCCAGCCGAGCCCCCAGGCGCCAAGCGTCGGGCTTTCCCAGTCGTCCTCTACAAAACGGAGGTCGTGGAGCCGGGGATCGATCCCGATGGCGTAGAGCGATTTCAGATAGAGGTCCTGGAGGTCGGGGGGCGACGGCTTGAGCATCACCTGGAGCTGGTAATAGTGCTGCAGACGGTTCGGGTTCTCGCCGTAGCGGCCGTCCTTCGGGCGGCGCGAGGGCTGCACAAAGGCGACATTCCAAGGCTTGGGCCCGAGCGCTCGCAAAGTCGCCGGATGAAAGGTGCCGGCCCCCACCTCCATGTCGTAGGGCTGCAGGATCACGCAGCCGTAGTCGGCCCAATAGCGCTCGAGCGCCAGGATCAGCCCCTGGAACGAGCGCCGCGGGTCCATGTGATCCTGAACCATGTGATCCGGGCGTTCGGGGTGCATGTGAGGAGGCAAATCGGCGGCGGCCATCGCGCTATTTCGAATGGGAGGAATGGGCGCGGACCCTATCGGGGGGCCTCGGAGGGGTCAAGAAACTCGTCTCCGGCCGCTACCGCGTCGGCGGCATCATGGGCGACATATGCGCGCGCCGCGATCCCGGCACCATGGCCCAAATGCGCGAGCCAGGGTAGTCTCGGCGAAACGAAGTCTTGATACGAAGCCCTGTTACGAAAGCCTTGGAGGAACACTGTGGGACGCTCTCGCCTGCTCAATACCCTTATCGCCGCTGGATCGATCGCGGGCGCCCTGCTGACGCCGAACGCGGCGGGCGCGCAGACTTATCCCAACCATCCGGTCCGGCTGGTGGTCGGATTCGCGCCCGGCGGCAACACCGATCTCATCGCCCGCATCGTCGCCGACAAGGTGCAAGGGATTTTGGGGCAAAGGGTCATTGTCGACAACCGCGGCGGCGCCAACGGCGCCATCGCGGCCGACACCGTCGCGAAGGCGGCGCCCGACGGCTACACGCTGTTCTTCACCACCGTGGGCGCGGTCGCGATCAATCCCGCCTTCCGCAAGGATCTGCCTTACGATCCGGTCAAGGATTTTGCGCCGGTCGGGCTCATCGGCCGGGCCGCGCCCGTGCTCGCGGTCGATCCCGCGCTCGGTCTCAAATCCGTGCCCGAGCTGGTGGCGCTCGCCAAGCAGAAGCCCAATACGGTCAGCATCGGCATGACCGGCGTCGGCGCAATCTCCCACCTGGCGCTCGAGTTGTTCGAATCCACCGCCGACGCGAAATTCGTCCATATTCCGTTTCGCGGCTCCGGGCCGGCGCTCGCCGACCTCCTGGGCGGGCACGTCAACGGGATCATGATCGACGTCTCGGTCATGCTCGAGCACATCAAGGCCGGCAAGATCAAAGCGCTAGGCACCACGTCGGCGGTCCGCTCCGATCTGGTGCCCGAGATTCCGACCCTGGTGGAGCAGGGCTATCCGGGCGCGGTGGCGGAGAACTGGACCGCCCTGTTCGCCCCGGCCAAAACCCCGCCCGAGATCATCGCCAAGCTCAATGCCGCTTTCACCGCCGCGGTGAACGATCCGGATATGCGCCGCAAGTTCGCGGAGAATGCGATCTCGGCTGCGCCGACCTCGCCGGACGAGCTCGGCCAGCTGCTCCGCAGCGAGATCGCGAAATGGGACAAGGTGATCCGCGAGAAGGGGATCACCATCAAGCCCGAGGATTGAGCTGATCGCAATCAACATGCTGGAGGGGCGTCATGACGACCGATCTTAAATACCTCGCGTTCACAGCGATCCTTACGGCCGCGCTGTGGATTCCCTATATCGTCTGTCAGGTGATGACGAACGGCTTTCTCGCTCCGGCAAACTATGTCGATCCCACCCAACGACCTGTCCCGTTGTGGGGCAAGCGCGCCGACCGCACCTATCTCAATGCGGTGGAAACCTTCGCGCCGTTCGCGGCGCTCGTGCTCATCGCTCACGTCTCCGGCAAGGCCGATGCGATGACGGCGTTCTGGTCGATGTGCTTCTTCTGGCTGCGGCTGGCGCACGCCGTGGTCTATCTGTTCGCCGTTCCCTACGTGCGGACGCTGATCTTCACCTTGGGCTTCGTTGCGGTCGCCGGGATCTTCTGGGAGCTGATCAAGTAGGTTCCGAGCGGGCTTCGCCCCGCAACGGCCGGTTGAGAAGTCGGCGCCCCATCACCCAATTCCGCCATGCCGCCGATCGCGAACGGCGGCCGCCCGACGGTGCTCATGGGCTCGCGCCCAGGCTCAAAATCGGCCTCCACACCGATGGCTTGACGTTACCTATGTTTAATTTGTTTTCCCGACCGACCTGTTGGTATCTATATGATTGGAAGATAGGTTGTTGACTGAAAGTTGCACCAACCTACGGCACAAGGGCAAAAGTAGGAACGTCGAACGATGACGCTTGGTTCTCGAAATCCGGCTCCCACGAAGACACTGGCCGCTCCACCGACTGTTCACCACTACACTCCGGTCGCCATGTCGCTGCACTGGATCATGGCCGCACTCATCCTGTTCGTGGGGATTCTCGGTCTCCTGCTCGATGATTGGCCGAAGGCCACCAGGCTGTTCTGGATCAATATCCATGCGCAAATCGGCATGTTGTTTCTCGTGCTGCTGATTGCGCGGATATGGTGGCGCCGTACCCATACGCCGCCCGAATTGCCGCCGGAGGTGAGCGAAATCTCCCGCCGCGTATCGCATCCGGCTCACCTGCTCATCTACGCAATGATGCTCGTCACCCCCGTGGTCGGGATCGTCGCCTTCGTGTGGCACGCCCGCGTTTTCGATTTTGGGTTGTTCGCGATCGATTTCGGGGTCAAGTCGAACGGTCCGGTCTACCATCAGGCCGAGGATATTCACCTCTGGTTGACCTACGGGCTATTCGCGCTGGTAGCCGGGCATGCGGTAGCCGCGCTGTGGCATCACTTCATCAGCCGTGACTCGGTTTTGAAGCGGATGTTGCCGGCCCGATTTTCCTCGCCAGCTTCGGGCACGGAGGCTTCCGGCCTGGTTGAGGCGAGAAGCTCCTAGAGCAGCCCGCACAACTTCGACTGACGCTTGGCGTGGGCACGGCGGAACACGCATCGTGCCTATGCGGTGGCGTCTCGACCGCCTTTGTCCACCCTACGCACTACGCCCTGGCCGCACGTCACATCACGCGCCATTCGCCGCTCGCGGGATCGCGCCGGAGCGTGGGCAGCGCCTCGCGCCGTAACGGATCCACCGCCCTGACCTTGAGCCGCTCGAGCTCTTCGCCAAAACGGCGCGCTTCTTTCACGGCCCAGTGCACGATGGCGGCAGCCCCTGCCGCCCCCAGGGCGAGCTTGACCAGCGGCGGAATGACGAGCGGCGGCATCGGTGGTCTCCCTCTCGAACTTTACAATCCGTAACGCGCCCACAGGGCGCGGGTTTCCAGCGCCGAGATGATGCCGCCCGCGAGCTCCGCTCCGTGCGACAGCGGATCGAATCCGCCGCCTATGAAACTCTCCAGCCCAATTCCCGGCCGCGCACGACCGAACAGGTTTCGTTCCGCGGCTATCAGCGGGGTCATCACCTTGTCGCCGAAACGCGCCCGCAAAGTCGAGCGCAGGTCGCCGATGCCGTCGGCGAGGCCGAGCTCGATCGCCTTGGCTCCGGACCAATATTCGCCGGAAAACAGGGTTTTTTCGGGGCCTTTGAGCCGCACCCCGCGGCTCTGCTTCACGAGCTCGATGAAGCCATGGTGAATTTCCTGCTGCAGCGCCTTGAGGCGCTCCACATCGTCGGGATTTTCGGGCAGAAACGGATCAAGCGTGGCTTTGTGCTCACCGGCCGTGTAAAGCCGCCGCTCGATGCCGAGCCGCTCCATCAGCTTGGGAAAGCCGAACGAGCCTCCCACAACCCCGATTGATCCGACGATCGAAGAGAGGTCGCAAATGATCTCGTCGGCCGCGCAGGCCACCATGTAGCCGCCCGAGGCCCCGACATCCTCGACGAAGGCGATCACCTTGCGCTGCTTCTCCTCGGCGAGTTGCCGAATGCGACGGTAGATAAGGTGTGACTGCACCGGCGATCCGCCCGGCGAATTGATGATGAGAGCGACCGCGCTGGCGTTTCGCATAGTGAAAGCCCGCTCGAGCGGACGCGCCATGCTGGCGGCGGTGACGCCGGGCTTGAGCGGGGTCGAGAAACCGATCACGCCGCTCAATCGCACCACCGGCACGACCGGGATATCACCGCGAAATCGCTTCGGAACGAGCGGCCGCAGCACGGCGCGGGCGCCTGTGAGAAGCGGTCGGAGGTATTGCGACATGCCGGTCTCAGCCATGAGGTCCAGATAGGCGTCCGGCGCGAACCACTCAAGTCATCATTTGCTCATCGTTGGAACGTAATTTGCTTTTAGGTTCCCATCGATCAGTTCGGCAGGCTGGTGGGCCACCGCGAGAAACGGCGAAGCGACCAATGAAAATACTCATTCTGATGGCCATTTTCAGCGCAATTGCAGCCGCATCCTTCCGCCGGGACCGGGGCGAGCAGCCGAAGCCGGCGGCCTGATTTCCGCCATATCCGGCGGGCGCTGCTGAATCAAGTGCCGCACAAGGCGCCGCAAGAGCAAGCATCGTGCACAACTTGCGGGCAAGGTCATCCGCACCAGGCACGCAGCAATACGTTCAGATTCGGGCGAGCGGAAGCGTCGCGCCCGCCCGCAGCACGGCCTGCGCCTCGGGGGTCGGGTTTCCGCCGGCATCGTTAAGGACGAGGCCCGGCAACAGGGCGAGCGGTGCACGGCTCGCCTTGGTGGCACGCACCAGAATGCGGATCGCCGGCTCATCGGGCTTCGGGTAGACCGGCAGGACTGCGACCGCGCCGAAGACGACATCAAGGGCGCGTGCGAGCTCGGCCAGGCCATCTGCCCGAAAGACCAGGGTCAGCGTGCCGCGCGGGCGCAGCAGCCGGGCCGCGGTTCTGATCCAGGCAGCCAATGTTTCGCGCGGCGCCGCATGTGCGAGGCGGCGGCGGCGGTCCGGCGAGCTTTTCTGCCTAACCGGATCGTTGAAGGGCGGATTCATCAGCACCCGGGCGACCGATTCCGGGACGAGCCCGGCCGCCGCAAACGCGCGCGCCGGGGCGACCGCATCGAGCGCAATGGACCTCACCCGCGCCGCCAGCCCGTTGAGCTGTGCGTTCTGCGCGGCGAGCGCCGCGAGATCCGGATCGATCTCAACGAGCGTGACCGCGATGTCGCAAGCCCGCGCCGCGAGCGCGAGGCCGGCGGCGCCCACACCGGCCCCGAGATCGACCACGTGCTCGCCGGGCAGCACCGGACAGGCCGCCGCCAGCAGCACCGCATCATGTCCGACCCGATGCCCGCGCCGGGGCTGGCGCAAACGCAAAGCTCCGCCCAGCACCGCGTCCTCGGTCAACGCGCCCAGGCCCGATTCAGGGTGCATCGCTGCGCAGCTCGTGGCCGAGCCCCGCCTCCTCCAGGAGCCGGCGCGCCGCGACCACATCTTCCTCGGCCACCAGAACCCGGCGCGGCAGAATCCCGATCGAGCCCTCGAGCACGCTCATGTTCTGGTCGAAGACCAGATGGGGGATGGCGGCACCATCCAGGAGTGCCGCGATAGCGGAGACCAAGACCGCATCATTGGTGCGTACCAGCTCGCGCAAGGCTCCCTCCCGTCACGGCTGCCTGCGGCTCCTCAGGGCCGCCCGCGGCCCCTACGGCCGCCTGCGGTCGTGATCATCGCCGGGCGCCCGCTGCGCCAGATAGGCGAGCAGCTTCATCTCGCGCCGGCCCCTGGTCACCGTATCAAGAATGAGACCCGCGGCCACGAAAAGAAAGGCCAGCAGCATCAGGCCGGTCGAGAGGATCGCGGTGGGGACGCGCGGCACCACGCCCTGCTCCAGGTAGGTCACGAAGATCGGTATGGCCAGAACCACCGACACGACGGCAAGCGCGATGCCCAATCCGGCGAAGAATGCCAGCGGCCGCTCGCTGCGGTAGAGATTGATGATGGTCGACAGGATGCGCAGTCCGTCGCGCCAGGTGCTGAGCTTCGAGGCCGAACCGGCCGGACGCGCGTAATACGGCGTCGCCATCTCGGCCGTCGGCAGCTCGAGCTCGAGGGCGTGGACGGTAAGCTCGATCTCGATCTCGAAACCCCTGGAGAGAACCGGAAACGACTTCACGAATCGCCGCGAGAACACGCGATAGCCCGTCAGGATATCGGTGAAGGTGGCGTTGAAGACCCAGTCGACCGATGCCGAAAACAGCCGGTTCCCGATCCGATGTCCCATCCGAAAGGCGGCCTCGTCGCGATGCACGCGGGCCGCCACCACCATGTCGAGCCGGTCCTCCAGCAGCCTTGCGATCAAAGCGCGGGCGCTGGCGGCGTCATAGGTGGCATCGCCATCCACCAGGACGATCACGTCGGCGTCCACGTCGGCGAACATCCGCCGCACCACGTTGCCCTTGCCCTGATGGGTCTCCCGGCCGACCACGGCACCGGCGCGGCGGGCCACCTCGACGGTGCCGTCGGTGGAATTGTTGTCATAGACGTAGATCGTGGCTTCCGGCAGGGCCGCCCGGAAGTCAGCCACCACCTGGGCGATGGCGACCTCTTCGTTGTAGCACGGCACCAGGACCGCGATCCGCCGGCCGCCGTCCGGATCGACCCCGGCCACGACCGCCTGTACCCCCTCGGCTTTGAGCATCGACCCTCGACTTTGGCGTCTTTTGCGCCGAATCAGACCCGTGGATGGCTTGCTTAGGACATTTTGCGTACTTGCCCCGTTAACATAGCGTTTCTATGCTCGCGCGTCCCTCCATGCGGAGCGCCGCTTTGGCCGTCATCGTCCCCTTCGAGAGCCCATCGTCTCCCTCCATCGCCCAGCTGATCAAGCTGGTGGCAGCCGACATGGAGCGGGTCAACACCACCATCCTGTCGCGGACCGGATCGGAGGTGACGATGATCCCGGAGATCGCCAAGCACCTGATCGAGTCCGGCGGCAAGCGGTTGCGGCCGATGCTCACGCTGGCGATGGCCCAGCTGGCGGGTTATGGGGGCGACGGCCACGTAAAGCTGGCCGCCGCGGTCGAGTTCATGCATACCGCAACGCTGTTGCATGACGACGTGGTGGACGAGAGCGAGATGCGGCGCGGCCGGCTCGCCGCCCGCAAGGTTTGGGGCAACGAGGCGAGCGTGCTGGTCGGCGACTTCCTGCTCGGCCAGGCCTTCAAGATGATGGTCGAGGTCGGTTCGCTGCGCTCGCTCGAAATCCTGTCGTCGGCCGCCGCCATCATCGCGGAGGGCGAGGTGATGCAGCTTGCGGCCGCCAAGAACACGGCGACCACCGAGGATGAGTACCTGTTCGTGATCCGCGGCAAGACCGCCGAGCTGTTCGCGGCCGCCTGCGAGGTCGGTCCGGCGCTCGGGTCGCGTCCCAAGGCGGAGCAGTCGGCCTGCCGCTCCTTCGGCATGAATCTCGGCATCGCCTTCCAGCTGGTCGACGATGCGCTCGATTACGGGGGCAAGGCGGCCAAGCTCGGCAAGAACGTCGGCGACGATTTTCGCGAAGGCAAGATCACGCTGCCGGTGGTGCTGTCGTTCCGCCGCGGCTCGGAAGCCGAGCGCGCGTTCTGGCGCCGCGCGCTCGAGGACGGCGATGCGACCGAGGCCGACCTCGAGCACGCGATCGGCCTGATGGCCAAGCACCGGGCGCTCGAGGACACGATCCAGCGCGCGCGCCATTATGGGGCGATCGCCAAGGACGCGCTGGCGCTGTTTCCGGCTTCGCCCATGAAGGAAGCGCTCGAGGAAACGGTCGAGTTCTGCATCGCGCGCTCGAATTAGGACCGCGAATAGTAGGGCGCAATCGCTTTGTTGCGCCAACAGCCTCGCCGAGGGGCGCAATAAAGCGATTGCGCCCTACGAGCCATTCGCCGTTCGCGCAAAGAGCTCTGAGCAATCATGTTCACCAGACGAAGCCTCCTCGTCGCATCGCTCGCTCTGGCCTTCGCGATCGTGCCGGCGGCAGCGCAAACCTATCCCAACCGTCCGATCAAGATGATCGTGCCCTACCCGCCGGCCGGGCCGATCGACACGATGGCGCGCCTGCTCGGCCAACAATTGTCGCTGCGGTTCGGCCAGCAGGTGGTCATCGACAATCGCCCGGGCGCCGGCTCGATGCTCGGCACCAAGGTCGCCGCCGCCGCGGAGCCGGACGGCTACACATTGCTGTTCGGCTCGTCGGGCTCGCTCGCGGTCGCGCCCGCGCTCTATTCCAATTTCGATCTGGACATCCTCAAAGCCTTCGTGCCGGTCGGCTCGGTCGCGCTGCTGCCGCATGTGCTGGTCGTCTCCCCGTCGGTGCCGGCGAAATCGGTGGCTGAGTTCATCGCCTATGCCAAGGCCAATCCGGGCAAGCTCAACTACGGCGCCTCGCTCGGTACGCCCCCGCACCTGCTCTCGACACTGTTCAAGACCAAGGCCGTGATCGACGTGGTCTATGTGCCCTACAAGGGCTCGGCCGCGTCGGTTACCGATCTCCTGTCCGGTCAGACGCAATTCACCATCGATGGCCTGACCGGCCTCTTTCCGTTGATCCAGGACGGCAAAGTGCGGCCGCTGGCGGTGGCGCGCGCGCAGCGCTGGCCGGAAATGCCGGACGTGCCGACCTTGGTCGAGAGCGGCTTTGCGGATTTCACCGTCGACGCATGGACCGGCGTGGCCGCGCCGGCCGGCACGCCAGCCGCGATCGTCAACCTGCTCAACCGTTCGATCAACGAAAGCCTCGGCTCCGCGGAGGCGAAAGCCGGCCTGGCGCGCTTCAGCGCCATCGCGCAGACCGGCTCGCCGCAGGAATTCGGCGCATGGGTCGCGAGCGAGCTGCCGAAATGGGCCGCGATCGTGAAATTGTCGGGCGCCAAGATTGATCAGTAGTCAGAAAGAGCTAGCCCTGGTGCCTCATGTCCGACTACTGATTTCTGATGCTTGCTTCCTGGCCATTGTTCCGGAGCTTGCGCGGCCTGACCGCCGCGGACCTGAACCATGACCTGGTGGCCGGGCTGACGCTCGCCGCCATCGCCATCCCGGAGCAGATGGCAACCGCACGGCTGGGCGGCTTTCCGCCGCAGATCGGCTTTTTCGCCTTCCTGGCGGGCACGCTCGCCTTCGCGGCATTCGGCGCGAGCCGCCTCCTGTCGGTCGGGGCGGACTCCACCGTCACGCCGATATTTGCCGGCAGCCTGGTGCTGCTCGCGGCGTCCGGATCCCCGGAGTATTCCGGGCTCGCCGCCGCCCTGGCGCTCATGGTGGGCGCGATCCTGATCTTCGGCGGCATCATTCGCATGGGTTGGATCGCCGATCTGCTGTCGCGACCCGTCATCACCGGCTTTCTGGCCGGGATATCGATCCATATCGTCCTGTCGCAGGCGCCGGCCGTTCTGGGCGTGCCGGGCATCGGCGGCACCCTCTCGGAACGCATGGCCGCGCTGGCCGGCCATCTGCACGAAACCAATCCACTCGCGCTGATGCTCGGGCTCGGCGTGCTCGCGGTCACGTTCGCCTGCGAAAGATGGAACCCGCGCGTGCCCGGCGCCTTGATCGGGCTGGTGGCGGCGACCGCGGCGGTGGCGGCTTTCGGGCTGGAGAAGCACGGAATAGCGGTGCTCGGCGACGTGCCGGCCGGACTGCCGCGCTTTGCGCTCGCGAGCGTCGATCATGCCCAGGTCTATGCGCTCATCCCGCTCGCGATCGTGGTCAGCCTCGTCATCATGATGCAGACGGCCGCGACGACGCGCTCGTTTCCCT
>Ga0209069_10001995_pt1 | contig 10529 bp, 8 predicted proteins | sample Str013_2_FD_187202 | JGI IMG/M metagenome (GOLD analysis project Ga0209069, IMG submission 187202) | Freshwater sediment microbial communities in response to fracking from Pennsylvania, USA - Straight Creek_MetaG_SC_2013 (SPAdes) (version 2) | ecosystem: Environmental > Aquatic > Freshwater >...
AGCCATCACCGCGGCGTCGACCCAGATCCGCACGTCGGCGGGCAGTCCGAACGGCGTGACGCCGCCGATCGTCATCCCCGTCAGCGCCGCGGTGTCCTCGGCCGACGCGAACGACGCCTTCTTCACGCTCAGGCGACGCCGGACGACGCCGTTGACATCGAGTCGGGTCGGCGCCAGGACGACACAGGCCGCGTACACCTTCGGCTCGACCTTGCCGACGACGACGATCGTGTTCGCCGAGTCCTCCATGGCGTAGCCGTAGGCAGCGCAGAACTGAGCCGTGTCGGCCAGCGCCGGATCGCAGGCGACGATCTCGAATGGCACGTCGAGGGCGTTGAGCTGATCGAGGAAGGCGTCAGTCGTCATCGGTCGGTGATGCTCGCGCATCTCAGTAGCGGCGGCCGCGCCACGTTCGTCCTGGACGCAGCGCGCCCTTGCTCACGAGGGCGGCGACGGGCACGTCGGCGAGCGGTGATAGCCACCAGGCACCACCGCGAGAGCGTTCGTCGTAGGCCGCGGCCGTGCCGGCCAACGTGCCCAGCCGAGCGGCCATCAGCAGAACATCGAGCACGTCGAACCGTCGCAGCAACAGGCGCGGCAACGGCAGCGCTTGAGCGAACCAGATCACGGCAAGGTCGGCGACGCGCCATGGCACGCTGGTGACGTCGGCCATCGGCAGCGATCGGCCCCAGTTGCGCCACGCGTCGCCGGCCGACTCGTGCATCCGCACGCTGATCATGCCCGTCGCGTCGACAATGCCGACGTTCCACCCGCGCGCCGCCAACGCGCGCGCCAGCGCGATGTCATCGGTGAGGTGGCCGCCAGCGATCCGGAAACCACCGGCGCCGATCAACAGGGCGCGGCGGAACGCCATGCACTGCCCGTTGGCCAAGACCCTCGACGGCGATGGGCGATGGCGGGCGCCGGCGGGGCCGAAGCGGTAGACGAGCGTCGTCAGCATCGCTGGATGCAACCACCGCAGCGCAGGTGTCGGGCAGGTGAAGCGCGCCGCCGCCGAGAGCAGGTCCCAGTAGCCGGCGTCGGCGCGGGTGACCAGCGCAAGGGGCAGCGCGAGGTCGGGCTCGGTGTCGGCGTCGAGCGTGACGACCCACTCGGTCGTTGCTGCATCCAGACCCTGCTGCAGCGCCCACGGTTTGCCGACCCATCCGCTCGGCAACGCTCGACCGGTGATGACGCGAGCGCCGAGTCGCGTCGCGATCGCCGCCGTCGCGTCGGCGGACTCGTCGTCGACGACGATCACCTCGTGCACGCCGGGCGCGCCGAGGACGGCCCGCAGGCACGGCTCGATCCGCTTCGCCTCGTCGCGCGCCGGGATGATCACCGTGATCGATGGCGCAGGCGTCGACCGGGCGTCGGGGGCGGGAGCGAGTGGCTGTTCGCGTCGCGCCGCCCGCGCCACGCGAACGAGCGCGATCAACGCCGCTGCGGCTCGTACGCCGAGCAGCAGCCAACGCACCCAGCGCCCTCCGGCCTTGGCGTTGAAACCAGTTGCTGGACGACGGTTCCCAACGCCAAAGCGGAGAAGGGGGGAGCGGCCAAGCGGGCCCAGCGTCGAGGTTGCGCTTCGGGGCACTACCAACCATCCTCGTGGACGAGGTCGGCGACGATCCGTGCGCTGATCGCGACCATCGGCAACCCGCCGCCTGGATGGCTCGAACCGCCAACGAGGTAGAGCCCGCGTCGCGGCCCTCGGTTGCCCGGCCGCACGAAGGCCGCTCGGCGCCCGTTCGACGATGTTCCGTAGATCGCGCCGCCGTCAGCCCGGTAGCGCGCCTCGATGTCGGCCGGCGTGATCGTCTCGGCAAACGTCATCTGCTTGCGCACGTCAACGCCGCGTGACGCCAGCACCTCAAGGACGCGCTCGCGGTACCGACTCGTTGACGTGTCATCCCAATGACCGCCGGCAGGGGCGTTGACGAGCACGAACCAGTTCTCATCGCCGGCGGGAGCTTGCGACGGATCGGTCACCGCCGAGACGCAGGCGTAGACCGTCGGTTCGTCGGCGAGGCGGCCGTTGTCGAGCGCGTCGTACTCGCACTCGTAGCTCGCTGAGAACCAGACGTTGTGATGGGCGATGCCGTCGGTGCGACCGCGCACGCCGGCGAGCACGACGAAGCCGGAGCCTGACGGCGTGGCCCGCCGGACGCGGCGCAGCGCATCGTCGTCGGGCAACAGGTCGCGATAGAGGTGCGACGCGTCGACGTTGGCGACGACAACTGTCGCGTCGATGAGCTCGCCGCCGGCGACGTGCACGGCGCGGACGCGCTCGTCGTCGGCCTCGACGGTGCGCACGTCGGCGCAGCAGCGAACCTCGACACCAAGCTTGACCGCGGCGCGCACCAACGCATCGCGCAGACGGCCCAACCCGCCGATCACGTACCACGCGCCATGGGCCGCTTCGATGTGGGCGATGCATCCGAGTGTCGCCGGCGCCTGGTACGGGCTGGAGCCCGAATAGGTCGCGTAGCGCTCCGCCCACTGCTGCAAGCGAGGATCGTTGAACGTCCCCGCGGCGCGGCGATGCAAGGTCGTCAACGGATCGATGGCGAGCAGATCGCCGGGTGAGCGCATCCGCCGCAGCAACTGCCGCGGGTTGCTCATCGCCCCGGCGAGGAACGTGCGCTCGGCCACCGACCAGATCCGCGCCGCCCGCCGGCCGAACCGTTCGTACGCGTCGCCGGCGCCCGGCGACAGCGCCTCGAACGAACGTGCCGTCGCCGCCGGATCATCGTGGGCATCAAGCGTCGAACCATCCGGCCAGTAGTAGCGCACCTGCGGATCGAGACGCACGAGCTCGACTTCGCCGGCCAGGGTCATGCCGGCCAGTGCGAGCACGTCGTTGAACACCTCGGGCAAGGTCAACAGCGAGGGCCCGGTGTCGAACGTGAAGCCGCTGCGTCGACGCACGGCGAGCTTGCCGCCCGGCTCGTCGTTGCGTTCGAGGACGAGCACGTCGTGGCCGGCGGCTCGCAAGCGGATCGCCGCGCACAGGCCGCCAACACCGCCACCGATGACGACGACGTCAGCCACCGGCGGGGGCCAACGGATGTGCGGCCGCGGATGATCGCCCGGCGCTGAACTGTCGTGCCGCGGCGATGACTGCCGGCGGCACCATCGCTGCGCCACCGACGAGGGCGACAACGCGATCATCGAAGAACGCCGCGAACCCGAGCGTCTGCATCGCCGCCATCCAGCCGTACTCACCGATCAACGTCACCTCGGGCGAGCCGGGTGGCACGAGCACTTCGAGCATCGCCATCACCAGCGCGCTCGTCAGCAGCCAGCCGATGTAGTTCGTCAGGGGGATGCCGCGGTAGCGACCACACCGAGCCCATCGCCAGTAGCCCTCGCCGACCATTTGCGGATCGAGGAACAGGTCCCACGCGGTGAGGCACAGCGCGCCAGCGCCGATGCGCCGCAACACCGTCGATCGCTCACCGAGCGCGCCGTGCGCGACTTCGCGCGCCGGCAACGCCATCGCGAACCACGCCACCGGCACGATGGCGGGGACGGCGCGCACCGTCGGTCGCAAGGTGCCGGTGTAGGTGTAGCGCCCGAATGGGATGCCGGTGCTCGTGCCCAGCTGCTCGATCAACGCAGTCGTTCCTGCCAGCGCGGTAGCGGTCGTCGCTGCTCGCGTTGGTCCCCATCGCCTCGCCGTCGCCGCCGCGGTTGCGCAGCCCAGCGTGGCGATGACGACCTCGGCGAGACCGGCGCGCCGGCCGCGCCGCCGCAACGGTGTGGCGATCAGCGCAGTCGCGTGCACGACACAGGCGGCGATCTGAAGGCGAGTCCAACGCGACGATCCCGACCAACGCGGCACCGCGTCTTCAATCATCGGTCATCGTCGCGGCGCCTGACCGGCGCCGATCGCCAGCTCTGATGGCGAGCGCGTCCCGCCGCCCCCGCCGGCCATGGTCCATCCGACGAGGGCGAGCTTGCGCCATGTCGCGATGCGCGCCCGCGTCGAGAAGACGTCGTAGCCCTGCGCGACGATCCGATCGGCGATGCGCGAGTACAAGACACGGGCCGTTCGGATGCAGCGCGCCGATCGCTCGGGCAACATCGCGATGCCGATGTCGGCCGAGCGGTACAGCTCGTTGGCCCGTTCGATCTCGAACCGCATCAGCGCCACCCACGCGTCCGACACGGTCGCGCCGCCGCGGACTCGGGCACGCTCGACGGCCGGGTCGACAGCGAAGCGGCGCAGATCTTCTTGCGGGATGTACACACGACCGCGGTCGAGGTCCTCGTCGACGTCGCGCAAGAAGTTCGTGAGCTGGAACGCGTCGCCGAGGTCGCGGGCGTGCGTCGTCGCTTGCGGCGACAACGGCTCGAGGATCGGGAGCATCATCTCGCCGATCACCGCCGCCGAACCGTCCATGTAGACACACAGTTCCGACCACGTCTCGTAGCGGGCGACGGTCAGGTCCATCGTCATCGAGCGCAAGAACCGCTCGAAGCAACCGGCGTCGATGGCGAACGTCGTCACCGTGTGGACGACGGCTTCGAGCACAGGATCGTCGCTGGCACCGCGAGCGAGGTCGGCGAAGAACCGATCACCGAACGCGGCGAGAGCGCGGCCCCGCTCGTCAACGCTGGCCGACGTGCCGAGGTCATCGACGATGTCGTCGGCGTAGCGACAAAAGGCGTAGAGCGCGTGGACGTGGCGTTGCTTCGGGCGGGGCAGCACCATCGTCGACCAGTAGTACGTCGTGCCGTGACGCCGGTTGAGCTCGCGGCAGCGCCGGTAGCTGGCGTGGAGGCTGGGCGGCTCGCCGCTCGTCGACGTCATCGTTTCGCCGCCAGCGTGTTGACGCGTTGGGCGGCGAGCTTGCCTGACACGAGCACCATCGGCACGCCGACACCGGGGATCGTCGACGAGCCGGTGAACACCAAGCCGGGCGCGCGTCGATCGACGTTGCTCGGGCGGAACGGGCCGGTCTGGCGGAACGTGTGCGCCAGCGCGAACGGCGTGCCGCGTTCCATGCCGAGACGCTCCCAGTCGAGCGGATCGAACACCGCTTCGACTTCGACATCGGTTGGGTAGCCGAGCGCGCTCGTGCGGGCGCGCAGATCATCGATCAGCGACTCGCGCTGGCGCGCCCAGTCGATCCGCCCGTCGAGGTTCGGCATCGGCTCCAAGACGTACATCGTCGAGCGTCCCGACGGCGCGAGCGTCGGATCGTCGACCGAGTGCATCGTGACGAGGATCGACGGATCGCTCATCGCCCGACCTTCGCTGATCAACTCGCGAAACGCGCCGTCCCAATCGCGTCCGAAGTGGATGTTGTGATGGCTGGCGCCCACCGGCGCGCTGCCGCGCACACCGGCGACCCACAACAGGCAGCTCGGCGAGTACGTGCCGTTGCGGGCACGTCGGGGCGCCTGCAGCCCGCCGAGCAACGTGCGGTAGGCGACGGGCAGATCGGCGTTGCAGACGACCGCGTCGGCAGCGATGCGCTCGCCGCCGGCCAGCTCAACGCCGGTTACCGGCCCATGGTCGCCGTCGCGCAACATGATCCGGGTGACATCGGTGCTGTAGCGAAACGTCGCGGCCGCCTTCTCGACGGCAGCCGCAAGTCCTGACGCCATCGCGTGCATCCCACCGACGGGCGCGAACACGCCGCGCACGCAATCCATGTAGGTGATGATGGCGTACAGGGCGAGCGCGTCGTACGGCGCGAGGCCGGCGTACATCGACTGGAACGAGAAGATCCGCCGGACGCGCTCGTCGTCGAAGTAGCGGGCGATGCGCCGGCCGAGCTTGCCGAAGCCACCCATCCGCACGAGATCGATCGCCGGGCGCAGCGGCCGCAGCAGATCGACGACCGAGGTGATGTTGCGGTCGATGAAGTTCGCCATCTCGAGCCGGTAGAGCGTGTCGAGCCAGGTGCAGAACTGCTCGAAGCCGGCGGCGTCGTGGGCGCCGGCGACGGAGCGGATCTCCTCCGTCATCGCCTCACGGCCATGCCAGACGCGCAGCTCGCTGCCGTCGTGGTACACGGCGCGGTACATCGGATCGACCGGATTGATCGTCACGAAGTCGGCCATTGTCTGACCGGCGGCGGTGAACGCGTCGTCGAGCAGCTCGGGCATCGTCAGCACCGTCGGACCGTTGTCCAGCCGGTAGCCGAGATCGTTGGGGACGAGCCCGGCCCGGCCGCCAGGGATCGCAGCGCGCTCGATCACCGTCACGTCGTGGTCAGCGCCGACGAGATGCGCGGCGGCCGACAACCCACCGAGTCCGGCACCGACGACGACGACACGCATGATCGAGCTCCCGGGCGCGGCGTCAGCGCTCGCGCCAGGCCACGAAGTGGCCGAGCTCGGTGAGCGCCTTGCGGGCCTCGTCGGTGATGTCGGCGTCGTCGAGCGCGTCGAGCGCGCTGCTCGTCAGCTCTTCGATGTGGCACTCGAGTGCCGCCAACGCGCCAGTCTCGACGATCACCGTTTGGATGGCGGCGACTTGCTCGGCGCTGAGATCGGCGACACCGACGTTGGCGAGCACGGCCTGCTGCGGCGCCGTCGCCCGCGCCGTCGCCAACGCCAGCAGCGGCGTCGGCTTGCCCTCGCGCAGATCGTCGCCAACTGGCTTGCCCGTCTGCGTCTCGTCACCGAACGCGCCAAGCACGTCGTCGCGAAGTTGGAAGGCGTCGCCGAGCGGGAGGCCGTAGCCGGACAGTTGCGCCAGCAGCTCGGGTCGGTCCGGCGCAGCAAGCGCGGCGCCGAGGTGGAGCGGGCGCTCGACGGTGTACTTGCCGCTCTTGTAGCGAGCGATGCGCGCCGCAGCGGCGTGATCGCGCTCGGAACGGGCCGTGCCGACGATGTCCAAGTACTGACCGATGTTCAGTTCGATGCGCAGCTCGTTCCACAACATCAACGCCGGCGCCGATGCGCCGAGGAGAAGTTGGTCGGCATAGACGAAGGCGAGATCGCCGACGAGGATCGCCACGCCTTCACCGAAGCGTCGCGACTCACCCTGCCAACTCCCGTCGACATGCCGATCACCAAACTCGAGATGCGTCGTGCGCGCCCCGCGTCTCGTCGCCGAACCGTCCATGACGTCGTCGTGGAACAACGCGAAGGCGTGGAGCATCTCGAACGCTGCGCCAGCGTCCACGATCGCGCCGGCGTCAGGTGCACCACCGGCCCCCATCCAACCCCAATGGCAGAACGCCGGACGCAGTCGTTTGCCCCCACCAAGGACGAGTCGACGTAGCGAGTCGAACGGTGCGGCCAGTTCCGGGTCGAGCGTCGCCCAGCGCGTCGCCTCGGCGTCGATCAGCGTCGACAACCGCGCCTCGACGCGCTCGGCGATGACGAGCAACGAGCTCGGAACAGCAGCCACCCGCGCCACGGTAGGCGACTCTCGCCACCGATGCTCGACCGGAGCGCCTTGAGTTGCATCCCGAGCACCGCAGTCGCCCGGCGTCGTTAGCGGTAGGTGATCGTTGCGACTTGGCACCTGCGGCCGTCGTTGAACCGAGGGTGGATGGCGGCGCCCGCCAGGTAACGTCAGCGCGCCAGGATTTCGGCAACCAGCTCGCGGCGCGACTCGAGCGCAAGTTTGCGGTAGATGGCGCGGAGTTGACTCTCGACTGTTCGGATCGACTTCTGCTTGCCCACAGCGATCTCCCTGTTCGACAGGCCGGAGCTGACTGCGGTGACGATCTCCCGCTCGGCCAGTGTCAGCAGCTCCCACGAGGCTGCCGGGATGGACCCGGGCATCCGTTGCGTTGTTGGTGCGCTCGTGAAGCGGACCCCGACGACAACACCGCGCACGGCGACGTCATCGACGAAGTTGTGGCCATGAAACTCGCACCGCCGCCAGCCGACGTCGGCACGGCGCAGTCGGATCGCGTTGGCGCGACTTGCGCGGTCGTCGTACGCGATCACACCAGCGAACGCCCCGGAAACCGCGGCAACGTCGTTGGGATGGACGTACTCCCAGATGCCGCGCCCGACGACATCGCCGGGCTGGTAGCCAAGCTCGTGCTCCACCCTCGCCTCGATCGAGATGATCACGGCGTCCTCGTTGGCGACGAAGACCAGGTCGTAGCGCGCCTCGAAGCCGGCGAGCACGACGAGGTGCTCGGTGAGCAGGTTCGCCGAGGCGAGCCTGTCTTCCAAGTCGACGTGGTGGAGCCCGATCATCGTGCCCTCACTTCTCTAACGCTGCCTGGCGGACACGGGTCGGCTGCCCGAGCTCCGCCGCGCAGGAGTTGGCCGTCAGACGAGCATGCCACCGACAGTGGATTGGCTGAGTGGTTCGTCCATGGTCGAGCTCGCGGCGACGTCTGGCAGCCACAGCCGTCCACCGCGCAGAGCGAGGACGAACGCGACGAGGACGGGGTTGCTGATCAACAGCACACCGCTGGCGAGCTTCACGGCGCGAACGTGCACGAGGAGCGTTGCGTGGCGGGCCGAGCAGTACGCGTCGCACGGGCCGGTGGCACCGGTGTGGTGGAGGTGCAACGCGGCGGATGGTGCACTGGCGGCGTCGGTTGGAGCTTCATCGGTGTGGCGAAGGTGCTGTGCCAGTTGGAGGTGGGTGGTTTGGAGCTTGAAGTCATAAGCGGAGCTGGCTGCGACTTCGGCGATGCCGACCGCGCTGCCGATCCCGATGACGAGCAGCGCAGTGGCACCGAGCTTGACCAGTTCGCGTCGGCTTCGCCCAACCCAACGGCGGGCCAACAGCAAGGCGGCGACGATCGCTAGGAAGAAGATCGGGACCATCAGGGTCGAGTCGCGTAGCCAACGAGCGAAGGGTGGCTGGTTGCGCTCGATGGCGCCGACCGCGCCTTGCAGCGACGTCAGCCAGAAGCCGTCGACGTAGGCGAGCACAACGGCAAGTAGGGACACCGTCGCCCAGCTCACCGGCAAGCGGCTCCAGCGGGCGCCGACGCGTGCTCTGGTTTGTTGCTGTTGCATTGACATCTCGTTCCTTCCTCGTCTTTTTGGAACGCGTCCAGCTTGCCTGTCTTGGCGCTGGCAAGCTGGACGCTGACATCTCGCCGCGGCAGCCGGACGACGGCGCCGCTTCCGGGCCGACTACGGCGTGATCTCCCAGCCGAACATCATGGCGTGGTCTTCGTGGGCGAGGTTGTGGCAGTGGGCGACGTAGGGGCCGACGAAGTCGCGGAAGCCGCGGTAGATGATCGTGGATTCGCCCGGGTCGAGCGCCACCAAGTCCTCTTTGGCGATGTCATCGGGGTGGCCACTGTCAGCGGGGGGTTGGATCTTGCCGTTGCGCATCATCGTGCGGTGCTCTTCCATGTGGAGGTGGAACGGGTGCACCCAACCGCCGCCGCCGTTGCGGATCTCCCACAACGCGAAGCTGTTCGTCTTCTGCTGGGCGAGCGGTGTGTTGCCGGCCGGGTTCTTCTTGCTCGTCAAGACCGTTGTCGGGTCGAACTGCTTGCCGTTGATCAGCCACTCGATCTCGCCACCAGCGGCACCCCGTTGGACCTCGAAGATCTTGCGATCATCCATCAGGCTCTGCCAGTTCGCGGGCACGTCGGGCAGGGCCCGTAGCGTCGTGGGGATCTGGCTGTCGTCGGGTGCGTCGTCGCCGATCACGATCTTCAACACCGGCACCTTGTACGCGGGGTCTGGCGCGAAGCGTGACGAGTTCGACCACATCCGCCCGTCCGGCATCTTCATGACGTTGGTCAGGTAGATGACGTCGCCCTTCGTGGTCGGGGTGCCGTCCTGGTAGCGCGTGAAGTCGACGATGAACTCGCGGCGCTTCGCTGGCCACAACTCGAACGAATCACGGCTGAACGGGAACGGGATGAGGCCACCGTCGGATGCGATCTGGGTGAACTTCATGCACTGCTGACCGTCAGGGATCCGGTACTGGCCTTGGAGCTCGCTGCCTGTGTAGCCGAGCGACGTTGCCGTCTTCGGGCCTTGGGTCGAGCTCATCAGCTTGAACTCATAGATCCGTGACACCGACGCGTCGAGGAAGCGGAGGCGGTACTTGCGGCGCTTGACTTCGAGAACGGGGTAAGCGGTGCCGTTGACGGTGAAGATGTCACCGATGAACCCGTGGTTGGGGAAGTGCTTGTAGAACGTCTTGCCCCACCACTCCGGATGGGTCTTCGGGTTCTGCGCGGCAGGGAACTCGCCGAGGCCGTCATGGATGTCCTTGTGGACGGTGACACCGTCGTCCAACCGGCAGTCGTAGAACGCCAACGGGATGTCGTAGTCGACGTCGAACGAGCCGTCGCCGTTGTTCGTGCGCACACCAGGCAGACGGAACCCTTGCCGCTCGTCACCCATGTCCAAGTTGTTCTTCGGGTCGTAGATCGGGAACAGCCCGACCATGCCCTTGTAGACGTTCGAACCGGTGTGGTCCATGCGATGGTCGTGGAACCAGAAGAAGCTCTGCTTCTCCCGGTCGTCGCCACCAGCCGGCCAGTTCAGGTACAAGTTGTCGACGAACATCTGCGGCGCGTAACCGTGGTGCTTGGGTCCGAACCGCATCGAGTAGTGCGGGTTGC
>Ga0209069_10001996_pt1 | contig 10528 bp, 7 predicted proteins | sample Str013_2_FD_187202 | JGI IMG/M metagenome (GOLD analysis project Ga0209069, IMG submission 187202) | Freshwater sediment microbial communities in response to fracking from Pennsylvania, USA - Straight Creek_MetaG_SC_2013 (SPAdes) (version 2) | ecosystem: Environmental > Aquatic > Freshwater >...
AATCAATGGGTTACGCAATGCGGCTGGCGCTGTCGATTGCGCTACGCCTTTTATTGTGGCACTTGGCAATGAGGTCATTTTTGCTTGCGAAGCAGCACGAATTTTATCGGCGATTAAATCCGTATATTCACGCATGCCGTCTGCGATTGACATTTTTGGTTTGGTCACAAAATCCGTTGCACCGAGTTCCAGCGCGCGCAAAGTAATTTCTGAGCCACGCTCCGTAAGTGTAGAAACCATCACCACAGGCATGGGGCGTAAACGCATTAGACGCTCAAGAAAATCCAGTCCATCCATCTTTGGCATTTCCACATCCAGTGTTAGCACATCTGGATTCAATTGTTTAATCATGTCGCGCGCAATCAGCGGGTCGGGCGCCGCGCCCACCACTTGCATATCGGGCTGACTGTTTATAATTTCCGTCAACAACGTTCTAATTAACGCGGAATCGTCTATCACCAATACTTTTATTTTCATTCTTGTATTCCTAACTTTTTAGAACAACTCAACCTCACCGCCAACATCATCTTTCTTCAGGCGGCTTGCGTAGGTTTCTTCGCGTTTAATCAAGGTGTAGTTATGAAGCTCTTTGAGTTTTTTAACCAAAACTTTTCCAGTTTTTGGAAAAAAGTAAACTTTGCGCGGATAGATATCATTCAGGTCTTCGCCCGTAACATGTATGCATTCTTCGCGCAAATAATTGCGTACAAATTTTGCATTGCGTTCACCCACATTGTTAACGGTAAAGCTTCTTAACACATTGCCGCCACCAAAAATTTTAGCTTCTAAATTTTCGCGACGTGCACCATTCTTCAGTAACTGATTAATCAGCACTTCCATAGCATAAGTGCCATAGCGCATGGATTCAGAAACTGGACTGTCTTTATCAGCCTTGGCGCTATCGGGCAACATAAAGTGATTCATACCCCCAACGCCAGTAACCTTATCGCGAATACAGGCTGAAACACACGAACCTAGTACGGTCACAATGACCATATCCTGATCAGTAAAATAGTATTCGCCTGGAGAAATTTTGGCCGCCTCGCAATCAAACGTACGGTCGTAATAAAGTGTATTTGCGACTTCCTCGTGTGCAAAGTTAAGCATAGCGCACACCTTTATTTGCACGCGACTCTGCTAACTCGTAAACTGTTTTTCCGCGCAATCTTAAAGAATTTGAGACATACATAAAGTTCTCGGAATGCCCTGCAAACAGAAGCGCATGCGGCTTCATTAAAGGAACAAACTTTTCTAAAATTTTAGTCTGTGTAGGCTTGTCAAAATAAATCATCACATTCCGACAAAAAAGTACATCAAATGGATCTTTTAAACCGTAATTGTCATCCAACAAATTTAATTGCCGGAAACTGATAAGTTGCTGTAACTCTTTGCGCACCTTAGCTGTGCCCTCACTCGCGCCAGACCCTTTTAAAAAGAAGCGTTTTTTACGCTCCAAAGAAAGTTTGGCAACTCGGTCCATTGGATAAACACCACTAGCAGCAGTTGCCAGCACATTGGTATCAATATCCGTTGCGATAATCTCAACAGGCGGTTTTAATGTGTTAAAAGCCTCGCAAGCTGTCATGGCGAGCGTATAAGGCTCTTCGCCCGTTGACGCAGCTGAACACCAAATTCTAATAGGTGCCTTCAGTTGCAAAAGATGGTCAGCCAAAATCGGAAAATGATGCTCTTCGCGAAAGAATGCAGTTAAATTAGTGGTGAGGGAGTTCGTAAACGCTTCCCACTCATCTGGATATTTGTCGTTCTCCAAACAATCCAAATACTCTTTAAACGAATCCAGCCCAACGGAACGTAAACGTCGCCCAATGCGGCTATACACCATATCTGTTTTTGCTTCCGAGAGAGAGATGCCCGCACGTTGATAAATTAACTTACGAATTCGTGCAAAGTCATTTGCAGTAAATTCAAACTCTCTAACTTCTTGGTGTTTTTCTCTTAGCATCTTAACTTTCGCCTACTATCTTACTGAGACATTCACATAAAAAATGTCGCGCTAAGCATTTGGCTACCACCAAAAATAAAGCCACGACTTAAAAGAACTGCAGCCTTGATCTAACAAAAGTTTTGATTCAAAAATTAGACCAAGGCCACATTGACACTGTTTACCAAAAAAATCTGATAAACCCTACGCACTAGCTAGTAACGTGTGTTTTGCGGTTTTTCATTTCCTCAATTGCTTGCGTTGACTCATCATCAATAGGCAACCTTGGGAATGATGGATTACGCATTCTCATTTCATTAATTGCGATGTCCGCTTTACGACGATTACGCTCTTCTTTGCTGCGTGCAGCAAATGGGTGCGCGGTTTCTTTGTATGCTTTAAGTACGTCTGCTGCTTTTGGATTACCTGCAACTGCACTCTTGATTGCCATTTTTGTTGCTTCGTAGTTCCAGTCTTGAATACGATCATCCATGTCTGCACGGTGATCGATAAACACGCCAACGCAAATAAACAAGTCATCAGCTTCTTCAACAGGAATTGTGCCGTCTGCAACACAATCCATCACCGCCATAGAAACACCGCGTTGTGCCGGGCCAAACATTTGCACTGCTTGACGACCATTGCGGATAGTCACTTTATTGAACATCACGGTATTTGGTTTAACCATCATGTTAGGCGCAACAATCGCCAACAAGCCGTTAACACCTTCTTTTTGGTCTGTCAAAGTACGGCAGAAAGCATCTTCTGCAGCACTGCCACGAGGCCCAATAATCAAATCAATATGCGCTACGTTCAACAGATCTAGTCCTGACTCGTCAGGGCGATTTTCAATTACCAAACCTTCACCAACCATCACTTTGTCAATCTTTGCCATTTCATTCTCCTAAATATCTAAAAATTACACGTTAAGTACTGCAAATCTCACCCTGCCGAAGCGCTGCTCAATTTCACTTCCACAAAATGTAGCTCTTAAAACTTTCTCCAAACTCAACCATCCGTACCAGTTTTGGCCAGCACTCTTTGCGTTTGCAGCTTGGGCGTGGACGCTTCACTACAAGTCGCGATTTATGCATTTTTGTTTTTGTGTGTCCTGTACTAGCGCCAACACCATCAACTTCAAACACACTTACTGCATTCATCAATTCCTCTGCTTACTCCATCATGGACTCAACAGTCACTACAGATTTTTCTACTTTGGTTACAACTTTTACTTTTACATCCCTATGCTGCCATGCGCGCTAATCCTCTCGCCGAAGTAGCATTGTCTTCAATACTAAACACATTCATGGTGTTCATCAGCTCATTAGCTTGCTCCATCAAGGATTCTGCTGCCGCTGCCGCTTCTTCAACCAAGGCCGTGTTTTGTTGTGTTGAATCATCCATTTGAATAATGGCGTTGTTAATTTGTGTAATACCCGCGCTTTGCTCTTGTGAAGCCGCCGAGATCTCCGCAATAATGTCCGCCACGTGTTTCACAGAAGTTACGATGTCTTGCATGGTCGCGCCTGCTGTTTCCACTTGTTTGGTGCCTTCTGCAGTTTTACCTACAGAGTCAGAAATCAACTCTTTAATCTCTTTAGCGGCCGATGCGGAGCGTTGTGCCAAACTGCGCACTTCACCCGCCACCACGGCAAAGCCACGGCCTTGTTCGCCTGCACGTGCAGCTTCTACCGCCGCGTTAAGTGCCAAGATGTTGGTTTGGAAGGCAATGCCGTCAATCACGCTGATGATGTCTTCAATCTTATGCGCGCTCTCGTTGATTGCGCTCATGGTACTCACCACATCTGCCACCATTTCGCCGCCTTTTTCAGCAATGTCTGATGCGCTGATTGCGAGCTGGTTTGCTTGTTTGGCGTTTTCTGCATTTTGTTTTACGGTCGAGGACAGTTCGTCCATACTCGAAGTGGTTTTTTCGAGGTTGGCAGCTTGATCTTCTGTACGACGACTTAAATCAGAGTTACCTTGTGCAATCTCTTTGGCAGCCGTATTAATGGTTTCTGCAGCTACTTTTACTTGCGCAATCGGTGTCACAATCATGTCTAAGGTGTCATTCATACCTTCTACAATTTTGCGGAAATCGCCTGGGTGGCGCGAAGCATCAGCACGTACCGACACTCGGCCGTCATGTGCTGCAGCTACCAGCATTTGTGCATCTTCATTGAGTGCTTTCAGGTTACTACGCACTTGTTCGATGGTGACGTTAATCTCAGCTTTTTTTCCTGGGAACTGCTCAAGCGGCGCATCGAAATTACCTTCGCCAAATTGTTTCACCACGTTCATGGCTTTTACGTTCATGTCAACCAAGCCTGCAACCATCTTATTCACAGATTTAGCCAGTACGCTAAAGTCGCCTTTAAACATGTCATCCCGCAAGGTCATGTCAATTTCACCTTTATTGTGTTCCGCACTTACCCAGTTCACAGAATCAATCAGGCCCTTTAAGTTACCGCCAATTTTTTTGATGGCTTTGTTAATAAAAGCTTTTTCACCAGGGAATTCTTTAATCGTCGCGGTAAAGTCACCATTCCCAAACTGTCCTACACAATCCACAATGATTTTGTTTTCTTCAATGTAGTCGGTCGCCATTTGATTCACGCCAACGGCCACTTTTTGGTAATCTCCGTCAAACTTGGCAGCATCGATAAACACACCGATATTGCCTTTGCTGTGCTCTTCTGACATGTGTTGCAAATCCCCAATCAGGGTGTTGATGTTGTAGCGTAAGCCTTCTACGCCTTCATTCACCTTGGCAAACTTACCGGGGAATGCTTCAAGCTCTGTATTTAGCTTGCCCTCGGCTAAAGCGTTGATGCAGGTTGTGGTTTTGGTCATCACGGCAATGTGGTTAGCTACCATGCGGTTGATGCCAACAGCCATTTCGCGGTACGCACCTTTGAATTTATTAATGTCAATATTCGCATCAATATTGCCTTGCTTGTGCTGCTCTTCCATACGCGACATCTCATTGTCGATTTCAATCAAGGTTTTCGATGCCAACTCAAGTGCCGCAATCACACTTATAGCCTCTGTCGCAGAAAGTTTTTCGGTTGATTGAAACTCACCATTAGCAATATTTTTAGCAGCACTCAGCGCAGCAGAAGCTTCTCCACCGAGTTGACGCAACACATTGCCAACCACTATGAATACGCCTACTAAAGTAAAGCCAATCGCAAGCAATGCCAAAATCAAGGTTCTCACACGAGCACCTGTAACTTCATCTGCCACAGTCCCTTCTAACGCTTTTGCATGTGCATCTGTCAGCTTCACCATTTCATCTACCGCTTCACGGTGAGCCTTATAGGTACTCTGTAAATTATTCAGCGCCAATCCAATGCGTTTAGCGTCGCCAGAACGTACTGCTGGAATCAGTTCGTTATCACGAATGCGAATAAATTCTTCTGCTGATGGTTTAAGTTTCTTAGACATAACATCATGCATTTTTGGGTCGGTCAGCGTCGTGTCCCAATACTTGGCACGTGTATTAAAGTCTTCAGTGAGTTGATTACTTTTATCAATTAGCGGCTGCAAAGGTTGATCTTTTACTGCAACCATTTCCAGCGCCACTTGCCAGGATTCCAGCAAATAAGCGGGCGGTGGCAAAATGTCAGCGGCTAAATCTTTATCGCTGACAATCGCTTGATAATCGTCACCATTCACCAGCACTTTGGCAAACGCGCGATCGCCCAAAATACCTGCAACGGCAAAACCCGCAACCATGAATGATAGCAAGATAGTCAACTGTGTTTTAAGCTGAAAGCTTAGCAATTTAGTTATTAACTTTGACATTTGAGTTTCCTTCTTTCCAATTTATATTCTTTTAATACATATCGCTTCTATTACGGTCTATTTAAGTGTTTATGCAGTATTTTCAGCCTAACAACAGCGGCTTAAGATTGCCGCTATTGTTAAGGGTATAAATAACTACTTTTTACGATTAAAACTCTTCCCAATCACCATCATCCGTACCGGTTTTAGCTATTACTTTGGCTGCCACTGGTTTACTTGGCGCCACGACTACTGGGCGGCTTGGCACACGTGGGGGACTTGCACGCCCAGTATCACTTCGCATAGCGCTGCCTGTTGCGCGGCGGTCATTACCTGAGCCAGCCAGTTTGAATGCGTTCACGGTATCCATTAGCGTTGCAGCTTGTTCTACCAATGACTCGGCAGCAGCAGCAGCTTCTTCTACCAGGGCGGCATTTTGTTGTGTCACTTCATCCATGCTGGTAATTGCGTTGTTTACTTGGTCGATACCTGTGCTTTGCTCGTTTGATGCAGCAGAGATTTCACCCATGATGTCTGTCACGCGTTGTACCGATGTAACAATTTCTTCCATGGTTTTACCAGCATTTTCTACTTGGGTAGTACCTTCTGCAGTTTTACTCACAGAATCAGTAATCAACTCTTTAATCTCTTTAGCAGCCGATGCTGAACGTTGTGCCAAATTACGCACTTCTCCTGCCACCACGGCAAAGCCACGACCTTGCTCACCCGCACGTGCAGCTTCTACCGCCGCGTTAAGTGCCAAGATGTTGGTTTGGAAGGCAATGCCATCAATAACTGAGATAATGTCCTCAATCTTTTTCGCACTTTGGTTGATAGCGTTCATGGTATTCACCACCTGACCGACCACATCACCACCTTTAACCGCTACGCCAGAAGCTGCAGCTGCTAATTGGTTGGCTTGTTTGGCATTTTCAGCATTTTGTTTAACGGTGCTTGCTAGCTCTTCCATGCTTGACGCGGTTTCTTCCAAGCTAGACGCTTGTTGCTCGGTACGACTAGATAAATCGTTATTACCACTGGCAATTTCACCTGCAGCCGTATTAATGGTTTCGCCTGCGTCTTTCACTTGCATGACAACTTCGGTCATCTTGTCCATAATGGCGTTAATGCCGTCACACAATGATGCAATCGCACCTGTCTTACCATCTAATGAAACACGCGAGGTTAAATCGCCCACTTTTGCACTTTCAATCACTTCTTGTGATTCTGACACTGCGGCCTCTAGGGCAACCGTTGCATTGTGTTGTGCGGTAATATCTATTGCAAACTTAACCACCTTATAAGCGATGCCGTTCAAGTCTAAAATCGGGTTATAGATAGCCTGTAACCAGATCTCTTTACCGCCTTTGCTGATACGTTTAAATTGAGTATTATTTGGCAAGCCAGCAGCCAAATCTTCCCAGAATTTTTTGTATTCCGAGCTTGCTTTGTAAGTCGCATCCACAAACATACTGTGGTGATTACCTACAATTTCTTCCTTGCTGTAGCCCGTTAATGCTGCGAAGATATCGTTTACTGCAAGAATTTTCCCAGCTAAATCAAACTCAATCACGCCTTGGATTTTTTTGATGGCTTCCAACTGGCTTGCACTATCAGCTGCCTTAATTTTTTCATCAGTAATATCAATGGTGTAATTAACAATTTTAGTTACTTTGCCGTTAATATCCTTAATGGGGTTGTAGCTGGTTTGAATCCAGACCTCTTTGCCACCCTTACCAATGCGTTTGTATTGGCCAGCATCAGTTCCACCATTGACTAATTTAGCCCATAACTCTTTGTAAGTTGAGCTGTTAGCAAAGGTTGGGTCTAATACCATACTGACGTTTTTACCAAGCAGTTCTTGCTCTTGGTAACCCAACATATCCAAGTATGTTTCGTTTACCTTAAGCACATCACCATCTAAATCTAACTCGATCACTCCTTGCGATCTTCCAATCGCGTTAAGTTGGCCGTATGAATCCATATCCTTTACTTTTTGATTAGTAATATCGCGATAGTAGTTCACCACTTGAAGCACTTTAGTGACATCACCTTCAGCGGATAAAATTGGGTTATAAGTCGCTTCCAGCCAAACTTCCTTGCCATCTTTTGCAATACGTCTGATTTGACCAGAGTAGGATTCACCACGTTTTAATTTTTCCAAAATCTCACGGTTTTGCTCGCCATTAAGCTCTTTACTATCAAGTAAAATATTGCGATTCTTACCAACTAACTCTTGTTCGGTATAGCCAAAGCTATTTAAGAAAAGATCATTCGTTTTTAAAATGTTGCCATCTATATCCATCTCAAGCATGCCGGTTGATTTACTAATGGCATCTAGCTGAGCTTGGAACAATGTAGCTTGATCTTGCACTTGTTTTGCGAGCGCTTGTTGCTCTAAAACATTTTGCTTCATTTTGGCCTGCATGCTCTTAAGTGATTGCAGCACTTGGCTTAGCTCATCATCACCATCCGCATCAATAGGCGTGTTATAGTCACCTTGCTCTAAGCTGGCGAATACTTGTTTAGCCTTGTTTAATGGGTTTGTAATAGAACGTGTAACCAGTCGACCCACCCAAGCCATTAGCACAATAGCCAAGCCCATGCCCAAAACCGCACCAATTCGAACTTGGTCATAACGCGTTTTCGCCGCATGAAACTCTTGTAAAGCAACGTCACCTTGTAATTTTTGCAGCGCATTTATATCCTCATCAGCTGCTTTATAACCTTCTGGTATTGCATCTGCCACCTTCATTGTTTCTGTGGCATTTAATTTTTGAATTAAGGGTATGCCTGGCATCACATGTTTAGTGATGAAAGCGTCTTTAGAGGCGATAAATTTATCCGCAAGAATTTTCTCTTCTGGCGTTAAATAGGTCGCCATATAGGCTTTCCATTGCGCATCAATATTTTTTAATTCACCTTGAATTTGCGGCACTACTTCACTGGCAACCGTTTTATTCAGTACCGTGACTTTCTGTTTACCCTCAGTTACTAGCGCTGTTTCGCCAGCAATGTTGTAATAATCCGCTTCAATGTTTAACATTGACTCAGAAATGGAAGCTAGTTGCTGTAACGGCACCAAGCGATCCTCATACACGGTCTTTAGGCTAGCGTTTGCCTGAGACAACGCGTAAATACTCACGCTAATGAGAGTTGTAGCAGAGACGACAGAAACACCGACTAAAACCAGCAAGCGTTTGTTTATATTTAATTTATCCAGTTTAAAATTCATTTTTTTATCCTTTGTCTATATATTTACATTATTTAATGTACGACAGCGCTATCCATCAGCGCCATCTCTTGACTATTCATAAGTTGCTCTATTTCTACCAGGATAAACATCTTGTCTTCTACTGTGGCAAGACCGGTGATGTATTTGGTATCAATGCTAGACACAATGTCTGGCACCGTTCTAATTTGAGAGGATTGCAGATTCATGACATCAGAAACGCCATCCACAACAATACCTACTACGCGGCCATTGAGATTGAGAATGATGACCACGGTAAATTCGTTATATACCACGTTGCCCAAACCAAATTTGATGCGTAAATCCACAATCGGCACAATCAAACCGCGCAGATTCACCACACCTTTAATAAAGTCTGGTGTATTGGCGATTTTGGTGACGGCGTCGTAACCGCGAATCTCCTGAACTTTTAAAATATCAATGCCGTAAGATTCATCAGCCAATACGAAGGTAAGATATTCTTGCGAATGCCCTGTGCCCTCGGCGCCGTTTTTATCTACGTTTGACTCTGTATTCATATTCATGCGAATGCTCCTTCTTTAATATTGGTTTGTCCCATTTTAATAACAGTTGGAACGTCTAAAATTAATGCGACTGAGCCATCACCCATGATGGTGGCACCCGAAACGCCCTGGATTTTCTTGAAGTTGGTTTCTAAACTTTTAATCACAACTTGCTGCTGTCCGACCAATGCATCCACAAACAGAGCGGCTTTTTTGCCCTCCGCTTCAATAATTAACAATACGCCTTCGGTTGGATGCATGATTTCTGTATCTTGTTTAAACAAGGCATAAAGCGGGATAATCGGCAAATATTCACCACGCACGTGAATCATCAAACCTTCGTTGGTAACGGTTTTGATGTCTTCCATCTTAGGTTGCATGGTTTCTACAATAAGGTTGAGCGGTACTACATATAGGCTATCGCCTAGTGATACTGACATGCCATCCAAAATGGCGAGTGTGAGTGGCAATGCGATGGAAATTGTAGTACCAAAACCAAGCGCAGAACGGATTTCCACCGTGCCACCCATGGCTGTAATGTTACGTTTAACCACGTCCATGCCGACACCACGACCCGAAACATCAGTCACGACTTCAGCAGTTGAGAAGCCTGGGGCAAAAATCAGGTTGAATACTTCTGTATCGGTCATGCTTTCGCTCACTTGCAAACCATTAGCACTAGCTTTAGCAAGTAACTTGTCGCGGTTTAAACCTGCGCCATCGTCGGTCACTTCGATGACAATGCTGCCGCCTTTATGCGCAGCTGAGAGCGTTAATTTTCCGGTTTCGGATTTGCCCGCAGCTTTACGTTTTTCTGGACTTTCTACACCGTGATCCACACTGTTTCGCACCAAATGCGTGAGCGGGTCAACAATGCGCTCGATCAAACCTTTATCTAATTCTGTGGTTGCACCAACAGTCACAAATTCAATTTTTTTATTGAGCTTGGCCGCCAAATCGCGCACCATGCGTGGGAAGCGTGAGAACACGAAATCCATCGGCATCATACGAATCGACATCACGGACTCTTGCAAATCGCGAGTG
>Ga0209069_10001998_pt1 | contig 10521 bp, 9 predicted proteins | sample Str013_2_FD_187202 | JGI IMG/M metagenome (GOLD analysis project Ga0209069, IMG submission 187202) | Freshwater sediment microbial communities in response to fracking from Pennsylvania, USA - Straight Creek_MetaG_SC_2013 (SPAdes) (version 2) | ecosystem: Environmental > Aquatic > Freshwater >...
GTCCGGGATCCAGCCCACGGCGGACTCGTTCCACCTGGGCAACTACCTCGGCGCGGTACGCAACTGGGTGGCGCTGCAAGACACCCACGACGCCTTCTACTGCGTGGTCGACCTGCACGCGATCACGGCCGGGCACGATCCGGAGCTGCTGCGCCAGCGCACCCGGGTCAGCGCCGCGCAGCTGCTGGCGCTGGGCCTGGACCCGGCCCGGTGCACGCTGTTCGTCCAGTCGCAGGTACCCGAGCACGCCCAGCTCGCCTGGGTGCTGGGCTGCCTGACCGGGTTCGGCGAGGCCAGCCGGATGACCCAGTTCAAGGACAAGTCGAGCCGGCAGGGCGCCGACCGGGCCAGCGTGGGGCTGTTCACGTACCCGGTGCTGCAGGCCGCGGACATCCTGCTGTACCAGGCCGACGCGGTACCGGTGGGCGAAGACCAGCGCCAGCACCTGGAGCTGACCCGGGACCTGGCGCAGCGGTTCAACACCCGGTTCGGGACGGCACTGACGGTACCGCAGCCGTACATCCTCAAGGAGACCGCGAAGATCACCGACCTGCAGGACCCGACCGCGAAGATGTCCAAGTCGGCGTCCTCGCCCGGCGGCATCGTCGAGCTGCTCGACGACCCGGCCCGGGCGGCGAAGAAGATCCGCTCGGCGGTGACCGACACCGGCCGGGAGATCCGCTTCGATCCGGCCGGCAAGCCCGGGGTGTCGAACCTGCTGACCATCTTCTCCGCGCTCACCGGCCGTACCGTGGCCGAGCTGGCGGCGGCGTACGCCGGGCGCGGGTACGGCGACCTGAAGCAGGACCTGGCCGAGGTGGTGGTGGAGTTCCTCAGCCCGGTCCAGGCCCGGACCCGGGCCTGGCTGGACGACCCGGCCGGGCTGGACAAGGTGCTGGGCGTGGGCGCGCAGAAGGCCGAGGAGGTGGCCCGGGCCACCCTGCGCGACGTGTACCAGCGGGTCGGGTTCCTCGCCCGGGCCGGCGGCTGAGCCGCGGGTGGACGCCGTACCGGTACGGATCGGGGTCGCCATCGGCATCCCGCCGCCGTGGGGGGCGCAGCTCGACCGGGTCCGGCGGCGCGCCGGTGACCCGCAGGCGGCGCAGATCCCGTCGCACCTGACGCTGCTGGGCCCGACCGACGTGGCGCCGGCCGACCTGGCGCCGATCGAGGCCCACCTGGCCGCGGTCGCGGGCGGCGCGGTCGGGTTCGGCCTGGAACTGCGCGGTACCGGCACCTTCCGGCCGGTCAGCGAGGTGGTGTACGTGGCCGTGGCGGACGGGGCGGCGTGCTGCGCACGGCTGGCCGCCGCGGTGCGTACCGGCCCGCTGGACCGGCCGCCGCGCTTCCCGTACCACCCGCACGTGACCGTGGCGCACGACCTGGCCGGTGCGGCGCTGGACGCGGTGGCCGCGCGGCTGGCCGGGTTCCAGGCCCGGTTCGCGGTGGACCACCTCACGCTGTACGTGCACGGTCCGGACGGGCGGTGGCGCCCGGTACGGCACTTCCCGCTCCGGGTACCGGCGGTCCAGCCGTCCGGACAGTGATCAGGTTAAGATCATCGTCCCGTATAACTTTGCGTAGTCTCATCCGCACCGGGCTTCATTGGCGCTGATCTTTACCAATTGTTGTCCACAAGGGAGCGTTCTCCGCTTCCGGGACCGCCGCCCGCTACGCCATTGTCTGTCCTCGTGCAGCCAGCGAAGCTTGACCAGATCGCGGCCGGGCAGCACGGTCTCTTCACCCGGGGGCAGGCCCGCGGCTGCGGGTACTCCAGTTACCAGGTGCGGCGCAGGGTGGCCAGCGCCGAGTGGGTGGCCGTGCTGGGCCCGGTACTCGTCCGTGCCGGTGTCCCGTTGACCCCGGCGCTGTACGACATCGCCGCCAGCCTGGCCGTACCCGGCGGCGTGCTGGCCGGGCCGTCCGCGGCCCGGATGCACGGCATGCCGGTACGCGAGTCGGGCCAGTTCGTCGCCATCGGCGCGCCGGGCCGCCGGGCGGTACCGGGGGTGCGGTTCCTGCGCGACCCGCTGCCCGGCTCCGACGTGGTCACCATCGGCGGGATCAGCGTCACCGGGCGGTCCCGTACCGTCTTCGACTGCGTCCGGGTGCTGACCGACGGCCCGGCGATCGAGCTGCTGGACCGGGCGCTGCGCGAGCACTGGATCGGCTGGGAGGAGTTCACCGCGAGGGTTCGCTCGTTCGCCGGCCGGCACGGCGCGCCCCGGCTGGCCGCGCTCACCGGCGTGGCCGGGGTACACACCCGGTCCCGGGCCGGGCACCTCGCGGTGGACCTGCTGCGCGGCGCGCACCTGACCGGCTGGAGCGCCAGCATCGGGCTGCGGGACCGGCGGGCCGGTACCGGCGGCGCCAGCGAGATCGTGTTCCGGCAGGAGCGGCTGGTGATCCAGATCCTCCCGCCGGTCCGGGCCGTGGTACCGGCGGCGGGACCGCGGCCCGGTACCGATCCGCCCGGCGCCGGTACCGGCGGGCGCCGGCACGGTACCGGCCCCGGCTGGACGGTACTGCGGTTCGACCTGCGGGACCTGACCGACGACCCGCAGGGGGTGGTCACCAGCATCCGGGCCGCGCTGCGCAAGGTACGGGACCCGCCCGGGCCGTACGAGCTGTCGGAAAGGTGACGATCATGCCGGTCCGGCGCCGGGGACCGCCGGGCGGCCCGCGAAACGGCCGCGTTTCGCACCCGGCAATGGCGGCGCGGGCCGGGGCCGGCCGGCATGATGTCCCGGTGGGTGCACTCGTGACGCTAGACCTGCCGGCGGACTCGCCGATGCTGTCCCTGCCGTGGATCATCACCTTCGGCCCGATCTCCGACGAGGAGCAGTGGGAGCCGGTGGTGGTGGGGCCGTACGAACGGCCGCACGCGCTGGCCCTGGCCGAGGAGATCGTGGCCGACGAGGAGCTGATGGCGGTGGTGGAGCCGCTGCTGCCGTACACCTCGGTGGCCGACATCCGGGCCGAGATCGCCTCGGCGATCGAGGCCGACGAGGAGGAGGCCGACGCGGACTCCGACGGCGACAGCGCCGACGGGGTGGACGGTGACACACCCGACGGCGCGGACGGCGCGACCGGCGACGGGGACCCGGCCGAGCCCGCCGAGCACGCGGGGCCGCCGACGCCGGAAGAGATCCGGGCCGGTTTCGTCCGGATCGCCGCCCGGCTCATCGAGCTGCCGCAGTAACCCGGGCCGGTACCGGACCGAGGTCAGCGCGTGACCAGCGCCGGCCGGACCGCGCCGGTGGAGCCGCGGACCACCAGTTCCGGCCCGAACACGTACTCGGTGTGCGGGGCGGGCTGCCCGTTGATCGCGTCCACCAGCGCGTGTACCGCCGCGTTGGACATCGCCCGGACCGGCTGGCGCAGCGTGGTCAGCGGCGGGTCGGTGAAGGCGATCAGCGGCGAGTCGTCGTACCCGACCACGGACACCTCCCCGGGGATGGACAGTCCCCGGGCCCGGGCCGCCCGGATCGCGCCCAGCGCCATCAGGTCCGAGCCGCAGATGATGCCGGTGACCCCGCGTTCGAGCAGCCGGTCGGCCGCGGCGTGCCCGCCCTCGACCCCGAACAGGGACAGCTCCACGTCCTCGGGCAGCCCGTACGAGCGCACCGCGCCGAGGTACCCGGACAGCTTGCGCTGTACCGGGGAGTACCGCTCCGGCCCGGAGATCAGCCCGATCCGCCGGTGCCCGAGCGACTGCAGGTGTGCCACCGCGAGCTGCCCGGCCAGCTTGTCGTCGCAGGAGATGAACGGCGCGGAGAGGTCGGCCACGAACCCGTTGATCAGCACGATCGGCAGCGGCCGGTCGATCAGCTTGCGGTACCGGTCCGGGTCGGTGGACGTGTCGGCGTGCAGCCCCGACACGAAGACGATCCCGGCCACCGAGCGGTCGAGCAGCATCTCCACGTACTCGTCCTCGGTCACCCCGCCCGGCGTCTGGGTGCACAGTACCGGCGTGTACCCGTGCTGGGCCAGCGCCGACTCGATGATCTGCGCGAACAGCGGGAAGATCGGGTTCTCCAGCTCCGGGGTGACCAGGCCGACCAGGCCGGCGCTGCGTTTGCGCAACCGGTCGGGGCGCTCGTACCCCAGCACGTCCAGCGCGGTCAGCACCTGCTGGCGGGTGTCGGCGCTGACGCCGGGCTTGTCGTTGAGTACCCGCGAGACGGTGGCCTCGCTCACCTTCGCCTGACGGGCGATGTCGGCGAGCCGGGCGCGGGGTGGCTCCGGTGGCATGTCCCGAACTGTAAACCATCCCGCAACGATTTGCGAAAGGTTTCTGCAAGCCCTTTCATTTCCTGCAACACGTTGCTAACGTTCCCGGCACCTGAAACCACCGGGACCCGTACCGCACCACCCCACGCGCGGCGGCCCAACCCGCCGCGGGTACCTGAACGCACGGTGGCAGCACCGTGGACCCACCGTTGATGTCGTGCACGCGGTCGATGTCGTGCACGCAGCCGATGTCCTGCACACACTGTCGAACAGGAGAACCCCATGCGCATCCGTACTGCGGGTGTGATCGCCGCGGCCGCGCTCGCGCTGGTCGCCGCCGGCTGCAGCAAGAGCAGCGGTACCACCGCGGGCGCCAGCAGCTCCGCCAAGGCGGGCGGCGGCACCGTGGTGATCTGGGCCGACGACCAGCGGGCCGCCGCGCTCAAGCCCTTCGCCGAGAAGTTCGGCAAGGACAACGGCGTCACCGTCCAGGTCCAGGCGATCTCGAAGGACCTGCAGACCAACTTCGTCACCGCCTCGCAGTCCGGTAAGGGGCCCGACATCGTCGTCGGCGCGCACGACTGGATCGGCAACCTGGTCCAGAACGGCACCATCGACCCGGTCCAGCTCAGCGACGCGCAGAAGAGCGGCTTCGCGGACGTGGCGCTCAAGGCGGTCAGCTTCAACGGCCAGCTGTACGGCGTGCCGTACGCGATCGAGAACATCGCCCTGATCCGCAACACCGACCTGGCCCCGACCGCCCCGGCCACGCTGGACGACCTGGTCACCCAGGGCGCCGCGTTGAAGAAGGCGGGCAAGGTCACCAACATCCTGTCGCTGCAGGTCGGCCAGACCGGCGACGCGTACCACCTGGAGCCGCTGTTCACCGCCGGCGGCGGGTACCTGTTCGGGCAGAAGTCCAACGGCCAGTGGGACCCGACCGACCTGGGCGTGGGCAAGCCGGCGTCGATCGCCGCGGCGCAGAAGATCTTCTCCTTGGGGGAGAAGGGTTCCGGCGCACTGACCCGGTCCATCACCAGCGACAACGCGATCCCGACCTTCACCGGCGGCAAGACCGCGTTCCTCATCTCCGGTCCGTGGGCCATCGCCGACATCAAGAAGGCCGGGGTCAAGTACGACATCACCCCGATCCCGACCTTCGCCGCCGGGGGCAGGCCGGCCGCGCCGTTCGTCGGCGTACAGGCGTTCTACCTCGCCAGCAAGGGCAAGAACAAGGCGCTGGCGTCGGAGTTCGTGACCAACTACCTCACCGGTACCGACCTGCAGGTGGCGCTGTACCAGGCCAACCCGCGCCCGCCGGCACTGACCGCCGCGCTGACCAAGGTCGAGTCCGCCGACCCCGACGTGCAGAAGTGGCTGGACGCCAGCAAGAACGGGACCCCGCTGCCGAACATCCCGCAGATGGCGGCCATCTGGGACCCGCTGGGCAAGGCGGAGGCGGCGATCATCGGCGGCGCGGACCCGGCCACCACGCTGGCCACCGCGGCCAAGGCCATTACCGACGCGATCAACAAGTAACCGTCGCCGTGGCCACGCAGCACCTGCCGGGCGCGGGGGAGGCGACTCCCCCGCGCCCGGGCGGCGCCGCCGCACCCGGCGGGCGCGGTTCCCGGATTCCGGAGCCACCCGGTACCACCAGCGGGACGGTCGCCAAGATCGTGACGCTCGGCCTGGCCGGTGGGCTCGCCCTGTGGGGCGCCTTCCCGCTGATCTCGGCGCACGCCTGGGCCGGCCTGGCGGTACTGGTCGTGGTCACCGCGGCCATCTTCACGGTGTACCTGTCCCGGCGCCGGATCCCGTTGAAGTACCTCGTGCCGGGTACCCTGCTGCTGATCGCCTTCCAGGTGATCCCGGTGCTGTACACGGTGAGTACCGCCTTCACCAACTACGGCGACGCGCACCGTGGCAGCAAGTCCGACGCGGTCACCTCGATCCAGTCCGCCTCGGTCAAGCAGGTACCCGGTTCGGCCGAGTACGGCCTGACCGTGGCGACCAGGGGCGACCCGGCCACGGGTACCCTGGTGTTCCTGCTCGCCGACCCGGCCGGCAGGGCGTACCTCGGCGACGCCGGCGGGCTGCATCCACTGTCCACATCGCAGGCGTCGGTCTCCGGCGGCCGGGTCACCGAGGCGTCCGGGTACACCCTGCTGAACCTGGGCCAGGCCAGTACCCGCAGCACCGACATCACCAGCCTGAGCGTACCCACCGCGGACGGCGCGATCCGGGCCAACGGCATCACCCGGGCGTACGACGGCAAGGCCAGCCAGCACTACGACGCCGGCTGCGACTGTGTCACCGACACCGAAACCGGCCAGGTGTGGAAGGCCGACAACAACGTCGGGTCCTTTGTGGACGGTGATGGGCAGAGGCTGCCGCAGGGCTGGCGGGTCAACGTCGGGTTCAGCAACTTCACCCGGGTGGTCACCGACTCGCGGATCTCCAGCCACTTCCTCGCCACGCTGGTGTGGAACTTCGCGTTCGCGCTGGGCTCGGTGCTGGTCACCTTCGTGCTGGGGCTGGGCTGCGCGATGGCGTTGAACTCCGACCGGCTGCGTGGCCGGTCGGTCTACCGGGTCCTGCTCGTGCTGCCGTACGCGATGCCGTCCTTCGCCATGCTCCTGGTCTGGAGCGACATGTTCAACCAGGATTTCGGCCTGATCAACAAGTTGTTGTCGGCGGACGTGGACTGGTTCGGCGGTACCTGGTCGGCCCGGTTCTCGGTGATCCTGGTGCAGTTGTGGCTGGGGTACCCGTACATGTTCCTGGTGTCCACCGGGGCGCTGCAGGCGATCCCGAAGGAGTTGGGCGAGGCGGCGCAGATCGACGGCGCCAGCGCCTGGGGCCGGCTGCGCCGGGTGACCCTGCCGCTGTTGCTGGTGGCGCTGTCGCCGCTGCTGATCTCCTCGTTCGCGTACAACTTCAACAACTTCAACGCGATCCGGCTGACCACCGACGGGGGACCGTTCCCGCCGAGCGACTCCAGCGTCGGCGCGACCGACCTGCTGATCACCTACACCTACCGGCTGGCCTTCGGCGGGTCCGGCGCCCAGTTCGGCTTCGCCGCCGCGATCTCGGTGTACATCTTCGCCATCGTCGCGCTGGTGTCCGTGATCAGCTTCCGGCGTACCCGCCGCCAAGAGGAGGTTTACGCATGACCGAGCGCAGCGAGCGCAGCGAGGGCCGCGAGGGCATGCCCAGTCGGCACGGCATGACCGAGCGCACCGAGCGTAGCGAGGGCGGCAGGTACGGCAGCGAGGGCCGCGAGGGCATGCGCGGCGCGGGTCGGCGGGACAGCGGGGTACGGCCATGACGCAGTGGCTGCGCCTGGTCGGCTGGCGCCACATCGTGGGGGTACTGGCCGTCGCGTTCTCGCTGTTCCCGATCGTGTTCGTGGTCTCGGCCGCGGTCAACCCCGTCGGTACCCTGTCGTCCACCCAGCTTCTGCCCACCGGGGCCGGCCTGGGCAACTTCACCGACCTGTTCACCAAGACCAGCTTCGGCCGGTGGTACCTCAACTCGGTGCTGATCGCCGGGTTCGCCTCGGCCGCCGGGGTCTTCCTGTCCATGCTCGCCGCGTACGCGTTCTCCCGGATGCGGTTCGCCGGGCGCCGGGTCGGCCTGATGTCGCTGCTGCTGATCCAGATGTTCCCGCAGTTCCTGGCGCTGGTGGCGATCTACCAGATGTTCACCACGATCGGCGGGTACTACCCGGCGATCGGGCTGAACACCCAGGCCGGCCTGATGCTGCTGTACCTCGGCGGCGCGCTGGGCGTGAACACCTGGCTGATGAAGGGTTTCCTGGACACCGTGCCACGGGAGCTGGACGAGTCGGCGGTGATGGACGGGGCCACCCACGCCCAGACCTTCTTCCGGATCACGCTGCCGCTGGTGACCCCGATCCTCGCGGTCACCGCACTGCTCGGCTTCATCGGCACCATCAACGAGGTGTTGATGGCCAGCGTCTTCCTCACCAGCCCGGAGACCAAGACCCTCGCGGTCGGCCTGTACGGGCTGCTGCAGGGCCAGCGCAACGCCAACTTCGGCATGTTCGCGGCCGGTTCGCTGCTGACGGCGGTACCGACCGTGCTGCTGTTCCAGTACCTCCAGCGGTACATCGTGTCGGGCCTGACCGCCGGCGCGGTGAAAGGGTGATTCCGGCCCACCACGACGGGTCCACCCGGTACGTTGCCGACCCGTACCCGGAGCTGGGCCAGACCGTGACGGTATGGGCGACCGTACCGCCGGACGTGCGCGAGGTGCACGTACGGTCCACACCGGACGGTGAGCCGCACTTCACCGCCGCCACGCGGGACCGTACCGTCGCCGGGCAGGCGTGGTGGCGGGCCGAGGTGGCGGTACGCAACCCGGTGACCAACTACCGGTTCCTGCTGCGTGGCGGCTCTGGCGGGTACCAGTGGCTCACCGCACTGGGGGTGGTCGGGCACGACGTGCCGGATGCCACCGACTTCCGCCTGGTGGCCCACCCCGCGCCGCCGGCCTGGGCGGCCGACGCGGCGGTGTACGAGATCTTCCCGGACCGGTTCGCCCGCTCCCCGGCGGCGGCCGACCGGGAGGTCCCGGACTGGGCCGTCCCGTGCGCCTGGGAGCAGCCGGTCGTCGGCCACGGACCGCAGACGCCGCGCCAGTTCTACGGCGGCGACCTGGACGGCGTGACCGGGCACCTGGACCACATCGCCGGCCTCGGCGCGAACACGGTGTACCTGACGCCGGTCTTCTCGGCCCGATCCAACCACCGGTACGACGCGACCACGTTCGACCGGGTGGACCCGCTGCTGGGCGGCGACGCGGCGCTGCACCGGCTGGCCGACGCGCTGCACCGCCGGGGGATGCGGCTGATCGGCGACATCACCAGCAACCACACCGGGGACGCGCACGAGTGGTTCACCGGTCCGGACCGCGGGTCGCTGTACTACTGGTACCCCGACGGCAGCTACGAGTGCTGGTGCGGCCACACCAGCCTGCCCAAGCTGGACTGGGGCTCGGCCGAGCTGCGCCGGCGGTTCGCCGGCGGCGCGGACTCGGTGGTGGCCCGCTGGCTGTCCGAACTGGACGGTTGGCGGGTGGACGTGGCGAACATGACCGGCCGGCGCGGTGCGGACGACCACGCACACACCGCGGCCCGGCTGATCGCCGACACGGTACGGGCGGCCCGCCCCGATGCGCTGCTGGTGGCCGAGCACGGCCACGACGCGACCGGTGACCTGGACACCGGCGGCTGGCAGGGCACGATGAACTACGCCGGCTTCACCCGTCCGGTGTGGACCTGGCTGCGCGCGCCGGAGCTGGACCTGCCCGACTTCCTCGGCGTACCGGGCGGGGTGCCGAGGCTGGACGGCCACGCCGTCGCGGCCACCATGACCGGGTTCGGCGCCCGCATGTCCTGGCGGTCCCGGACCGGATCGTGGTGCCTGCTCGGCTCGCACGACACCGCCCGGATCCGTACCGTGGTCGGCGACCCGGACCGGGTGGAGGTGGCCGTCGCGCTGATGTGCACGCTGCCGGGTACCCCGATGGTGTTCGCCGGGGACGAGCTGGGCCTGACCGGGGTCAACGGGGAGGATGCCCGGCGCCCGATGCCGTGGGCGCGGCCGGACCGGTGGGACACCGCCACCCTGGGCCGGTACCGGAGCCTGCTGGCGCTGCGCGGGGCGCAGGAGGCGCTGCGCCACGGCGGGCTGCGGATGGCGTACGTGGACGCGGACACGCTGGCGTACTGGCGCGAGACGGCCGGGCAGCGGCTGCTGGTGCTGGTCCGGCGGGCGCCGGGCCGGCCGGGCGCGGTGGTACCGGGCGCGTGCGGCGGGACCAACCTGTACGGCGGCGCGCCGCTGGTACCGGCCGGCGATGCCGCGGTGGAGCTGCCCGCGGACGGGCCGACGGTACAGGTCTGGGCCTGCGACTGAGCGCGGCCCCCACCGAACGGGTACCGGCGGTGCGGCTCGGTAGTCTCGACGGGTGCGAACACCGAGGAGCACCGTACGGGTACCCGCTGTCATCGCCGCCGTGGCGGCGGCGCTGCTGCTGGCCGTGCCGCTGGCCGGGTGCGCCACCGGCGGCCCGCCGGCGCTGACCATCGGGCTCGCACTGGACCCGACCGGGCCGGCCGACGCCTCGGTCAACGGGCTGGTCGCCGCCACCGTCGCGGCGACCCGCAACCGGCTGGGGCGCCGCGTCGCCACGGTACGGACGTTCACCGCCCGGCCGGGCGAGCGGGACCAGGACAAATACCAGCGGCTGGCCATCCTG
>Ga0209069_10001999_pt1 | contig 10516 bp, 13 predicted proteins | sample Str013_2_FD_187202 | JGI IMG/M metagenome (GOLD analysis project Ga0209069, IMG submission 187202) | Freshwater sediment microbial communities in response to fracking from Pennsylvania, USA - Straight Creek_MetaG_SC_2013 (SPAdes) (version 2) | ecosystem: Environmental > Aquatic > Freshwater >...
ATGCCGGCGAGCCCGAGGCCGGCGCCTATGAAGCTGACGATGAAGCCGGCGAACACCTTGAGCATGGTGTGGCCCGCCATCATGTTGGCGAACAGACGCACCGAGAGGCTGACCGGCCGCGTGAAATAGGAGATCACCTCGATCGGCACCAGCAGCAGCAGCATCACGGCGGGTACGCCCGAGGGCACGAACAGCTTTAGGAAGCCAACGCCGTGCTTGGCGATGCCGATCAGCGTCACGCCGATGAAAACGGTCGCAGCCATGGCGAAGGTGACGATGATGTGGCTGGTGGACGTGAACGGGGCAAACACGCCCGGGATATTGATCAGGCCGAGCAGGTTCGAGACCAGGATGAACATGAACAGGGTGAAGACGAACGGGAAATAGCCCATCGCCTCCTCGCCCGCCGTCTGCTTGACGATGTTCTCGACGAACTCGTAGGCCATTTCCGCAACTGACTGGATGCGGCTGGGGATCAGCGAGCGGTTGCGCATCGCGAACCAGATGAAGGCGACGATGATCGCGGCCGCCATCAGCATGGAGAGGGCCGAATTGCTGAAGCTGGCGTCGTAGCCAAAGAGTGACCAGTGCGTGTAGCGCACGATCTCGAACTGGTGCATCGGGTTGGGCAGACCGCCACCGGCCTGCTCGGCTGCGCCCGTCACGGCCTTGGCGGCCTCGGCCGCGGTCGTCGTTGCTGCGTCAGTCGTCGTCGCCATCTTTTCCCGCCGGCAAGTCCTTGCCACTATTGCCACCGGACTCGGCCATGATCTGCCGGTAGGTCCGGATCAAATTCGTCACCCCGGCAGCGATGCCGAAGCAGAGAAACACCAACAACAGGACGGGTGAGGTCCCAAGCAGTTTGTCCAGGCCCCAGCCGATCCCCGCGCCCAGCACCGGCGCAAGCACCAGGTCCATGGCCATCTGCATTCCGTAGCCCAGCGCCTGGTTGCGCCGTACCTCGTCGCTTTTCACGACAGGCTTGTTACGCACGGCTTCAACATTGTCCAGCCGCTTGCCCAACTCCGACAGGCGCTGCTCATAGGCCTTGCGCTCGTCGGGGCTGATCTCGCCGCGGTCGTTACCGCCCGAACCTGACATGAGAAGCCTCGGAATCAGAGGCAGAAACGCCGATGGACCACCGGACGCCGCGCACCATAGTTGCGGGTCTTGGGGGTGTCAAGGATGGCGCGCAGGCCGGGGGTGACGAGAAAATACCTGCGATTACAGCGTGTTACGAGTGCTGCGGCATTATGGGCGGGGGCTGCTTTGCCGCTCCGGAAGATGCGAATCTTCCCTCTCCCCTCAGCGCGACTTCGCGCCGAGGGGAGAGGAGGCCGCCCCTCGCAGCCGCCTTTGGCGGCAAGAGCTGGGCCGGCCGGTGAGGGGCAGCCGTTTGCCCTGGCAGTTTGCTCGGTGCGGCAGATGCCTTTTATGTCGCCGCCCCTCACCCCGGCCCTCTCCCCCTCGCATATAGGATGCGAGGGGGAGAGGGGGATACTTTGCGCTACCAGAACGCCGGCAGCAGCGGGCTCAGCGTCGGGCCCATCCGCAGCGCACCAGCCGCTTTGGCCAATCCCGTGGCATCGTCCGTGTCCACCGCCATTCCGCACAGCGTCGCTTCGCCAATTGCCGGCTCGAAGCGGGTGCGCGGGATGCGGGTGAGGAAGCGCGATATGGGCTCGGCCGGGTCCATGCCGAGCACGGAGTTATAGTCGCCGCACATGCCGACATCGCTCTGGTAGGCGGTGCCGCGTGGCAGAATGCGGTCATCGGACGTGGGCGTGTGGGTGTGTGTGCCAACGACAAGGCTGGCGCGGCCGTCGACCAGATGCCCCAGCGCCTGCTTCTCCGACGTCGCCTCGGCGTGGAAGTCGATGACGATGGCATCGCAGCCGTGCTTCAGCGGGCAGGCGGCAAGCTCGCGCTCGACCTGCACGAACGGCCCGTCATATTCGCTCATGAACACTTGGCCGATCGGGTTCATCACCAGCACGTCGGCCCCATTGCGTGCTTTGAACAGGCCAACGCCCTTGCCAGGCGTGCCAACCGGCAGATTGAGCGGGCGCAGCATCCGGTCGTGCCGCTCGATGAAGACCAGCGCCTCCTTCTGGTCGAAGGCGTGGTTGCCGGTGGTGACGACATCGGCGCCGGCATCGATCAGGTCGAGATAGATCGCCTCGGTGATGCCAAAGCCGCCCGCCGCGTTCTCGCCATTGACGATGACGAAATCGAGCTTGTGCTGGGTGATGAGCTTGGGCAGGTGCTCGGTGACGGCGTTGCGGCCAGAGCGGCCGACGACGTCGCCGAGGAAGAGGATGCGCATGGGGGATCAGATTCCGAAGGAGCGGACGCCCGAAGGCGTGAGGATGTGGTCGAGGCGCTGGTCGTGAGCCTCGCGCGGGACGGCGGGGGCCTGCTGGCAGTCATAGGCGATGCCGATGGTGGTGACGTTCTGGGCGGCGCGCAGGAGGGCGAGGGTGCGGTCGTAGTATCCCCCGCCGTAGCCGATGCGGAAGCCGGAGGAATCATAGACGGCAATGGGGACGAGCAGTGTGGAAGGTTGAATTGCTTGGACGGACTGAGGGGGATTTTGGAGGCCGAATGGGGCGCTGACGAGGGCGTCGCCGGGCTGCCAGCGGCGGAACGTCAAGGGTGAATGCTTGGCCGTGACCACGGGCAGCGAGAGCCGCCAGCCGGCTTTGAGCAGCGCTTCCATCAACGGCAGCGGCGAGAGTTCGTCGCGGATCGGCAGGTAGCCGCTGACCTCCCCCGGCGGGCCCAGGCCGGCGAACAGCGGCAGGCCATGGTCGCGGATTTTCAGCGCCGAATCCGCGCCGCTCCGGGCTGATTCGCTTGCTCTCAGCGCCAGCGCCCGGCGGCGTAGAACCGCCTTTTCGTCAGGAATTTGGGTCATGCCCGCGCCATTAAGCAGAGGCGGGGCTGGGCGGCAAGCGTGCAGAGCCACAGTGGCCGTTGGCCGGTTCAGATCCCGCATGGTCCCTACTAAGTAGGTGGGCGCCATATGTCCGGAACCACGGCTCCGGCCAGGGACAGCTCCCTTGCGTATCTTATCGGCCCCGGGGAAATGTGTTGGCCTGACGCACCCCGCAGCCCTGCACCGGCCCAGTATGCCGGGTTTTGCGGCCAAACACCAAGGCTAAGTGTCCAGCAGCTTGTGGATGGCGGCGATGGCGCTTTCGATGCGGCGGGACAGGTCGCGGCGGCCCGTCTCCAGCTCGGCAATCCGGGCATTTGCGGCCGCCAGTTCGCGGCGCAGGCCCGCCTCAACCGCAGCCGGGCTGGCGGCCGGAGCCTTTCGCGGCGACTTGGCGCGCGGCGCGTCCAGGCGCGTTCTTGCCATGGGGGATCTCCGTATGGCCGGTCCAGCCAACATGGTTCACAGTAGTGACACCCAGGGCGGCACGTCAAATAACGGCTTGGTATACTTCTTCCCCCGAATTCCTGGCTTTGTGCGGCAAACCGTTGACCAGATGGGACAAAGCCCATAGATTGCGGTTCATGAAGGGTCTCAGCCAGTCCGTGCAGCCGCACCCCGCTTCGCACCATTGCGCGTAAGCGCAATCACCCTCCCATTCTCAAGACCCATTCCCCAAGCCTGCCTGTTCCTGCATAAGGGACGCTGATGTTTGCCTTGATGCTTAACGGAGGCCGTTTTGGCTGATCTCCTGCGCCTTGCCATCCAGAAGTCCGGCCGCCTGTTCGAGGGCACCCAGGCGCTCCTGAAGGAGTGCGACATCGAGTTTTCCAGCGGCAAGGCGGCGCTGAAGGCCCGTGCCTTCGATTTTCCGGTCGAGTTCTACTTTTTGCGCGATGACGACATTCCGACTTACGTCGCCGACGGCGTGGCGGACGCGGGCATCGTCGGGCTCAATGCGCTGAAGGAATCCGGGGCCGAAGTCAGCATCGCCGAGCCGCTCGGCTTCGGCAAATGCCGGCTGTGCCTGGCGGTTCCCAAGGGCACGGCTTTCAAGGAGGCGGGTTCGCTGGCGGGCAAGCGCATCGCCACCAGCCACCCACGCATCCTGCGCGACTACCTCAAGGCCAATGGCGTCGGCGCGCATATCCACGAATTGTCGGGCTCGGTGGAAATCGCGCCCAGCATCGGGCTCGCCGAAGCGATCTGCGATCTGGTCAGCACCGGTTCGACGCTGGCCAGCAACGGCCTTGTCGAGGTCGAGACGGTGCTCGAATCCGAAGCCGTGCTGATCACCCGCAAGAACCTGCCCGCTGGGCTGCAATCGGTGCTCGACCAGCTCATCTTCCGCGCCCGCGCCGTGCGCAAGGCCCGGCACAACAAGTACATCATGCTCAACGCGCCCAATAAGTCGCTGGACAAGATCATCGCGCTGATCCCCGGCTCCAAGAGCCCGTCCGTGCTGCCGCTGGCCAAGGGCGAGTGGAGCGCCGTGCATTCGGTGATCTCGGATCACGACTTCTGGGAGGTCATCGGCAGCCTGAAGGCCGCGGGCGCCGAGAGCATCCTGGTGCTGCCCATCGAGAAGATGATCGCGTGAGAGGGCGAGACGCCATGACCATCGCCATCATCAAGTACAACGCGGGCAACACGGCTTCGGTCGTTAACGCGCTCAACCGGCTCGGCGTCGAACCTTTGGTGACCGAGGACGAGAGCGAGATCCGCGCCGCCACGCATGTCATCCTGCCCGGCGTCGGCCATGCCGGATCGGCGATGGCGCATCTGAGGGAGCGCGGGCTCGATGCGATCATCCGCAAGGTCGAGAAGCCGTTTCTCGGCATCTGCGTCGGCTTGCAGCTCTTGTGCGCCTGGAGCGAAGAGGCGGACACGACCGCCATCGGCGTGTTCCCCGAAAGGGTGCGGCGCTTCAAGCCGGGACTGAAGGTGCCGCATATGGGCTGGAACCAGACGGCACTCGACGGCACGGGACTTGGGGCCGGCACGCACCGCTTCTACTACCTCCATTCCTACGCCGCCGAGCTTGGCCCCGACACCATCGCAACCTGCGACTATGCCGGCGACTTCTCCGCGATCCTGCGCAAGGACAATTTTCTCGCGGTGCAGTTCCACCCCGAGAAGAGTGGCAAGGCCGGAGCAGAGCTGCTGGCGAGGTTCCTGGCGTCATGACCGAGATCGTCCCGGCAATTGACCTCATTTCCGGGCGCGTGGTGCGGCTCAAGCAAGGCAGCTTTGACGCGCAGACCGATTATGCGGACGATCCCGTCGCCATCGCCAGGCGCTATGCGGCGGCGGGGGCGCGGCGGCTGCATGTGGTGGACCTGGATGGCGCGCGGGCCGGGCGGCCGATGCAACTTGAACTCGCGGAGCGCATGGCCAAGGAGAGCGGGCTTGTCACCGATTTCGGCGGCGGCGTGCGGACATTCGAGGACGTGGACGCTGTATTGGCGGCTGGCATGGCGCAAGCCAACATCGGCAGCGCCGCGATCCGCGATCCCCAGGTGATGCGGCGCGCGCTGGGCGAATTTGGCGGCGCGCGGATCATCCTGGCCGCCGATGCACGGGACGGCAAGGTGGCGGCGGCGGGCTGGAAGGATCAGACCGAGCTGACACTGGAAGCCCTCATTGAACGCTTCACCGGCGACGGCCTCGCCTGGGTGCTCACCACCGACATCGCCCGCGATGGAATGCTGAGCGGTCCGGCGACTGAGCTTTATCGGGGGCTCAAGGCGCGTTTTCCCAAGCTCGGCCTCATCGCCTCCGGCGGCGTCGCGCGCATAGAAGACATCGCCGCGCTGGCTGCCACGGGCACCGAGCGCGCCGTCGTCGGCAAGGCGCTGCTGGACGGTCACATTTGCCTGGAGGAGCTTGCCCGCAATGCTCGCTAAACGCATCATCCCCTGCCTGGACGTGCGCCATGGCCGCGTGGTCAAGGGCATCAAGTTCGAGGGCCTGCGCGATACCGGCGATCCGGTCGCGCTCGCCACCAGATATGTCGAGGAGGGCGCCGACGAACTCGTGCTGCTCGACGTGGTGGCGACGCAGGAGGCGCGTGCGGCGTTTGCCGATGTGGTGGGCCAGGTCGCCCGCGCGCTCAGCATTCCGTTCACCGTCGGCGGCGGCATCGGCTCCATCGAGACGGCCCGCGCGCTGATCACGGCGGGGGCGGACAAGGTGTCGGTCAACTCGGCAGCGCTGCGGCGGCCGGAATTGATCACGGAGCTGAGCGACGAGTTCGGCGCGCAGGCCGTGGTCGCGGCCATCGACGCCGAGGAGACGCCGGACGGCTGGCACGTCCGCACCATCAGCGGCACCACCGCGACGGGGCGCGAGGCGGTTGCCTGGGCCAAGGAGGCGGCGGAGCGCGGCGCGGGCGAAATTCTGCTCACGTCCATAACCCATGATGGCGTCAAGCAGGGCTTTGCCGTGGACCTGGTGCGCCGCGTGTCCGAGACAGTGCCAGTGCCGGTGATCGCGTCGGGCGGAGCGGGCACCGCGGCGCACTTCGCCGACGTGTTCAAGCGCGGCAAGGCCGACGCGGCGCTGGCCGCCAGCATGTTCCATTTCGGCGAGATTTCGGTGGGCGACTTGAAGCGCCAGTTGGCGAGTGAAGGAATTGAGGTGCGCCTTGAAGATTGATTTCGACAAGATGGGCGGGCTCGTCCCCGCCATCGTGCAAGATGCCAACAGCCGCGAGATGCTGATGCTCGGCTACATGAATGCCGAGGCGCTGGCCAAGACCGAGGCCGAGGGCGTGGTGACGTTCCACAGCCGCTCCAAGGGCCGGCTTTGGACCAAGGGCGAGACATCCGGCAACGTGCTGAAGGTCGTCTCGATCACACCCGATTGCGACAATGACGCGCTGCTGATCATGGCCGAGCCCGTTGGCCCGACCTGCCACACCGGCACGCAGAGTTGCTTCGTGGCCGGGCCCGATGGCGCACTTGCGCGGCTGGAGGCAATCATCGTTGCGCGCAAGGCGGCGGGGGCCACCGATAAGTCGTACACTGCCAAATTGTTCGCCGAAGGGCTGCCGCGCATCGCCCAGAAGGTGGGCGAGGAGGGCGTGGAAGTCGTCATCGCCGCGCTTTCGGGCACCGATGCAGAGCTGAGCGGCGAGGCGGCGGACCTGCTCTATCACCTCATCGTGCTGCTGCAAGCGCGCGGGCTTGGCCTGCGCAATGCCGTCGAAGTGCTGGAGAAGCGTGCGGCAAAGCGTCCGTGACCGTATCGGCCCGGAATGCGCAAGGCGCTGATACAATGAGAACAATTCCAAAACATAAATGTTGACCGCAGCACTCGGGTTTGCCAGTGAGGGCGTCGCTTCAACCGGAGACTGTCCCGAAAATGGCATCGCGCCACTGTTCCATCGCGAAAATGCTTGTACTGGCTGTCTCCCCTGCGGTGCTGATGCCAATCCAAACCCATGCCGCTGATCCAGCGCCGATTGTCGTCACGTTGAGTACAGATGGGTTCGCGCCTGCGGAAGTCAAGGTCCCCGCTGGGCAATCCTTCGTCCTCAAGTTTGTGAACCAGAGCCTTGCCGCCGCCGAAATCGAGGCCAAGGATTTCAAGGTGGAGAAGGTGGTGCCAGCGGGCGGCGAGATCGTCGTCAACGTCAAGCCGCAGGCGGCAGGCCGCTTTCTGTTCACCAACGAATACAAGGAAGACACCGCCCGGGGCTTCGTTGTTGTTGAATGACCACCCTGGGAACGTGAAGGCCGGACCGCAAGTATGCTCGCCGCACTGATCATAGTCTTCCGCGAGGTCATCGAGGCCGGGATGATCGTCGGCATCGTCGCCGCCGTCACCAAGGGCGTGCGCGGGCATGGTCTATGGATCGCGGGCGGAGTGTTGGCGGGCATTCTCGGCAGTTGCCTCGTTGCCGGCTTTGTCGGGGTGATCGCCGCCAGCTTTTCGGGCGCGGGCAACGAGCTGTTCAACGCTGCCATCCTCGGCCTCGCCGTGGTGATGCTCGGCTGGCACAATATCTGGATGGCCCAGCATGGCCGCGACCTCGCCAACGACCTTAAGCAGAAGGGCCGCGCCGTCGCATCGGGCCGCGCCACCTTGTGGGGCCTGGCGCTGGTTATCGCCGTCGCCGTGCTGCGCGAAGGGTCCGAGGTGGTGCTGTTCCTGTTCGGCGTGACGGTGGCCGATGGCGGTTCGCCGCTGGCGCTGCTGGCGGGCGGGCTCGGCGGCCTTGGCCTTGGCGTACTGGTCTCGATGCTGACCTATGCCGGCCTCGTCAAGATCCCCGCCCGCTACCTGTTCGCGGTGACGAGCGCGCTCATCGCCTTCCTTGCCGCCGGCATGGCCGCGCAGGCGGTGATGTTCCTGGAGCAGGGCAATTTCGTCACCCTGCTCGGCAGTGCGGTCTGGAACACCTCGGCGATCCTGTCTGACCGCAGCATTCCCGGCCGGGTGCTGCACACGCTGATCGGCTATTCCGACCAGCCGAGCGTGCTTCAACTGCTCGCCTATCTGGCGACGCTGGCGATCATTTTTGGCGCTGGCCGCTGGCTTGCGCCCAAGCAGGTTCCCCGGCCCAACGCAGTGTAAGTGCGGCGCTATCAGGCGGCTGGATTTGCCGACAACCACTCCAGCACCTGCTTGGCGTGCCCGGCCGGAGGATGCACCGGATCGAAGGCGTGGACGGTCCTGCCGCCGTCCAGGATCAGCGTGACGCGGCGCAGGAATGTCTCCTTGCCGGCCTTGAATGTTGGCAGCCCCCAGGCCTCGCGGATGTTCCCCGGCTCATCGCTTATCACCTGGAATGGCAGCTTCAGCCGCTCCACCATCTCGCGCTGATGTTCGCCCGTCTGGCCACTGATCGCCATCACGCGCACGCCCTTGGCGGCGAATCCGGCGGCGAGATCGCGGAAGCCCTCAAGCTCGGGCGTTGAGCCGTGCGCGCCAAGGAGTTCGTCCCACTCGACAGGGTTCGGCAATCCCGGACGCCCCGTCCACGGATAGATCACCGCGGCAACGCGGCCAGACAGGTCCATGCCCGGGGCAGCCGGCAATTCCTTGCCCAGCGGGAACCGCTTGGCCCCCTCGCCATCGTCGAACGGCGCGACGGCGATCGCATCTGGCGCCCAATAGGCATACCGGCCAACCTCGGCAAAGCCGAACTTCTTGTACAAGCGCAGCGCCGCCTCATTGGCATCGCCGACCTGCAAATGCAGCGTGTGCGCGCCTTCCTCCTTCGCCCAGGTCTCCAGCCCGCCCAATATCGCCCGCGCCCCGCCGCGCCCGCGCGTTTCCTCTCGCGTCGCGACGCACTCGATGGTGGCGATCTGGTCCTCCAGCGTCGCCAGCCCCGAGCTGAAGGTCAGCCCGCGCTTGCGCATGGAGGCAAAGGCGCGTGGGCTGGGCACCGCAGCGAGTATTTCAGCGACCGTGCGCTTGCGCGGCTCGTCAATGACGCTGAGATAGACCTTAAGCCAGTTGGGCGAGGGGAACGCCGTCCACTCGACGCCGTCCAGCTCATAGATCCGGCGGCTGACGGGCTTGGCCATGATGATGCCGCCGGACTCGCGCTTATAGCCGCGCGCCTCCAGGTTTGCCTGCAACCCGGCAGGCTCGCTGACATCCGACAGCCGGAAACGCGGACGGCGGCCGCGCGAGCGGTAGTAGAGTTCGACGCGGGCGATGGCGGCGTCCAGGTCCGCGCCATCGAAATCCAGCGTGAACACCGAGTTGGAGCGCCCGAAGCCGCCGCCCGAATGCCGCCAGACCCAGCCATCGACATTGGTGCTTTCCAGCGCCGGCCAGGCGGCGAACCCGGCCCGCTCGACGCGGCGCAAGTCGTCTCGGAACGGAACGTCTGTCATCCGCGATCCCGCAAGATGCGGCCCTTCTGGCGGTTCCAGTCGCGCTCCTTGATGGCGGCGCGCTTGTCGTGCACCTGCCGCCCCTTGGCCAGCGCGAGAGCCAGCTTGGCGATGCCGCGCTTGTTGAAATAGAGCTGCAACGGCACCAGCGTCATGCCCTCGCGCTGAATGGCGATCATCAACTTGCTGGCCTCGCGCTTCTTGAGCAGGATTTTGCGCGCCCGCTTGGGCTCGTGGTTGAAGCGGTTGGCCTCGTTGTAGATCGGGATGTTGGCGTTGATGAGGAACATCTCGCCGCCCTCGTCGGTGGCGTAGGCCTCCGCGATGGTCGCGCCGCGCGCCTGGCGCAGACTCTTGACCTCCGAGCCGGTGAGCACCAGCCCCGCCTCGATCACCTCTTCGATGCTGTAATTGTGCCGCGCCTTGCGGTTCTCGGACACGACCTTGCGGCCGTCATCGGGTTTAGCGGCCATGGGGCGGGGCCGCGCGGGCTTGTTGCGAAGTCGAATGCATGGCCCATGCGTTAACCGAGACGGCGGCCAATTGGAAGCGCTTGATGGGTGCGGCCTCATGGTTAACGCGCGCGGGCGGCGTGTGACGCAAGCTCAGGAGCGCAGGCGCCGGAGGCTGCAAATTGGTATTGATAAAGGCAGCCTTCCGGCGCCCACACCGCGGAGATTTTCGCCTGGAGACTGCCGTTGCCACGAGCCGGCCCCTTGCCGGG
>Ga0209069_10002000_pt1 | contig 10509 bp, 11 predicted proteins | sample Str013_2_FD_187202 | JGI IMG/M metagenome (GOLD analysis project Ga0209069, IMG submission 187202) | Freshwater sediment microbial communities in response to fracking from Pennsylvania, USA - Straight Creek_MetaG_SC_2013 (SPAdes) (version 2) | ecosystem: Environmental > Aquatic > Freshwater >...
CCGGTACCGTGCCGGAGCTGAGCGTGGATCTGGACCGCATCGCGCTGGCCGGGCACAGCTTCGGCGGCTGGACCGTGCTGGCCGCACCGGACTCCGACCCCCGGATCCGCGCCGTGGTGGCATTCGCGCCCGGCGGCAGTACCCACCCGCGGCCCGGCATCCTGCGCGCCGAGCTGCCGATGCGGTGGGGCCGGGAGGTCCCGGCGCTGGTACTGGCCGCCGCCGACGACGTGATGATCCCGCTGCCGGACGTGCTGGACGTGTACCACCGGGTACCCGCCGCCCGCCGGCTGTACGTGCTGCGCAGCGCCGACCACATGCACTTCGTCGACGACATCGCGGCGGTACACGAGACGATCCGGGCGACGCCGCTGCCCGGCGACGCGGCCTGGATCCCGGCGGCCATGCGCCCGGCCGCCGAACTGTGCCCGCAGCCGCAGGCGCACGACTTCGTCCGCGGGCTGACCCTGGCGCACCTGGACGCGGTACTGCGGGACGATCCGGCCGCGGCGGGGTTCCTCGCCCGGGACGCCCCGGCCGCGCTGGCCGCCCGGGGCGTCGACGCCTACCGGTACCCGGAGTGACACGGTCCCGTCCGCGGGACTATCGCGGTCAGTCCCGGGTGGCCGCCACGGCCGCTACCGACTCCTGCGCGATGGCCAGCTCCTCGTCGGTGGGTACCACGCACACCGCCACCCGGGCGCCCGGTGCCGAGACGACCCGCTCCCCCGTGGCCGCCGCGGTGTCCCGGGCCGGGTCGATGCCGATGCCCAGCGGGGCCAGCCCGGCCAGCGCCCGGGCCCGTACCGCCACCGCGTGCTCGCCGACGCCCGCGGTGAACGCCACCGCGTCCAACCGGCCCAGCACCGCGTGGTACGCCCCGACGTACTTGCGGATGCGGTGGCAGTACACGTCCAGCGCCAGCATGGCGGCCGGGTCGCCGTCGTCCACCCGGGACAGCAGGTCCCGTACGTCGTTGGCGCCGCACAGCCCGCGCAGCCCGCCCTGGCGCTCCAGCGCCGCCTCCACCTCGTCGGCGGACATCCCGGCGCGCAGCAGGTGGAACACCACCGCCGGGTCGATGTCGCCGCTGCGGGTACCCATGACCAGGCCCTCCAGCGGCGTCATGCCCATCGAGGTCTCCACGCTGCGCCCGCGCGCCACCGCGGTGGCGCTCGCCCCGTTGCCCAGGTGCAGCACGATCGTGTTCAGCTCGGCCAGCGGCCGGCCCAGCAGGGCCGCGGTACGCCCGGCCACGTACCGGTGCGAGGTGCCGTGGAACCCGTACCGGCGGATGCCGTGCCGGGCCGCGAGCGCGGCGTCCAGCGCGTACGTGGCCGCGGCGGCCGGCAGGTCGGCGTGGAACGCGGTGTCGAACACGGCCACCTGCGGCACCTGCGGGTACCGCTGCCGGGCCGCCCGGATGCCCTGCGCGTTGGCCGGGTTGTGCAGCGGCGCGAGCGGCGCCAGCTCGTCGATGGCGGCCAGTACCGTGTCGTCGACCACGGTCGCGGCGCGGAACCGGGTACCGCCGTGCACCACCCGGTGGCCGACCACGGCCAGCCCGTCCGCGGCCGCGCCCAGCTCGGCGACCACCTGTCCGAACGCCTCGGCGTGGTCACCGGCGCGGCCGCCGGCCTCGCCGATCCGCTCCACGATGCCGCTGGCCCTGGTCCGGTCGCCGCGCAGCAGCCGGTACTTCAGCGAGGACGACCCCGCGTTGAGGACCAGTACCAGCGGCTGCGTGCCGTGCTCCACGCTCACCGGGCCATTGTCGCGCGCGGGCCGGCCCCGGGCCGTACCGCGGCCCGGCGCGCCGCAGCGGCGGTACCGCGGCGCCCCTGGCGCGCCGCAGCGGCGGTACCGCGGCGCCCCTGGCGCGCCGCAGCGGCGGTATCGCGGCGCCCCTGGCGCGCCGCAGCGGCGGTAAGGGACCTACGGCCCTGCCCCGGTACCGGCTGTTGCGGGCACGGTGGATCCCTATACCGGAGGTGACCGTGTCCGTGATCCCCGCCACATCCGGTGGTACCGCGCCCGACCCGCGCGCGATCACCGAAGCCCTGGCCGAGGCCGCGGTCGCCGCCGGCCACGCCCCGTCCATCCACAACACCCAACCCTGGCGCTGGCGGCTGGACAACGACACCCTGGAGCTGCTGGTCGAACGCAGCCGGCTGCTCGGGGTCACCGATCCGGACCGCCGGCTGGCCATCCTGAGCTGCGGCACGGCGCTGCACCACGCCCGGGTCGCGCTGAGCGCGCAGGGCCTGCACGAGTACGTCGAGCGGATGCCCGACAGCGACGAGCCCGACCTGCTGGCCCGGGTACGCATCCTGAGCCGGATCCCGGTCACCGCGCCGGCGATGCGGCTGCTCCAGACGATCGCGGTGCGCTACACCGACCGCCGGCCGGTCACCGGTGACCCGGTGACCCCGGCCGACATCGAGGCGATCGCCGCCGCCACCGGGGCGCAGGGCGCGTGGCTGCACCGGCTGCGCCGGGACCAGGTCATCGAACTGGCCGCCGCGGCCGACCGGGCCCAGCAGGCCGAGTCGGCCGACCCGGCCTGGCGCGAGGAGATGGCGTACTGGACCGGCGGCGACCGTACCGGCGGCACGGGGGTACCCGACGCGGTCATCCCCGCGCACCGGCCGGACACGATGGTCCCCGGCCGCGACTTCGGCCACGCCGGGGCCCTGCCGACCGGTGCCGAGCACGACGCCGCGGCGGCGTACGCGCTGCTGTACGGGCAGGCCGACGAGATGCTCGACTGGCTACGCGCCGGCGAGGCACTCAGCGCGGCCTGGCTGACCGCCACCGAACTCGGGGTGAGCCTGCTGCCGCTGTCCGGCGCCGTGGAGGTACCGGGGACCCGGCGGATCCTGCGCGGCATGCTCGCCGGTACCGCGGTGCCGTACCTGGTGCTGCGGCTGGGCCGGGCGGACCCGGAGCACCAGGGGCCACCGCACACCCCGCGGCTGAACCCGGCCCAGATCATCCAGCGAGAGTGACGGCCAGGATGGACACGACCATCGATCCGGCGGTCATGACCGCCGCGGTGGCGGCGGCGATCCGTGCCCCGTCCATGCACAACGCCCAGCCCTGGCGGTTCCGGCTGGCGGCCGACCACCTCGACGTGTACGTCGACCCGGACCGGCAACTGCCGGCCTCGGACCCGCACGGCTGGGCGGTCCGGGTGGCCTGCGGCGCCGCGGTGTACAACGCCCGGCTGGCGCTGGCCGTGGCCGAGCAGCCGGCGCGGGTACGGCTGCGCCCCGACCCGGCCCAGCCGCTGCTGATCGCCCGGCTGATCCCGGAGCGGCACCGCCCGGCGAGCCCGCACGAGGTACGCCTGCACGCCGCCATCACCGAACGGCACTCCAACCGGCGGCCGTTCCGGTCCGAGACGGTACCGGCGGAGATCCGCCAGCGGCTGGTGCTGGCGGCCCGGGACGAGGGCGGCTGGCTGGAGCTGCTGATCGGGCGGATGCCGCTGGCCGGGGTGGCCGAGGTGGTCCGGGCGGCCCAGTCGGTACTCGAACGGGACCCGGCGTACCGGCACGAGATGGCCGCCTGGAGCCAGCGGGACAGCGCGTACGAGGGCATCCCGCCGGACGCGCGCGGCCCGCACCCGGAGCCGTGGGACCTGCTGGCGCTGCGGGACTTCGGTGGCCCGGAGCGGGCCGCCGGGCGCGACTTCGAGTCCGACCCGCTGGTGGCCGTGCTGGGTACCGTCGCGGACACCCCCAACGACCAGATCAACGCCGGCCAGGCGCTGCAGGCGGTGCTGCTGGCCGCGACCGCGGACGGGATCGCCACCTCGATGCTGTCCCAGGCGATCGAGGTACCGGCGGCGCGCGAGCAGCTGCGCCGCAGCCTCGGCCGCTCGGGTACGCCGCAGATGGTGCTGCGCATCGGGTACGGCGAGCCGGGGTACCCGACGCCACGCCGGCCGCTGGCCGACGTCATCGACTCCTGAGGTACCCGCATGAGGTACCCGCACCGACGGGTACGGCACGCCGCGTCCAGTGCCGACAGGCACCGGACGCGGCGTGCCGACAGGCGGGCCGCCCCGGTCGGGTCACCGGGCGGAATCGACGGTGTCCACCGGTTCGGCGCTGAACGGGTGGCCTGCGTACCAGCCCCGCCCGGGCAGGCCGCCGTCGTCGAAGTCGTACCCGAGGTGGTCCACCACGTCGACCACGCCGGGCAGGGCGCGGATGAAGCCGGCCGCCATCGAGGCGGTGCTGCGCCGGTCCACCTGGCCGGCCAGGGTCACCACCCCGGCCCGTACCCGCACGTCCAGGTGCCCGGTGTCGATCCACAGCGCCGGCAGCACGTCGGTCAGCACGGAGGTACGGACCTGGTCGTCCGAGCGGGTGTACAGGCGCACCAGGTCCCGCCGGGACACGATGCCGACCAGCCGCCCGGCGCCGTCGACCACGGGCAGCCGCTTGACCCGGGCCGCGTCCATCAATCGGGCCGCGCGGGACACCGGCGCGGACTCCTCCACCGTCACCGCCGGCTGGCTCATCAGCTGGGCCGCGGTGTCCGCGGACGCCTTGCGCTCGGCGGTACGCATCCGCCGTACCGCCAGCGGGTGCCGCGGCGCCCGGTCGGTGTACTCCAGCTTCGGCAACAGGTCCGCCTCGGAGATCACCCCGATGACCGTCCCGGCGGCGTCCACCACGGGGACCGCGCTGATCGCGCGCCGTACCAGCAGGTCGGCGATCTCCTTGTACCCCACGTCGGCGCCGACCGTGACGACCTCGCGGCTCATCACGTCGCCGACCGTGAACTGCTTCATTGCGCCCTCCCGGAACAGCGCAGCATCCCTGGCTACAGCACACCGCAGCCGGGGCGCCGGGCACAGGACCGACCGGCCCGACCGGCGCGGGCCTAGTGCCCCTACGGTGCGTACCCGGCCCGGACGAGGCTGGAGCCGGGACGCCGAGGGACGCACCGTGAAGCAGAGGGACGCACGATGACACGCAACCGGATCGTCGCCGGCATCGACGGCACCGGCGCGGGCGAGCAGGTGCTGCGCTGGGCCGTGGGCGAGGCGCGGCGGCGCGGCGCGACCCTGGTCGTGGCCACCGCCTGGGCCGGGCACAGCGACCGCACCGGGCCGGCCAGCCCGACGCGTACCGCCGCCCTGGCCGAACTGCTGTCGAGCCAGCGCAGCCAGATCGAGGCCGCCTGCGCCGGGCTGCCGGTGGCCGCGCGCCCGGTGATCTGCCAGGAGGTGGAACCGGGCGACCCGGTGACCGTGCTGACCCGGCTGGCCCGCGACGCCGACCTCGTGGTGGTGGGTACCGACCGCGACGGCGGGCTGGGCGTCGCCTCGGTGGCCGGGCGGCTGGCCGGGCGGCTGCGCCACCCGGGCGCGCTGGGCTCGCGGTGCGTGCTGGTGGCGGTACCGGTGACGCCGGCGGCGGTACCGGCAGCGCCGCCGGTACCGCCGCGGATCGCCGCCGCGTGAGCCCGGTGCCGGTACGCGCGGCGCCGGTACGGGAGGGGGAACGGCATGGCTGACACGGGGTACCGCATCGTGGTCGGGGTGGACGGCTCGGACGCGGGCGTGCGCGCGCTGCGGTGGGCGGTCCGGGAGGCGTCCGCCCGCGGCGGCACGGTGCACGCGGTCGCGGTGTGGTCCTGGCAGGGCCTGGACGCGCTGCCGGCCAGCCCGCAGACGGCCCGCGACGCGGCCGAGCAACTGCTCGGCGAGGCGGTCGCGCAGGTGGTACAGGACGCGCCGCGCGCGGTGGTGGTACCGCGGGCGGTACTGGGCCAGCCGGCCGACGCGCTGGTGGACTACGCCCGCGACGCCGACCTGCTGGTCCTGGGCAGCCACGGGCACGGCCGGCTGTTCCACGCGGTCCTGGGCTCGGTGGCGGACCAGTGTGTACGGACCGCGCACTGCCCGGTGGTCGTGGTGCCGGTACCGCAGCCGGCCCCGACCGGTACCCGCGGCGCGGTACCGGTCTGAGCCGGCGTACCGGCCCGGCGCTCAGTGCCCGTGCCGCTCCCCGAGCAGCCGGGTGGCCAGCACCGCGGCCTGGGTACGGCGTTCCAGCCCGAGCTTGGCCAGCACGCTGGACACGTAGTTCTTGACCGTCTTGTCGGCCAGGAACATCCGCTGGGCGATCTCGTGGTTGGTCAGGCCCTCGGCGATGAACTCGAGGATCCGCCGCTCCTGGTCGGTGAGCAGCTTCAGCTCCTGCGGCTCCTCCACGCCGTGCCGGATCCGCTCCAGCACCCGCGCGGTCACCGCCGGGTCCAGCAGCGACTGGCCGGCGGCCACCCGGCGTACCGCGTCGACCAGGTCGGTACCGCGGACCTGTTTGAGCACGTACCCCGCCGCGCCGGCCATGATCGCGGCGAACAGGGCGTCGTCGTCCTCGTACGAGGTGAGGATCAGGCCCTTGATGGTGGGGTCGATGGCGCGCACGTCGCGGCACACGTCGATACCGTTGCCGTCGGGCAGGCGGGCGTCGAGGATCGCCACGTCGGGGCGCAGCGCCGGAATGCGGCGGGTGGCCTCCAGCGCGGACGCGGACTCGCCGACCACCTCGACGTCACCCTCGTGCTGCAGGAGTTCGGCTAGGCCGCGGCGGACCACCTCGTGGTCGTCGAGCAGGAAGACCCGGATCATGCCCTATTTCTACCTGGTCGGCGCGCTCCGGCCCAGGGCCGGGCGGACCGTTCAGCCCACCGGCGGCCGGCCGAGGCCCAGACTCGGTACGGTGGCGTGCGGGTCGATCTCCAGCAGGCGCTGCCGGGTGGCCTGCAACCGGTGCACCACGACCTCGATGAACCGGCTGACCATCTCGTACCCGAACTCCGGGTCGCGGCGGAACAGCTCCCGCACCCCGGGGCCGTCCACCTCGATGGCCAGCGTGGTGTCCAGTGCGGTCGCGCCGAAGTGCCACCGGTACGGCTCGAACAGCCAGGACCAGCCCAGTACCGAGCCGGCGCCGAGGGTCTCCACCACGACCTCGCCCACCTCGGGCGCGGTGGTGTCCAGCGCCACCCGGCCGTCCTTGATGAGCCAGAACCGGTCCGCGCGGCCGCCCTCGCGGAACAGCCGGGTACCGGCGTGGAACACGGCCTTGCGGGACCAGTAGGACAGCTTGTCCAGCTGACCCGGGCGCAGTCCGGCCAGGAACGGCTGGGCCGCAAGCATGTCGTACGCGGTCTCCATGACAACACCTCCGTGCGGCGGGAACGGCGCGGGCCGGGCGGACCGCGGGCGGTACGGGTCAGGCGTCGCCGCCGCGTACCTCGATCGGGATCGGGACCACGGTGGCGTCCAGGTCCGTCAGGGCCACCGTGACGGTGAGGATGCCGCCGGCGTACGTGGCGGTGACGGTCTCCGGCCGGGCCTGCGCCGGCAGTACCACGGTGCGGGTGAAGGTGCCGTAGTGGAACTCGGTGCGCAGCCGGTCCCGGGCCTGCCCGACCCGCTCGACCTCCAGCCGCAGCAGCCCACCGTCCAGGGTCAGCCGCAGGTCCCGGTTCGGGTCCACCCCGGGTACCTCGGCCCGCAGCACGAACAGGTCGCCGTCGAGGTACTCCTCCACCCGGATCGCCGCCGGTACCGGCGCGGGCCAGGCCAGCGCGGCCCAGTCCACCGGGGCCAGCGCCCCGGTCCACCAGCGGTGCGTCGTCGTTGCCAAGGTCAGCCTCCCTGCGCTGGGTCGCCGCCGCGGCGTACGCCACCATCCGACCGCGCCGCGCCGGTCCAGGTCAGGGCCGCATTACCCGTACCCGGGGGACCAGCGCCCCACGGGCCGCCGGCGCGGGGTGGGCTCGCCCGGCCGGTGGCCGCCGGGGTCGGCTATGGTCGCAGGTGCCGCCCGCCCGGGCGGTTCCCGCGGCCGGTACCGTCGCCGCGCGGGTCCAGTGGCCCCGTGACCCGGGTCCTGCGCCGCTGGCGGCGCCGCCCGGCACGGCACTTGACTGGCAGCGGGCCGCCCGGCCGGGATCCCCGCCGGGCCGGGCACGGACAGGGGCCGGACACAACCATCCGGGGACAGGAGGCGGGCAGATGAGCCCGAGCGGTGCGGGCGCGGGCCCGCTCACGATCGGCGTGGTCAAGGAGGTCGCGGCCGGCGAACGCCGGGTGGCGATGGTGCCGGCGGTGGTGTCCCGGCTGACCGCCCTGGGCGTCACGGTTCTGGTCGAGACCGGGGCCGGGGCCGGCGCGTTCGCCGCGGACAGCGCGTACACCCAGGCCGGCGCGGGCATCGCCGACGCGGCCGCGCTGGAGGCCGGGGCCGACGTGGTGCTGTGCCTGAACTGGCCGGACGAGCAGCGGCTGGGCCGGCTGCGCCCGGGCGCCCTGCTGATCGGGCTGCTGGCCCCGGCCGGCCACCCGCAGCAGGTGGCGGCCAGCCACGCGCGCGGCCTGCGGCTGGCCAGCCTGGACCTGCTGCCGCGTACGCTGAGCCGGGCGCAGCCGATGGACGCGCTGAGTTCCCAGGCCGGCATCGCCGGGTACCGCGCGGCGATCCTCGCCGCGAACGTGTACGGCGGCTACTTCCCGATGCTGATGACCGCGGCCGGTACCGCCAAGCCGGCGCAGGTGCTGGTGCTCGGCGCCGGGGTGGCCGGCCTGGCCGCCATCGGTACCGCCCGGCGCCTGGGCGCGCTGGTCTCGGGGTACGACATCCGCCCGCAGACCCGCGACGAGGTGCGCTCGATGGGGGCGCAGTTCCTGGAGCTGGGCGGGGCGCCGGCGACCGGCGACGGTACCGGCGGGTACGCCCGGGAGCTGACCGAGGCCGAGCGGGAGGCGCAGCAGGCCGCGTTGCAGGCCCGCATCGGCGAGTTCGACGTGGTGATCACCACCGCGCAGGTACCCGGGCGTACCCCGCCGGTCCTGGTGACGGCCGAGGCGCTCAAGGGCATGCGGCCCGGCTCGGTGGTGGTGGACCTCGCCTGCGGGCCGCTGGGCGGCAACGTGGACGGGTCCGCGCCCGAGCGCAGCGTGGTCGTCGGTGACGGGGTCACCGTGATCGGCGCGGGCAACCTGCCCGCGACGATGGCACAGGGGGCGTCGGCCGCGTACGCCCGCAACGTCACCGCCCTGGTGGCGCACCTGGTGCGCGACGGCGCGCTGGTGCTCGACCCGGCCGACGAGATCACCGCGGCGATCCTGGTCAAGCCGGAGGAGACCGCCTGATGAGTACCGATCTGATGTTCGACCTCACCGTGTTCGCGCTGAGCCTGCTGGTGGGTTTCGAGGTGATCAGCAAGGTACCGGCCACGCTGCACACGCCGCTGATGTCCGGTGCCAACTCGATCCACGGCATCGTGATCGTGGGGGCGATGCTGATCGCCGCGCAGGTCCGCGGCGTCGCCGGGTACGTGCTGGCCTTCGTGGCGATGGCGTTCGGTGCGATGAACGTGGTCGGCGGGTACGCGGTGACCGACCGGATGCTGGCGATGTTCCGGCAGCGCCGGGCACCGCAACCGACCGGGGAGGGCACGAGGTGAGCACCGCCGACGCGATCATCCGGCTGGTGTACCTGGCCGCCGCGGCCTGCTTCGTGCTGGGCCTGCACATGATGAACTCGCCGGCCACGGCCCGGCGCGGCAACCAGCTCTCCGCCTCGGCGATGACCGTGGCGGTGCTGACCACCGTGGTGGTGCTGGTCCGCGACGGCGCGATCACGGTCACCGGCTGGGTGGTCCTGGTGGCCGGCGCGGCCGTGGGCGGCGTGGCCGGCCTGGTCACCGCCCGCCGGGTGGCGATGACCGCGATGCCGCAGCTGGTCAGCATCTTCAACGCGGTCGGCGGCGGCGCCGCCGCGCTGCTGGCGGTCAACGACATCGCCGGCGGTACCCACGTGACGCCGCGGGTGTCGGTCACCGGCGCGCTGGACGTCATCATCGGCGCGGTGACGTTCTCCGGTTCGTTGATCGCCGCCGGCAAGCTGCAGGGTGTGGTGTCCGGCGCGCCGGTGGTGTTCCCCGGCTCCCGGCTGGTGAACCTGGCCACCGCGGTGGCCGCGGTGGGCGGCGGGGTCGCTCTGGTGGCCGACCCGTCCAGCGCGGTGGCGATGGCGCTGGTGTGCGCCGGTGCGCTGGCCTTCGGCGTGACGATGGTGCTGCCGATCGGCGGCGCGGACATGCCGGTGGTGATCTCACTGCTCAACGCGTTCACCGGTACCGCGGTGGCGATGGCCGGGTTCGTGCTCGGCAACACCACGCTGATCATCGCCGGGGCGCTGGTGGGCGCGTCCGGCACGATCCTGACCAACCTGATGGCCCAGGCGATGAACCGGTCCGTGCTGGCGATCATCGCCGGCGGCTTCGGTACCGGCGACTCGGCACCGGTGGCGGTCACCGGGGCGGCGGCGGGGGTACGCGCGGTGGGCGCCGACGACGTGGCGATCCAGCTCGCGTACGCCAGCAAGGTGGTCATCGTGCCCGGGTACGGGCTGGCCGCCGCGCAGGCGCAGCACGAGGTGGCCGAACTGGCCGAGGTACTGGGCCGGCGCGGGG
>Ga0209069_10002004_pt1 | contig 10496 bp, 14 predicted proteins | sample Str013_2_FD_187202 | JGI IMG/M metagenome (GOLD analysis project Ga0209069, IMG submission 187202) | Freshwater sediment microbial communities in response to fracking from Pennsylvania, USA - Straight Creek_MetaG_SC_2013 (SPAdes) (version 2) | ecosystem: Environmental > Aquatic > Freshwater >...
TCCGGGTTCAGAGTTAGCCGGCTGTGCCATGGCCGCGGGTACGGTGACCGCTGAGGCGACCGCGATGATGGCTAGAAACTTCAACTTGGTCATATTCCTTCTCCGCTTTTTGGCCCGGTTCTTATGAATTCGGGCGTCTGACAGAGAGACCCAGTTTCTAATTCGGAAATTCCTGCATGCGACAACGCGTCCCAAAATTCTCCACGTCTCGCGATCGCTCGCTTAGCCACAACATCACGCAACGTTCGAGACACACCCGCTGCGGCTTGCGATCAATTCTTGGGCTTAATGAGGAGATCCTGCCTCACCGTCACACTGCGCTTTTTTGCCAAGATCAAAATGACTTCGTTGCGCGCACTCTCACCCAATTGTCTTTGTGAAAGCGCTCGCCAAGAGCCGGTCCAATCCGTTCAGGGCTTGACGATGACCTTGCCCTTCATATTCGGATGCACGGAACAGAGATAGCCGTAGTCACCGGCAGTCGTAAAGGTGAACGAGAATTTGTCTTCCTTTGCGAGGATCTTCGAGCGAAACGATTTGTTGGTGTCCACCACCGTATGTGGCATCACGTCCTTGTTCAGCCACGTCACCGTGGTCCCGGGAGCGACGGCCACTTCGGCAGGATTGAACACCATGTTTTCGATGCTGACCAATAGCTCCTGGTTCGCAGCGACGGGCTCCGCGGCGTAACAGGATGCCACGGTCAGCAGAGCGCCGACGATGCTGATCCCCGCCAGAGTTCGCCGCGCATAGCGGACCAACGGGCGTTTGTGGAACGGCTGCGTCGGGCCGGCAGCGGGTTGTTTGTATATCCAGTGCGCCAAGGCAATCACTCCTTGCTGATCCAACAGTGACAAACGCTGCCCGTTGCGCCTTCGCGGGACGGCGGCGGTCAGAACGGGTAGTAGCGAACTTGGGTCATGACGATATGATCGTCTGTCTTCGGTGCTCCCCCGACGCCCGCAAAAGCAAAGCGCTGGTTATAGGAATACTGAACGCCGACCTTGAGTGCGCCAAATGTTCCCTTGAGCAATGTGTCGTAGGCGCCAACGGTATACTGCCTCACCTCGGAGGTGTTTCCGTTGCACGTGGCGGCCGGGGAATTTTCTATGTTGCAGCCGCGATTGTCGTAGAGCGGGTTGCCATAGCCGAACGGCACGGTACCGACGTTGGAGAATGTCGCTTTGGTTTTTTCCAGCCCGGCATAACTGTAGAGGTCCAATGACGGCGTGGCGTGCCAGACCGCACCGACCTGCAGAGCCGTGATGGGAAGAGGCTGGATCGAGCCGTCCTGCCTCAGGGTAGCATCCTGAAAGGGAGCGGCGGTGAATCGCCCGAGCGCGCCGTATGCGGCGGAGAAAGTTAGATCCAGGGTCTTGGGAATGGCTTCCAATCCAATGTGGCCACCGAAACTAACGGTATTCACGTCGTGGTTTTCAAAATTGAACCGGTCGAAGAAGTTCCGGTAAAGAACCCAGCCTTCGGCGTGAAGCTTGTTGGCGCCAAGCCGCGGATCCCATGCCGCCTTGAATGTCACATCCGGCACGCGGTTCAGACTGACGTTGTTCAAGCTGTTGAAAAAACTTCCGCCCGGCCCGGTCAAATTGATAAGCAGATTCGGATTCAAAACTCCCTGAGGCCCTGCCGCAGGGGTACCGACCGCAGCCACGTTACCGCCGAAATAGTTCGTTGCAGCGTTTTCGGCCGAGAGCGCGACCTTGAACTCCGGACCGATATCCTGCCAGACGCGAATCCCAGGCTGTCGAGCTGCAATAAATCCAGGAACAGATTCAAAATCGATCACGCCGGGCGCGTCAACCGCGCGAGGGTCGATGCCAACCTTGCTTGGGGCATTGAGCGACCATGACTGCCCGGCGAGAAAGTGCAGACCCAGATCGTTGCGGTCGATTTCGACGCTCGCCTGACGCATCCGCGGATTGAATGAATTTGTTGCGACTAAATTTGCGGTCTGCGCCGCCCCTTCGAAGTCGATTTCACCGTAGCCAGCGATGTGTATATTCGCGCCCGCGTCAGCTTCTGCCAAAAGCGAGAATCGGGTCTGCCGCGCAGAAAACCGCGCTTCCTGGGTGTTGTAATTCTTGTTTTGAGGGAATGGAATGAACGAGTAGACCGAACCCGTGTCGGAAGCCAGATTCCGGCTGCGAAATATGCCCGCGAGATCAATCCAGCCGCCAAGCGTGAAAGTCACTCCCTTGTAGCAGATCTTCCCTTCAGCGCAGCCATCAAACGCGGATGGCGCAGCCTTATAGGGAGCCGCCGTCTTGATTGACGCAAGCTTCGCGCGCGTTTCGAATTCTTTCTGGCCCTGGCTCTCGACACGCTGCTCAAGCTGCTTCAACTTCGTCTTCAGAAGCCTGATTTCTGCCGCGGTGTCTTCTTCCGCGAACGCCTGACTTGTCGAGAGCAGTACCGTTCCCAAAAATAAGCCCTTGAGCAGTTTCACTTGAACCCCCTTGATCTGAGGTGAGCAACAAAGCATTCCGGGCAACAGCCGCGCTCGATGCGGCGTGGGCGCTCCCTCTGACAAGAAGACTGAAATTGCGTCGACGAAATTCCCTCTCCGCTTCAAATTATTTTCGCGTTTCGTATTTTCTGCGCCATGTCCTCATTAACTTCGGTGCGCAAATATTTTTGCAAAAATCAGAATAAACGGCACTTTCCGGGAGTCTTGGTCCGAGCGCTGGTCCGTCTGCGAAGGCTGGCGCGGGCGAAAGCTTGCTCGACCGTCGCCTCAATTCCGCGATTCGGCATTCAAATGACAAGCAGCACGGCGCGAAAAGTAACATCAAATATCAGGCCGGTATGGAGGCGCTTCGCTACATTGCTGGCAGCGCATGTCTGCCTCGGTGTTGCGGACGCAAGGTCGGAAGGTTGTCCGACGGCCCGCGACGAAATCTCGACCGATCGGCCCGACGTGACCAACTCGAGCATCGTGGTGCCCGCGGGCAGTCTGCAGATCGAAAACGGAATCAACGTTAGCGCGAACCAACAAGCGAGGGCCTTGGACGGCACAAATACCCGGCTGCGCCTGGGTGTCGCACCTTGCTTTGAACTGCTTTTGGATCTTCCAACCTACAATGCAAGCCTGCGTGGCCAGGGAGCATCCGGATTTTCCGATGCGGCGCCAGCCCTGAAATGGCAAATCAGTCCACTACCAGGCAAGGTCGACTTCTCAGCGGTGATGGGCATCGCGTTGCCGACCGGATCTGAACGTATCTCGGGAAAAGGCGCGCAGCCTTATGTGCAGTTCCCGTGGTCATGGGAGCTCAAGGATGGGTGGGGTCTTAGCGGCATGTTCACCGAATTCATCCGTCCTGCGGCGCCGACGGTTAGAACCGTTACGGAAACCACGTTTGTGGTCGAGAAGAAGCTCACGGACAAGGCAAGCGTGTTTTTGGAGTATGTCGGTGATTACCCCGCAGGGTCCGTTTCCAGCCAGATCATCAATTCCGGGGGCTCCTACCGTCTAACCCCGTTGCAACAGATCGATCTTCACTTCGCCTTTGGCCTCAATCGGAATTCAACGACCTACGCCATCGGTGTTGGATACTCACTTCGGTTGGATGGATTATTCTCCCGCAAGCGATACTGACAACGCGCCCGCGGCTTGAAGCGACCGATGAGGACCGGCGTGGAACGCCGATCCGATGCTAATCCGCGACGGCTAATGCGAGATTGCCGCAGTAAATGCACGCTCGAACCCGGCGAGTTCGTCTGCCGGCAAATCAGAAACGGCAACGTAAGTAAAATCGGCGTCGCCCCAACTTCGAACGTTGTAACCTGCGATTGCCTGGTCAAAGCCCGATTGGCCGGGGCGCAGCGAGGTCAAGCTGACCGTATGAGCGGCATGCCTGTACACCACAGTGGCGACCGGGGCAGTGCCCACGACATCCACGCGGCCGCCCACCAGCGCAAACCCCTGGGACGCAAGTTCGACGACTTGCGGCGATTCCGGCAGCCGGGCCGTGAACCAGGGCTTGACCGTGTGACGATCTGACGAAGCGATGTCAAACGGCTGGGGAGCGAGAAGGCTCCGGATATGGCTTCCAACGATCTGACGAGCCATGTCCTGCCGTGAATCACTGCGGTCGATCGAAAACATGACTGAGCCGGCCAGCACCGCGCCGACGACTGTCGAAGCAGCAAGCGCCTGCCAGGACCAGCTTTTTCGATATTGGCGGCGAACCTCCCTGCGAGGCGAGCCGGCTGGCAGCATCGACGTGACGCGATCGCGCAGCCCCTCCGGCAGTTTCCTTCTAGGGACCGAGCGAAGCACGTTTCGCAGGGCCATAATGTTATCGTGTCGCGCCTTGAGGGAAGCGTTCGCGGCCATCAGCCGCTCGAACTCGATCGCGGAAATCGGATCCAGTTCGCCATCGCAATAGGCCTGCAGACGCAGGTCGTCGTTATCGTAGGCGGAAGTAGTCATACGTTCCGATCTCCCAGCAGATCCACAAGCAGACGCCGAGCTCGCGACAGTCGGGACATCACGGTTCCGATAGGCGTATTGGTGATTTCTGCAATATCGCGATAATTCATTTGATTCATTTCCCGCAGCACGATCACTTCCCGAAATGTTGATGGCAGCTGCGCCAAGGCTCTCTCTACATCCGCTGCATCCGCCTTTAGAAGCAAAGCTTCTTCGGGCGTTTCCGCCCTGCTGCCATGTGAGGTCTCCTGCTCGACCTGCAATTGCTCCGCAAACGTAAGTTCCTCGGCTGAGACGACGGCTTTCGATCGATTTTTCGTCAACCAGCTATAGGCCGTGTTGCGAACGATCGTGAGCGACCACGCACGGGCATTGACCGCACCAAAACCCTTAACCCCCCGAAAGGCCCGAAGCGCCGCGTCCTGCACCACATCCTCTGCGTCCGACGCGCTCCCCGTGAGCCATTGCGCCAGACGATAAGCCTCCGCCATGTGAGGCAGAAAAATCTCATCAAACAACGCCCGCTCGTCTCGGTCATTTACGGTCGAAGCCATCGCCTGGCTTTGGCCGAACGAACGGCTTTTGCGTTGCTGTTTTAGCATGGTTTCGCCGTGCTCGACACGCCGGTATTCGGACTGGCGGCTCGAAAATGGAATTGTGGTTGGCACGACAGTTGTCTCAAGGTTTGACAATCACTTTTCCGACCATATGCGGATGCAAGCCGCAGAAATAATCGAAGGTTCCGGCGGTCTTGAACGTGAAGGAATAGGAGTCGTTGGTATCGAGCGCCTTGGACCGGAAGGTCGTATTTTTTTCCACCACGGTGTGAGGAATGTCATCGTGATTGACCCACTTCACCGTCGTTCCAACCGTAACGTTCAATTCCGGGGGGGCGAAAGTGAAGTTGTCGATGGTGATCACCGCATTGGCGTCCTGGGCCCGCGCCGACGCCAGTGCCAACAACATCGCTCCGACGATTGGGCCCGTCAGAATTGCGAGAACGACGGCACGGCTGATCGGCATTCGATCGATCCAACTGCGCAGATGCTGGATAAGCATTTGCATTTGATGCCCCATCAACCGGCAAGCGTGTTGTCAATGATGGCGAGGGGCTTGTTGCCCTGGACCACGTTGATCGTGGCCAAGCCAAGCAAACTCCTGAGTTTGTCGGCCGGGACCAGCATCGGCCCGGGCGAAGGCGCAGTTCCGGGCGCCGGCTGCGGAAACGCAGTCGATAGCGCGGTATGGAAGGTCATGTTGCCTTCGACCTTCTGGGCAAGCTGATGGATGTGACCATTCAGGATGGTGACGGATCCAAATCGCTTCAGCAGTGTCAGCGCCTGGGTACCGTCGTCAGTGCCCCACCCCCACTCCCTGTAGATTACCTGAAGCGGAATATGTGCGAATACCACGATGGGCGTGCTGCTGGACCTGCCCTTGAGATCCGCCTCCATCCAGGCCAATTGCTCGGGCCCGAGGTTGCCCAGCCCGCCGCCCTTCAAGTCGACGACGTTGACGAGCCCGATGAAATGAATACCGTGATCGTCGAAGCTATGCCAGCCCGCGCCTTTCGATCCTTTGCCGTATCGCTCAAGGTAAGCCTTGCCGCGGTCTTCATCGATGATGTCATGCTCGCCCGGAACATAATGAATCTGAACTCCGGTTTCGCCGAAAACCTTGTCGGCGTTGTCGAATTCCGCGGGTTTGGAAAGATGAGTGATGTCGCCGGTGTGGATGATGAACGACGGCTTGATTGCCATCGCCTTCACCTTTGCGACGGCCTCCCGCAATGTGCCCAGGGCGTCGGGATTTGCGGCCTTGTCGAACCCGATATGGCTGTCGCTCATCTGCAGAAACGTAAAGCCCTTGGGTTCTGCGGCGAGAGCGTCGCCGATCAGCCCCACCGAGTGAGGAACGCCGCCGTTGACGGCCCAAACCACCCCCGTTCCAGCCCAGACCATGCATTCTAGCACGTGCCGTCGGTTCAACTGAGGCGTATCGAGTTCGTCTTTCTTGCGGGTCATGCCGTCCTCCATCAAAATCGGCCCAGAACTGGGGCATCAATCCAGAGACTGGGGCGGCGAGCGATTTATTCCCGCCCGGCGTGGCGTAAGAAAGCTTTTCGGAGGTCACGCCCCAATCTTTCAGCCAGATGCTGCTGCAAGGTCGTTGATGATCTGGGTCGCGGTCTCGCCGAGAATTTCATGGCGAAGGCGTAAGAATCCGCGGTCATGCCGTCGGTCGAGGTCACAGCGCGCAAGCCCACAACGTACTCGTAAGTGAGGTCGTCGCCCATCACGCCGACGGTTTTCACCGGCAGCAGCACGGCAAAGGCCTGCCAAATCCGGAGGCCGGCCTTTCAGGTGGGACTTCGTTTCAAGCCAGCTCACGCTTCGTTTCCGCCCAAGACAAGCGCGCCCTGGTTCAACACAACTATCAAAAGGAATTCGAAGAAGAATGACCTCTGGGAAGCGATTGGTTTGAGATCGATTTGATTGGCTTTGCGCGGACGCGACTGTTCATCACGGGAGGCTCGACACTTGTCGGGAGGCAGCCAGTGAATACCTTTGGGGTTCGGCCAACTCGTAGCGAAACCGGGCCGTCTGCCCCGATTCGCAACGCAGCGGCGAATGGGATCAGCCCGGACAACGACACTGCGCGTTTCAGGAGCGTAGTGTTACCGCATCTCGACAGTGCTTATGCATTGGCTCACGGGCAACCGAACCGACGCCGAGGATGTGGTGCAGAACGCCTGCCTGCGCGCGTTTCGCGGGATCAGCAAGTTTTCCAATGGCAATCCGCGCGCCTGGGTGCTAACCATCGTGCGCCACGCCGCTTACGACTGGTTGCATACGAACCGGCCGGCGGCCATTGACCTTGTCGAGGATATCGAAGGCGTCGAGGCCGCACAGTCCAGCGAGCAAGATGTCGAAACGCCCGAGACGGCGCTGATCGCCAAGGTCGACGCGACGTTACTCGAGACGGCAATCGCGGCACTGCCGGCGGTGTTTCGGGAAACGCTGGTTTACGCGATATTCAGGGTCTCGCGTACCGGGAGATCGCCGAGGTGACCGGGGGTGCCGACGGGTACGGTAATGTCCCGCCTAGCCCGGGCGTGCGGCACGCTGGTTGCAACTATCGCAAAGTCGAGCGCGGCAAAGTGAACTCCCTGCACCGGGAGCGGACCGCCTTGGCCACACCCCGTGCCATGCATGTACGCGCCTGATTTCGCAATTGCGGTGGCTTCGAGGATTTCGGCGGAAGCTCCAAGGAACCTTTACCGGGAGCGCTTACATCTTGTCGTAGCGATCCCTGACTTCAGACGGCGTGGCGCCGTAGGCCCGGCGGAATGTACGGATGAAATAGGACAGATCTCCGAACCCCGCCGCAAACGCCACTGCAGCAATGTTGCGGTCGGCGGACGGCGGTCTGGTCAACATGCGATGGGCGCGGGCACGTCGCTCGCCCAGCACAAACTGCGTGAATGTGGTGCCCTCTCCCTCGACCAGCATTTGCACGTAGCGCGGCGTGACCCGGCGCCGCGCCGCAATCGTTTCGACCGACGCGTCGCCGCCGCGATCCAGGCCGTCGACGATGGCGGCCTTGACGGCGCTCAGCCCTGCTGCACGCACGCCGCGCTGGTCGGCGAGTTCGGCGGCGTCGCGTGTCGCTCCGAGCACCAGAGCAACAAGATCATGCACATGGGCCACGACCGTGCGGCGAAGGGTCGGGTTCTCCAGCGCGCGATCCGCCACTTAGCAGGTTCAAGTAGCTCTCGAGCAGCTGCGACGCATCGTTGTCTCCCGATGCCGGACGCAGGACAGCGGCATCAAGATCACGCAAGAGCGGCTTGAGCACCATCCGAGGCAGGCTGAGGACGACAAGCGGGCCTGCCCGCGGAAACGTGAAGGTCCGATATCGCAGTTCGACAGCAGAACCGTATCGCGTGGACCGACCGTCACCTCGCGGTTGAGTTGCATTCCGACACCGCCGCCTGTCCTGAAGTGCAGGACCAAGTCGTCGTTACCGTCGGCGAGCAGCTTCCGCGTCCGACTCGCGCGAAATAGCGAGTGTGTCCCCGAAATAATGCCAAGACCGGGCAATACCCGCATCTTGAGGTCGGAACGGAACGGAAGATCCGATAGCGCCTCGACATCAAGCCGCACCAGACGCCCGAAGTCCTCGCGCCAGACTGGGATCCGGTCAGCCTCGGGCACATCTTCGGTCGATATCCGGAATGTCCCGAAAATCGCTTGTCGCGCCGGCCATCGGACAATCCCACCGTCGTCCCGGAATTATCGAATTTCGGTAACATTTTACTAGAAGGGACAGCGTCTTACTAGGGGGTATCCCGCTCACTTCCACTCAATCGTCCCCGGCGGTTTTGACGTCACGTCATGCACCACCCGGTCGACTCGGGACGAGTCGCGCCGTGTTTCGTGATGATGCCTGAGGGAATAGACGAACTGATTGGCTTGTCCTTTCATCGTACGCGCCAACATCATCAGGACATCGGTCGCGTCGAATGACAACAAGCATCGGAAGAGTTGTGAACATGACAAGCATGCCAAACAGGGCCGGCCGCAATGCCGATGAAATCTCCCGTACTTCTAAATTTGCTCATGCCATCGAGCGTGCCGGTCTTGCCGTATTGGGAGCGCTGTGCGGATTGTTCGTTTCTGCGCTGATCGCCAGGGCGGACATTCAGGCGATCAATTCCGTGGGGGCACTGTTTGTAACGATGCTATATGGCACGATCGGCTTTTACCTCGGGATCGACTTTCCACTACCGACGGCACGAATAATCGGCATGGCCAGCATCAGAAATGGCGTTCGCTCAAATGCAGTTTCCCTCAAATTGATCGGTGCGATTGGCACTCTGCTCGCCGCCATGGCCGCGATGATATCGGTGTGCCTCATCATCTTCGACTCGGTTCCATACAATTTTTGTCTGGTGATCATAGGCAGCGCATGGCTCATCGGCGTTGCCATGCAACTCGCCGCGGGGAGTATGGCACGCATGCGGAGGACGGCGGGCGCTTCTTCTGCGCTCAGCGCCCTAGGCAACAGGGAGCCGCCTTCGGTCTGACCATCCGAAGGTTCGCGTTACACCATGAACGATCATGCAACGTTTGACGGCGTGCGGGCTAACCCTCCGCATCCCGCTGCAGCAACTTCGGACAAGCCTCGATTTGGAAATGCTTGGGAATATTAACGCCCGAAGAGGAGTCCTGTCATTGGAGGTTCAAGTACCACTCTCATCGGGAATTGGTTCAAATGCAGTTCCTATTCGGCCTCGTAACTCTCATCGGTAGTGTGACTGAGCAGTTTCTTGGGTACTTGGAACGTCACCACTGGCTTTTTGGGTTAGTGGTACTGGGCTACATATTTCGACTTCACGACAAGAGCCTTCATGCTCGTTTCGACGCGCTTGACAAGGGTATTGTTGAAATCAGGAAGCGGCTTGCTTGTGATAACTGACCGCCAGCGTCGCCACTGGATGAGTAATAGCCGCGATATCGGGGGCAGGAGAAAGCTCGTCAGTTGCAGTAAGGGTTGACAGAACGGGTTCCAGTCGATCACGCCGAGCGGCGCCAAATTGACGGTGCACGCATTCGCGCAAGAGCCGCGGTGACCCGAACTTAGATTCCTGCTCAGGAGATATGCAACATTCCGTTATCCCTGAGAAATTGCCTCAGGAGCCTGTCAAACCAGACTGGATCCTCGATTTCGGGGAAATGGCCAACACCTTCCCGTTCCACGTACTTGGCATGTGGTGCGATGTTCAACAGTGACCGCTTGTCACTTTTGCGATGGGAGCGATCGTTCATTCCCCAGACGGCAAGGGCAGGCTGTGAAAAGGTTGGAAATGCGGGTTGATCGACATCAGGTCCGAACCAGGACTGGATCAACGATGCCAGACAAAAGTTTCCGCCGTGAGAGATGCACTCGCATGCCAGATGGCTGACCAATTCGGGATGCTCGGCAGCAATGAGTGCAGATGGGTATACGTTGGTACAGGTTGGGCACAGGACGTACGGACCGG
>Ga0209069_10002005_pt1 | contig 10494 bp, 10 predicted proteins | sample Str013_2_FD_187202 | JGI IMG/M metagenome (GOLD analysis project Ga0209069, IMG submission 187202) | Freshwater sediment microbial communities in response to fracking from Pennsylvania, USA - Straight Creek_MetaG_SC_2013 (SPAdes) (version 2) | ecosystem: Environmental > Aquatic > Freshwater >...
CATACAGGCCAAGCAAGGGATCGGGGACGTCATCTGGCACTTGCCGTTCATCCGCGCCATCGCGGCGACCGCGCCGGCCGGTATCGTGACATTCCTGACCTTGCCGTCGACGCACGGGCGCGAGCTCCTGGCGGGCGAGCCGTGCATCGCCCAGACGCTCTATTACGAAAATCGCGGATCGGAGCTCGCGCGCGGGCTTCACCTGGTGAGCCTCACCGCGCTGTTGCGCCAGCTGCGACCCGAGACGGTGTGGATCCTCGACCGCAGCATCCGGCCGGCGCTCGCAGCCCTGGCGGCCGGCATCCCAAAGCGCATCGGCCTCGGCTTCGGGCTGCAACGCTGGTTCATCACCAATGCAGGCATCGATCGCAAATTCTATCACGACCATCCGATCGAATGGTTGACCGCGTTGATGGAGGCCATGCAGGTCCCGTCCGCAACCAGCGAGCCGATCCTGCGCTTGCGGCCGGCGCTGACCGGCGCGATCGCGGAGCGCTATGCGGCAAAGGCGCGTCCTTGGATCGTGCTGGGCATCGGCAGCTCGGCTCCTGACAAGGACTGGCCCCTGGAACGTTGGGGCGAGTTCATCGCCGGCCTTCGCCACTGCACGCCCGGCACGGTCTTTCTGATCGGCGGGCCGGACTTCGCGGCGCGCGCCGAGCACCTGGTCCAATCGGCGCCCGCCCCCACGGTAAACGCCTGCGATCTCACCATCATGGAGGCGGCGGGGCTTCTGGCGAAGGCCGACCTGTTCGTCGGCTCGGATTCAGGGCCGATGAACCTCGCGGCGGCGGTCGGTACGCCGGCATTCGGCCTGTTTGGACCGACGCCGGTCCTCACCTATTCCAGATTCATTCACGCTATCCAGGCGGACGACGGCGGCGCACCCTCGCCGGGCGGGGTGCAGCGCATCATGCCGGGCGCCGTGCTCGCGCGGATCGAGCCCTACCTCTGCGCCCAGTCTGCCGTGTCGATCGACAAGCCGAAATGAGCCGGCCAATCGGTGCTGCGGTCCCCCGCCAAAGCGCATTCCGCCGCGATCAAATTGCTGTTTTTTCCGTCCGTATCCAGCGATTGACGAGGCCTCTCACCAACCACACCGCCCCTGCAACGATGAGCATCGCCATCGCGCCGCGCATCGCACTCGCGAGGAATGCGGCATCGAGCTTCGGATAGGGGAATTTCGCGAGCGCATTCCAGCGCTCGAACATCCATTGCCAGGCGGTGCGGGTGGCGAGCGCCGACACGATGATGATGCCGAGCCGTTCCGGAACCACAAACCTGAACAACAGCCCGAGCGCCGGCACCAGCATGAGCAGCAACGCGATCTCGCCGCCTTCGAGACCGGCATTGAACCCCAACCGCGCGGTGGCCGGATGATCGCCGGCGAATTGCAGCAGTCCCCCGAGCGCAAACGAAAGGCCGAAGCCGTGCACGATCCCGAACCAGAATGCCAGGATCCAGCGCCTTGCGAGCGCGCGGCCGGCGTCCAGTCGCTGCGCCGCGCAGACGATGTTCTCCAGCCCCATGTAGACGATGGTGACCGCCATCAGCGTCTCCATCAGCGGCGGAAACCAAAGTCCGTCCGGCACCAAATCGAAGGCGGTGCCCAACAGCGAAAGCGAATGCCCGAGGGTGAACGCGGCCGCCACGCCGACCAGCGGCCGCGGCTGCCGGAACGGGATCACCAGGCAGAGCAGGATCAAGAGGCGGTCGGCCCCATCGAGCATGCTCCAGAAACCCGCCTGGACGAAGCCGAGCGCGACTTGGCGCCCCGTCGGATCGAGGCGGATCAAGCCCGGATCGCCGCGAAATTCGAAAGCCCGGATGGCACCGCCGGGCGGCAGGAAGCCGAGCGCGGTCGAGACGCTGGTGCCGAGCCGCTCGACGCGCGGATGGATCGCGAATTGCGAGCGCTCGGACCCCATCGGATAGACGAGCAGGACGTCGAGCAGTTGCTGGTTCCAGTAGAGCTCCGAATCGTCGGGAAGGCGGGGCTCATCGAGATGCGCGCGCGCCTGCTCATAGGAGCCGAACGATCGATCGGACGCGAGCGACACGCGCGCGCGCACGATTTGCGGCATGGCCAGCGGCGCGTCGTTCTCATAGACCGTGATGTCGTCGGCCAGGATCTTCGCCGCGCCACGCAACGCTTCCTCGGCGCGCGCCAGATCGAGATAGCCCGGACCGCGCGTCGGAAATTCCACTTCGGTCATCGCAGCGAGCGGCAGGCGGATCAACAATTCGAGCCGATCGCCCGCCGGCTTGACGAAGGCGGTGACGCGCACGTCGAAAGGGACCTGGGCCGGGTTTTCGGCCGGGATGTCGGCGGCGGCAGCGCCCCATGCGAGCACGCCGGCCAGTATCGCGGCGAGCGTTGCGAAACAGGGTCGCATCAGCCCAATAAGCCAATGATAAACCACGGAATTCTTCCCCCGGCCGGGCGCCACCCCGGGATCATCTGAATTGCGCTTTCAAGTCCGACCGGTTTCTCTATAATCAATTCGTTGAACCAAGAGAAAGCACCCTTGCGGAAACGCGGTCTGGTTGGCCGTGAGGGATAGCTTCTGGCAGCAATCGGGAGGCGACCATAATGAAGTTCTTCCAAAAGCGTAGCTTTGTCTCCGCCATGGCGTTCGGGGCGGCCATCATCGGCCTCGGCGTCGGTCAGGCGCTGTTGCAGCACCGCGCGGAGGCGCAAGGCTCGAGCGTCGCGGCCCCGACCTTCGAGGTCGACCCGCTTTGGCCGAGGCCCCTGCCCAACAATTGGCTGCTGGGCTGGACCATCGGGGTGTGGGTCGACGAGCAGGACTACGTCTGGATCATCCATCGCGGCGCCAGCGGCCTGCACAACAACGAGCGCGGCGCCGAGCTCAACCCGCCGATCGCCGAATGCTGCCGAACGGCGCCGCCCATTCTGGTCTTCGATCCGGACGGCAACCTGGTGCGCTCATGGGGCGGTCCCGGCCCGGGCTATGAATGGCCCTCGTCCAACCACGGCGTCCATGTGGACTACAAAGGCAATGTCTGGATCGGCGGCAACGGCGAAAAGGACGCTCAAATTCTCAAGTTCACCAAGGACGGCAAGTTCCTGATGCAGGTCGGCCATTTCGGCAAGAATGGCGGCAGCAACGATCAGGAGAACTTCGGCCGCCCCGCCAAGATCTGGGTCGATCCGAAAACCAACGAAGCCTATGTGGCGGACGGCTATCTCAACAAGCGCGTCGCGGTGCTCGACGCCGACACCGGAAAGATGAAGCGCTACTGGGGCGCCTACGGCAACAAGCCGGACGACGCCAATCTCGGTCCCTACGATCCCAAGGCGCCGCCGGCGCAGCAGTTCCGCAACCCGGTCCATTGCATCGAGCGCACCAATGACGGGCTGCTCTATGTCTGCGATCGCCAGAACGACCGGCTGCAGGTCTTCCAGCCGGACGGAACCTTCGTCAAGGAGATGTTCTACGCCAAGAACACGCTCGGCGCCGGTTCGGTCTGGGATATCACCTTCTCCAAGGATCCGGCGCAACGCTACATCATGCTGACGGACGGCCAGAACGAGCGCGTGCGGGTCATCCTGCGCGACACGCTCGAAGAGCTCACCTCGTTCGGCGACGGCGGCCGGCAACCGGGCGAGTTCTATGGCGTGCACAGCATAGCATCGGACTCTAAGGGCAACCTGTACACGACCGAAACCTACGAAGGTAAGCGCGTGCAGAAGTTCATCTACAAAGGCATCAGCTCGGTCGCCCGCGGCTATCAGGGCGTGCCCTGGCCGAAGCGGTAGCAACACCTGAGCTCGTTTCCTCCATCAGCCCCGGCGATCGCTGGGGCTGACTTTTTTGGGTGCTCGCCCGCCTCCCCGCAATGTCGCCCCTGCGGAAAGCGGGACCCAACATCAGAGCGGTTACGCCCGTCTTCGATGGGCTATGCAGCCGCGTCCACGCTCTAATCTAGTCGTTGGCACCAAAAGGAGGCCGTGTTTTGCCAGGTCAAGTTAGGTTGTGCTTTTACGACGTGCCGGGGTTGAAGTCCTGCCTAGCGCTTATATCATTTTCAGTACTGAGTGCGTTCATCTTGTGCCTCCACACGCAAGCGCAAACCGACGACAAATGCAAAGAATCAGCGTCGCTGTGGATTCCGTCTCAGCCGGACCGGGAGAAGATTGTTGTAAAATGGATCAAACCCATAAATTACGGAATAGCTGAACCCATAGACTACGGAATAGCTAGTGGCGGCACCGATGACGCCAGAGTCGGAGAATTGATCAAACAATCGCTACAGTTCTTTGCCCATGAGTCGGGATTGAGTATCGAGTCAAATATGACTTCACCGCTAGATTTGTTTATCGCGGTAGCGCCGGATATCTCTACCTTTGGACCTCGCATACGGGAATATATTGAGAAATCTTTTGAGGAATCACTTTTGAAGAAGAAGGGGGTGGAAACGGAAGTCAAAATCAATCCCTCGCAATGGACATCGCAGTTTAGAGGCATGTTCCCGAAATGCGGCGGGATAAGCCTGCATGTGTATGGCGTACTCGAGCGCGCGCATGCAGTGATTCAAGACGATCAAGCTTTGCCTTGCATTGAAGTCGCATTGGGAGAGCTCTTCGGACTTGCAAATATCAGACAGTATTACGCCGACCACGATCGGAATATCCCGACCGATCTCGTCTCGATGGCCTTGCGAACGCTGTATGACAAGAGGGTCAGGCCGGGATCGGATGCTGCAGAGGCGCGAGAGAGGCTGGGGGAGGTTTGCCGATGAGCGACAGCAACTTCAAGGTTGGGAGCTTCCATCTCCACGCCACGCTCTGCATCGCGGCTTACGGTTTCCTGATCTCCGAGCGGGAGACGATTCCCCCTCAGCAGCTCGTTCCACCGGGAGCTTCCCGCCGGTAGCGTTCCCAGCGGTTACCGACCCAGAGGCTCCGCCAACACGGCCGGAACGGCACATTCCCAATTCGATCGCGACAATGCGCCGAAGGCTGATCGTAGCTCTCGTGGCGACCGTACCGCGATGTCCGTGCTGCACTGCGCCGCTCCGCTCGTCAGATGGGAGCGGAAAGACATATGACACAGTAAGACTAAGGGACCGCCTCGGCACGCGACAGCATCACCTGCACGCTTTGGAACACCGATGTGCGGTAATTGGGAAACGCCCCGATCGGGAAGCTGCTGAAATAGATCCGCGGCGCGGCTCCGGCGATGGTCGGATCGCCCGTTTCGCCGAGCAGCGTCGGGTAGTAGAGCGTGCGGCCGGGCTGCTGGATCGCGGGACCGATGGGTCCGCTCCAATGGATCAGGTCGCTCGAGGCGCGCAGCTTGATGCCGCCGCGGGACTGATAGACCGCGAGATAGCAATCAAAGTTGCTCTCGTAGATCACCTCCACGCCGCCTGGCTCGTCGGTCCACAGCGGCGCGTAGCGCCCCGCCGTGCCGGACTGATCGGGCGTGTCGCTGGTGGCCGGCTGCGTCCACGAATCCGGCCCGGCACCGTCGTATTTGCGGAATACTTTCGCGAGCCGGTGCGGATCGCCCGACAGCGCCGCCGCAATCACGTCCGCATAGGGCGCCCGCGCCACGCCCATGCAAATCAGGTTGGCGCAGACGCCGGGCGCACCCGGCAGGAGATCGAGGTAGAATAGATAGAAGTAGGCCGCGCTCGCATCCGCAGGAGGATTGTCGAGATGCCGGCCATGGGCATCCGCCACGATCAGCGAGCCGTAGCCGACCCCCATGTTCCGGCCGCCTCCCGTGAAGACCGACATCGGCTGGCTCGGCTGGAGGATTTGCCCCGCGACCTTGAAGCTGCGCCCGTCGTCGGTCGATACCGCCAGGCCGAGCGAGGAGTAGAAGCAGTTCACCTTGGAGCCGGCGCCGCCCTGAACCTCGCACCTGCCGTCCGGGGTTGCCGGATTCCGCCACCAGACCTCGCCGTGGAAGGGCATCAGCCAGCCGCTCTTGCCGCCGCCCGCGAAGCGCACCACTTGACCGCCGCCCGCATAGTCGCGGTCGAAAACCCAGCCCGCCGGGCCATCGCCCGGACCAAACAACCGCCGGCAGCCATCGCTTCCGGTCACATGGTCGAGGGTCCCGGTGAAGGAGAAGGCCGAGCCCTTGACGTTCGGGGTCCCGGCGCAGGCGGAGGTGGACCCGGCGGCGCCATAGAACGTGAAGCTCATGCCGCCCCTGGGAATGGCGCCGAACTGGCCGTCGGACGGGCCGAAGGAGAAGCCGTAGCGCGCAAGCTCCGAATGGGTCGCGAAGGTTATGGGATCGCCGAGCGCCTTGATCCTGACCGAAGGCAGCGTCTGCGCTGGGGCGGCGCAAGCCGCAATCACAACCGCCACCGCGGTCGCAAGCCCCAATCGAACATTCGCTCCAACTTTGGACGTATACTGGGTGCACATCGTCCACCTGACCAGCCGGCTCAGGCGGCTGCGGAGTAAGTCATGTCACCCCTGTCGCTGCTCCTCAACCTGCTCTGGATCGTCTTCGGCGGCCTATGGATGGCGATCGGCTGGCTGCTGGCGGCCCTCATCATGGCGATCACCATAGTCGGTCTGCCTTGGACCTGGTCGGCGCTCACCATCGCGTCCTACACCCTCCTCCCCTTCGGCCATACGGTGGTGTCGCGCGCCGAGTATTCCGGCCGCCAGGATATCGGCACCGGACCGCTCGGCATGATCGGCAATCTGATCTGGCTGGTGCTGGCCGGCTGGTGGCTGGCGCTCGGCCATCTGGTCACCGCCGCCCTTCTCGCCGTCACCATTATCGGCATCCCGTTCGCCTGGGCGCATCTCAAGCTCGCGCGCCTCGCGCTCTGGCCGATCGGCAAGATCGTGGTGCCGGCCTGAAAGCCTGCGGGGCGCCGCCGGACGCCTACCGCTTCCGCTTTGGAGCGGGGCGCCGCCGGGCGGCTTGCTTGCCGACGGAGGCCGTCTTGCCGCCACCCGAGTCTGTTGCCAGGACCGCCTGATCGAGGCGAGCGATCGCGGCTTGGTAACCGAGATCGGGCATCAGGGGGCCGGAATTCCTTTCGGCGCCCGCCACCTTCCCGGCGCCGTTTGGACGTCTCGGCTGCGCCGGCCGTGCCTTGATGACCAGGCGGTGCGGCAGCCACCATGAGTCGGGATTCACATGCTGGCTCGCAATCGCGGCGTCGGCTTCTTCATTGTCGAGCAGCATCAATGCGAGAACGAAACGGACGTTCGGCGCCGGGACGTGTCCGTCGATCAGCATGGCGGCCAGCGCGCGGCAATCGCCACGCTTGAGGGAGTCCAGGATGACCTGATCGCGCGCCTTGTCGCGCGGCATCCCCTCGCGGCTCATGAGATGAGCGATGCGATCGTTCCAGGGCGCGCCGGACGCGACGCTGTTGCCTTTCCCGTTATTGCCTTTTCGCATGTTGCATCTCCCACGCGCCACACGGATGCGGCATGACGGGCCGAAAATGCCGGCCCGGTATGTTTGCGGGGCCCATCCGAGGTGAGTTTAGCCGCGCCGCCGGGACGGCACCAGGATACCGGCGCCCCATAGAGGCTCGCCGCATCAACTCCGCTGCCCGCTCCTCCATGGTCGGAACTTGTGGCCTTCTCGTGTCATACGTACGGCAGAGACCGCCTCGACGCCCAACGCTGGGACCGATTGAGCGGCTCGCCCCATATCGGCTATCACCTACGCATCTGCGGGCCGGCTGCCGCCAAAGCTGAAGCGCTACCGGTCGGGAGTTGAAGCGGCGGAGGCCGTCATGCGTTACGAGCTGTATTATTGGCCGAGCATCCAGGGGCGCGGAGAGTTCGTGCGCCTGGCGCTGGAGGAGGCCGGCGCGGACTATGTGGACGTGGCGCGCAAGCCCGGCCGGAACGGCGGGGTGCCCGCCATGATGCGGTTTCTCGACGGCACGCGCGTCAAGCGTCCGCCGTTCGCGCCACCGTTCCTCAAGACTGGAGAGCTCCTCATCGGCCAGACCGCCAACATCCTGCTCTATCTGGGCGCGCGCCACGGCCTGGCGCCGCGCGGCGAAGGAGCGCGGCTGTGGGTCAACCAGCTGCAGCTCACCATCGGCGATTTCGTGGTCGAGGTGCACGACACCCATCACCCGATCGCCGCCGGCCTTTACTACGAGGACCAGCGGGCGGCCGCCAAACGGCGCGCCGCGGATTTTCTGAAAAACCGGGCGCCGAAGTTCTTGCGCTATTTCGAGCGGGTGCTGGAGGAAAGCGGCGGCCATCATCTGCTCGGTCGCGGGGTCAGCTATGCGGACCTGTCGTTGTTCCAGGTCGCGGACGGCCTGCGCTACGCCTTCCCGCGGGCGATGCGGCGGCTGGAGAAGAAGGTACCGCGCGTCATGGCGCTGCACGATCGCATCGCCGCGCGTCCCCGTATCGCCGCTTACCTCGCCTCCGAGCGGCGGATCGCCTTCAACCAGTCGGGCATCTTCCGGCGCTATCCGGAATTGGATCTTTAGCCCGCGCGACGAGCTCACGAGCCATGAAACTACTCGCTTCAAAACGCTCGCTTCTGTCACTGACGGGTGCTGTCGTGCTCTCTGGCCTGTCCTGTGCGGCGGCCGCAATGCAGGGCGCCAGCACGGAGAATTTCGGCGGGCGCAGCATGGTTGTCTATGTTCCATCCCGATTGCCCGCGCGAGAAACAAGGGCGCTGGTTGTCGTTCCGCACCGGCTGCCCCTCTTACTCGGTGTGGCAGTTCTGCCACGCAGCGAAATCTTCGGTCGATTCGGAAGGGAACCCGGAGCAGCGGCACCGGTTGAGTACGCGGGCGGCGAGGCCCTCAGCGCCCCAGCCCCGGCCTGCCGTCTGGAAGCCCCGCCTCGACACTTGGCGGGGCTTCTCAATTAGGCCCGCCGCTCCACGAACTGCCTCGCCCGAGAGCGGCCGAGGACAGTTTGCGGGTGGCCAGGAAACGGCAGCTGCGATTCCAGCCGCTGTGCCACCAAGGGAGAGAGAGGTGACGCCGGGCACAGCCGTCCCGGCTGAGGCACGGCACATAGCGGACGCCATGGACCCGCGCGACTGACGCGAGGGCGAGGATCGGATAGCGGCGCTGCTCCTCGCGGTGTTTGGCCCCGAAGGCGAGCAAGTGCTCGATCCTGGCCGGCTTCCAAGGGTTCGTGACGTCAGCGCTCCGGATCGCCCCGATCGCCTTCTCCGAAAGCATGTCGCAGTCGAAATGAAAGACCTTCCACGCGAATTGGACGATGCCTTCGCCGACGACTGCGAAGCGCTCGGACGTGACGTCGCTGTTGATCCAATCGTAATGACCGGCGGCCATCATCTGGTCGAGGCCCTGGCCGTAGTCGACGGTGAGGGTCAGCGGGTCGGGCAGAGCCCCGCCGGGCTCGATCGCCCCGGTCGGCTGACCGTCGGCACAATCATTCACATGTGGATTTCTGCACGCGTGATCGCCGTCCTCCTGGGGAGCGAGGCTGCCGGCACGCGCATCCCGGCGGGCTTCGATGCGCACGTAAGGCGGCGCATCCCACAGCCCGTCCGCCTCCGCGTCCGCCAATGCGCTCAAGACACTCATCGGGGATCACAACTCATCTCGACAGTAGCCGCTTCCGATTCGCCCTCGACACATGCTGCGACCGCCGACGTACCCTGGCCAAGCTCAAATATTGGATGGGGGTGAGCAAAATTGGGGCTACTGCCCGGTTGCAGGAAACGCTTCCCGCGGGTCCGATTTTTTGGTATCATTAAATTCATGGGCAAGTTGACTAAAGGTATCAAAAAATCTCGAGGTCGGCCTAAGACCACCGGCATCGGTACTCAGATCGGCACGCGATGGCCGCGGGCCCGACTCGTCGCCATTGATGAATGGCGCAGCCGCCAGGACGAGCCACCGTCTCGGACCGAGGCCATCCGCCGCCTGGTCGAGTTGGGGCTCTCAGGGTCGGCGCCAACAAAACATGCAAGCCGGAAGGCCGCAGCCAAGGCCTCCGACATGGCGGCGCATCAAATCGACAAGCTCGCCAATCCCGCAATGCCCGAAGGGGAACGGCGAGCGCGCAAGCGCCGGATCATCAAGGGGCCGCGGGAGTTCAGAGCCATGCGCGGCGATCAGCCGAAGCGGAAGGGCTGAGCAGGCACAGCGCGAAGCTCGACAGTACGGAGAAAGTCCTGTTCACGCTGTTCCAAATGTATTGGGCGGCTCAATGATGGCGGCCTCAAAGACGGCGCATGTAGATAATACCCCTATCCGCGCGCCGTTTAGCGACCTACCGGAAGAATGATGAGCGTTGCTCGACTCGAGCGAAGGTTCGCGCGGTCGAGTACGCGGCACGATCGATGATGAGCGCCGCCTGTTCGCACTGCTGACCGCGAGCGCGGAGGGCGCGACTGACGCGCCGCCCCGTAGAGCGCAAAAGCACCATCTTTTCTCGAATTCCAGAACCATATGCGCTGGTCGCTGGCACCAGCTATACTCTTTCCAAAAGGACAACGAGGCTCAGAGGAGGCCGTGATGTCG
>Ga0209069_10002006_pt1 | contig 10494 bp, 14 predicted proteins | sample Str013_2_FD_187202 | JGI IMG/M metagenome (GOLD analysis project Ga0209069, IMG submission 187202) | Freshwater sediment microbial communities in response to fracking from Pennsylvania, USA - Straight Creek_MetaG_SC_2013 (SPAdes) (version 2) | ecosystem: Environmental > Aquatic > Freshwater >...
TTCCAAACGTTCAGCTGATACTGGACGCCGAGACCAACCAGCGTGATGAGGATGACCGCACCCGTCAGGCTCCATGCGGTAGATCCCCCCTTCTTGCGCCAGAAGCCGAGCGCCGCGTCCCAAAACCGCGCCAGAAGATACTGATTTGTATGTGGGTCGTCTACCTTATGCATCGCAACTTGTTCGCCCTTCTCCCATCCGGTTGGTCGCATATCCTATAACAGTGAGTGAGTCACTCGCGTGCGGCCGGCATTCAGGTACTTCTCTTCCTAGCGATTTTCAGGCCAAGCAAGCACAGGCGGTAATCATCCCGTATCGATTACTGAGTTGAACATGCCTGTCTCGTCATCGAATAGAGAGCGTGCCAGGGAGTACGCCGGTGTCTGTACAACGACCTGTGCCAAATACGCGACATGCTGTTCCGTTTCCGCCACACTGCTAAAAACAACGCTCCACGAAAGACCAATGAATAAAGATGGGCCGAGGGGACTCAGCTGTTGGCACCCGCCTTGCTAAGTCTCATAGATATGGCCACCACACATCGTCATCCCTTACGTGCGGCGGGAAACAGAGCAGGCAAGGCAGAGGGAAGAGGGCCGTGGTGAGGATGAGAGCAGCGTGGATGGCCCTATTTGTACGAGAATGGAGGTAAACATATGTTAGATTGGTCATTATCTTTTTTAGTCCTCGCAATCATTGCGGCACTCTTCGGCTTAACCGGTCTTGCGGGAACAGCAGCCCACATTGCGTGGATTCTCTTCGTCGTGTTTCTCGCGATATGGATCATAAGCATGCTGACGGGGCGCGGACGTCCACTTACGTAAGCATCGCTGCTGTAAAACTATCAGACTGTGAGGAATGTATGAACTACTCCCATACTCGTGTTATGCTCCCTCTGATGTTGGTCCTTGGTTTGTTGTGCAGTGGAATCCAGGGCTGTGCCGTATTTCGTGCCACTGGTAAAAGTATTGAGGCCGTCGGTGAAGGCGCAGGCCATGCCGTAGCCGGCACTGGCCAAGCAGTCTCTGATGCAGCCAGCGAAACAAAACGCGACCTGAGACGATAACTATTGCGTTGACGTTTGGCAGACCAATCCCGACGTCTTCCCTATCTGCCTCTTATCTCTGACGTGCTATAGCTGACTTTCAGAGATAGCTAGGAATTCCTTCACACCTGGCACAACGGACCTCTAGAGAAGGAGGAGACGAACCTATGACCGACTGTAGCGTGCGTCGGACGTACACTCTTTCATTTCAACGTATCGCTCTTATCCTCTTGGGGTGGGCGTATTGTTTTTTCTGCGCCTCCTGCAGCATCCTCACTGTTGTAGCAAACGGCGGTGAGCGGCAGATTCGGCCCGCCCCTCTTGTGTCCAAACCAGGACCTCGAGTGCTTGTGTTTGCTATTGATGGAGCGGGCTATAATGAATTGATGCAAGCGATTCGCTCGGGAAAAGCATCGAACTTACAATCCCTCTTAGGCGCGGAACAGCACGCAGGACGCTTTGCGCACGGCTATGCGGTACCGAATGCCTTAAGTATACTGCCCTCAATCACCATTGCGGCGTGGGCCTCAATTTTTACCGGCGCACCGCCTGGCCAGACTGGCGTGCCGGGAAACGAGTGGTTTGTACGCGAACATCGTCAGTTCGTCGCTCCAGCACCGGTATCGATCCCTGACACAGATGATTTTCGTAAAACACTCACAGACGGATTAGTTGGCAACGCCCTGCAAAAGCCCACGCTCTATGAGCTACTCAATGTCCCATCGTTCGTCTCTCTCTCGCAGGTGTATCGGGGAGCTACGCTGTTTACTACCGTCGAACCAAGCGCGTTCGTCTCTTTAATGACGACATTTTTCACTGGCGTCATACTCGGCGCCCCGGTGACGCAAGAGATGTATGCGGACATCGACCTCAACTCTGTCACCAAGCTGATTGCTGCTATCAACGAGCGTGGGCCTCCAACCTTGCAGATTGTTTACCTTCCAGGCAACGATCTGTTTACGCATGAAGCAGAAGAGCCACAGCAGACGCGGGACCACGAGCCACTGCCGATGCAGGTTGCGTACCTGGAAAGTGTCACCGACAAAGCGATCGGAGATGTCCTCAACACGTATGCCCAGCATGGCGTGTTAGACGAGACCTATGTGTTAGTGATTGCGGATCATGGGCATACGCCTGTCCTGGATGACGATCGCCATGCGCTAGGGACCGAAGGAGATGATGAACCACCAGCCCTGATTGAAAGAACAGGATTTCGGCTGCGTCAATTTGTGCTCAATCCTGGAGACACCGAACAAGATTATCAAGCGACGGTCGCGTACCAAGGAGCTATGGCATTTATCTACCTTGCGGACCGCTCGACGTGTCCCACAACAGGCACCGTATGTAACTGGCAGCGTCCACCGCGATTCAAAGCTGACGTCATGCCGGTCGTGCGCGCGTTTCATAAGGTCAATACCACTGGTGATCCCATTCCACAGCTCAAAGGGACGCTTGATCTTATATTTGCTCGCGAACCTCGGCCTCCTGGACAACCCGCCCGTCCCTTTTGCATCTTCGACGGCAAAAGGCTGGTGCCAATGAAAACGTATTTGGCTCGCCGTCCCAGGCCAGATTTGCCCGAGCTTGAGCAACGCATGCAGGGGCTGAGTACAGGTCCCTATGGTGATCGTGCAGGGGACATTCTGCTCCTTGCTCGCTCGGGCTTAGAACGGCCCGTGGAAGAGCGTTTTTATTTCTCCGGCCCCTATCACTCCTGGCATGGGAGTCCATCACAACAAGATAGTCACATTCCATTCATCCTTGCGCGCAAAGGAGATACTGGTGCGCAGCTCCAAGCTATTGTTGATGCAGTGGTTGGCGCTACCCCCTCTCAGCTCGATTTCGTACCACTTGTTCGTGCCTTACTAGGGCCTGCACCAAGCAATAATATGCCCCAGCGTGTCGAGTCAGTACCGTCGCCTGCGAGCGCTCCTTCGCAATGGGAAAGACAAACGCAGATGAAGGGGCAAGGAAAAGCCCTCGTCACTGGCGGCGTAACTCCAGCGAGCGAAGGGAACAGTTTGTTTGCTCACTGATTCGTGCAACAACGCCACTCCCTCGCTGATCTCAAGGCTGGCGATATGATCACGGTAACCACTTGCGGATGACCTCTTCGATGTACGCCAACGGTGGCGGCGCACTCCGGAGCTGCTGGAGAAAACAATCCAGTGCGGCGCTCTCCCCTTCGATCTCGACCACCACGCCCTCGGAGGAGTTACGAACATAGCCAGTCAGGGTTAGCGTACGCGCCAAACGATACACGAACGGGCGGAAACCAACACCTTGCACGATCCCACGGACGAGAAGTTTCTTGCGGGTAATCGTATGTAGTATGGGTAGCTGCTGCGACGCTACGGGTTCATCGTTCATGAAACACCCATTGCTTTAACCGTAGCGCAACTCGAGCCTTATGCAACGGGCACGCGACTCTCTCCATGAATATGGCAGCGCAAGAGGGCGTCAAAGTAAGTGTCGCTAAGACACATTAACTCGGAGAGACGTTGCTCTTCATCCAGGAATCTTTGCCTAGCATTCTCTCGTATGTGATTCTCTTTTTCATTCACGGTCAGAGTCTAGCGAACTCAGCCGCCTATCTTTTTAATGCTATACAATGACAACTAATAATACTGTTATTCCCCAATTTACTGTGCCGCCCGAAGTCACCAAAAGAATTCGTTCTCAGCCAGAATGCCAGTTGTTGTGGGCCGTGCTAGAGGAAGCCATAAGCACGTATATGAAGTATGCCAGCGCAACGAGTCGCCGTGGCCAGCGTCTCTTTCAGGACGCTGAGCAATGGATTGCGCAGGACGATTTAACGTGGCTGTGTAGCTTCAGCAACATCCGCCACATTTTGGAGTTGGATCCTGAATATGTGCGCAACGGGTTAGCCCGCTGGCGCGATGCCCAGCAAGCTGCGGTCGTGCATGAGGCCGCCTGAACTGCTCCTAGCATTGCAGTTCGGTATCGCGCGAAACCTCAGGCAGCAAGTGGATAACGCGAAGATGGAATTGCCGTTGCTTGTTGCCAATCCTCATGCTGAGAAGTCTGTTCTCCGGTGGAATGGCGACTCAGCAACTGTCCAAGGAGTCGGTACACCTCGACAATGTTCCAGTCAATGCCCGAATAGTAGGCAGTGTACCCTAATCTATTGAGCCACCCAGCAAGGACTGAGAATGACCAATCCCCGGCTAAGAAGCCTGGAATCAAGAAAACTGGTTCCCCGTGCCCACGTGGGATCTGCACCCCCTGGTATACCGGGTCGCAGATCAACGCCCATCGTTGAGACACATAGTCAGCATATGATGTCATAAGACGCCAAGACATAGATCTCTCTCCGAGTGTCCCTTCTTGACCTATTATCACGAGCCTTTGTGCTGAAGCATGACTTTGTCGTGTACTGAATTAATACCCCCACAACGGACGTCGTTCGCCATGGCGGTACAGGAAGCGCCACTCTTGCTCACTTGGTGCTTGGGGACCTATAGAGAAGCGCTGCCACCATTCAGCCGCATCATGGTCCTGATATTCATTCTGCAATTCTTCTGACCAAGCCGGAGTGCAGTCCTCGCCTCGCAGATTTTCTGACAAAGAATCTCCTGTCTGATCCTCACATCGACCGATGAGTTCACCTCGCTGCGGCGCGCGAGGAGCAGCTGACCCATAAAGCGGCATAAGCAGTAACAGCATACTAGTTAAGAAAACCCTGAAGCTGCGTGCCCTCCATCGATATTCTTGGTCACAGACTTCGCTGGGTTCCATAGTTGGGATCTGCACGAAACGCAACACGTCGGTTTTATGATGTGCACTCATGTAGCACCTCCGTCATGACAAACTGGAGGTGCAAACTCCGTGCCTCTCTATCAGGCTGTCACACCGGCGCTATTCTTGTGGGGCGCTTGTTGAGTATCGGAGGAGCCGGCGACTGCGTCAGAAGTGCTATTCTCTTTTGCTTCCGCCACCACGGCCCCAGCCTCGGACACCGCTTGTGCCACTTGGGCAGTCGCCGCATCAAGCTCAGCCAGTACCGTACCCTCTACCGCAGGCGCGGTTTGCTTGTTCTGATCTTCAGGATTTGGTAGTACAGCCGCAAACCGTTGTAATGTATGTTCAATTTTTTCTGCTGTTCCTCGCAGCGCTGTAATCACTTGTTGTTGTCCTTGTCCGTCTACCGCCGCCTCATCGTGGGCAACAGTGGCTAGGAGCGTTTCCACTTGCTCCACCGCTCTTGCTAACTTTTGTTCGATGGTGTCGGCGACGTCATCAGTCGTCGCCGCTACAGCGTCGGTTGTTTGCATCCGACTCTCGCGTTCACGTAAACGCGAACGGAGGCGTTGTCGCAGTTCCTGCATCTGTGCTTGGAGCACATCGAGCGGTTGCGTGAGAGCTTCAGTTTGATCTGCGACAGGTTTCGGGTTTATGACCGTGCGGTCAAGCACGACTTGAATAACCACTGTCAGAGGAATTGCGACCAGAGCACCTAAGATGCCGTAGAGCGCGCCGAATGCCAGAACTGCGAATAACGCCACCACTGAGCTGACGCCAACCGACTGTTTCATCAGGGGTGGTATGAGGACATTGCTTTCAAATAATTGCAGAACGATACAGAAGCCGAGCACGAGGAGTGCGGTATTGACTCCTTGTGACATAGCTACCGCGAGGGCGGGAATCGCGAAGAGCACTGGTCCGACGATAGGAATTGCCTCAAGTGCCCCGGCCAGAGCGGCAAGGACCAATACGTTCGGCAAACCAATCATCCAATAGCCGATCGCAGAAAGGCCCCCCATCACGAGCATGGCGATGCCCTGTCCGCGAACAAAGGCCCCAAGTTTGTTTTCCACTTCATGCCAGATACTCACTACTTGTGGTCGACGTGTGACCGGACAGAGCGATACCACCAAGCGCTCCATCCGCGGCACTTCTAGGGTCCAATAGAAACCGATGGAGAGCACGCCAACAAAGTAGAGGAAAAACTCGAACGTACTGCCCATGAAGAGCACGACACTGTTGACGGCAGCGGGAAACACTTCGACTGCGCGTTGTGTCAGTGCAGTAAAGGTCGGCAAGCGACCTGCGACCTGTTGTAACATCGGATTCGTACTTGTCCGTAGGCCGTCAACCAATTGGCCGTATCGTTCAGGGAAATCCTTCGCAAGGTTACTCAGCTGATCGAAGAGGGTCGGGCCGACGAACACTGCAAGTGCTCCAACAATGACCAAAAACACCGCGTAGAACACCAAGACAGCCAAGGCTTTTGGTACACCCCACTGGGCGAGCCATTGATGTCCGGGCTGTAGGGTTGCGGCGACAATAATGCCGAGAAACAACACCAACAAAATATTAATGAGTGAGTACAGCAGCACCGCGAACGCAACCATAGCAATAGCCAAGGCTATCACTGCAGCAACATATCGAAGGTCTGGGCGAGCCGGGTTCGGTAGACTTGTATTCATCAATACCTTCCGTTCTTTTATATCTTTCCACTTCCTACTGTTCAGCTTGCAATAATAGGACCATGTAAAGCCGTCTCGATGTCGTCGAGAGACGTTCTGCTAGCGCAGAAATAGTGGTTGGCTCACCACACTCTGTCGCATTTTCACCACAGTGCTGATCTTCTTTATCGTCCTAAAGAGAGCATTTCAGTAACAGTCAAAGCTATTCGGCAGACGGCACAAGGGTTGCTGGTTCTTTCAGAATCAACACGGAGGAAACCATGCGACGAACCATACCGTTATCTATCGTCTGTTATTTTTTACTCATGGCAAACACTGGCTGCGCTACGAGCAACACGCGGACCGTCAGAAGTGAAACGACGACATACCCGGCAGGACAGAATGCGGTAGCAAAGGAAACGACAGTCACCACTACGCAATCACCGGAGAGTTCAGGCGGCATCCTCAGCGGTACCGTCAATGTAGTTGGTGAGGCCCTGGCGTTACCGTTTCGTGCGGTGGGAGGACTACTGAGCGCCATTTTTTAGTCGAACGGATAACGCTCCAGTCTATGGGAAGGTGAGGGAGTCACTCGGCTTCTATCAGAACACGAGTCTCCCCAGTAAAGGAGAAGCATATGACACAAGTATCACATTTTACCGTTATCACGGCTCTCTGCGCATGTGCATTCCTGAACACACCTGTTACGGCATGTGCTGAATGGTCTTCGTCTCTCCGCCCGAGCCTCAGATCAGCGCAACCGATGACCACACAGTCAGTCAAGGTTGTTGATGAGCCAGAGCGAGGCAAGCGCGGCCGCCTACAGACGCACGGTGGCGCTACGATTGGTGAGATCGAGGATTTTCTGATTGAGCCGGAGAGAGGGTGTATCGCCTACGGCGTGCTCACGCACGCCAGCCAGAATACTCTCGATGGCTTCATGATTCTTCCATGGGAACTCATGCAAATTGATCCAGGAGATCCGACGAGGAGTAGTTTCCGCCTTGCGGAAAAACAAAACCTCCTCGGCACTGCACCCCATGTTTCCCAGGTACAGTGGAAAACCTCCGCGGTTACGGAATGGCTTGGGACAGTGGAGCAGTATTGGGCTCAGAATGGGCTACAGCCCTGCGCCACAGCCAACACTGAAAGGCTTCAGGTGATCAAAGCGAGTGACGTCGTCGGCTTGGACATTCAGACGGATAGTGGCAGTACCCTGGGAACGATCAGAGAACTGATTCTGGATGGTGAAAGGGGAATGGTCGCATCCGTTATTGTCGTACAGAAAGGTCCGTCAATCGCTATTCATCGAACGTTTTTCGCCCTCCCATGGACTAGGCTCCACCTAAATACCAGCCATCACACCGTCGTCGTCCATCTGGGAGCTAAGACCGACCTCTAATTTGCCCGCGTCCTTGGCTGACTGAGAGTGTGTATCAATTTGTGATGAAAGAAAGGAGTACAACTATGGAACGTTGTGAGATGTGCGGGAACGACTACGACAAGACGTTTACCATCACGATCGCCGGACAGTCACACACCTTTGATAGCTTTGAGTGCGCGATCCACACGCTAGCTCCGCGCTGCGCCCACTGCGCCTGTAAAGTCATTGGGCACGGGGTGGAAGTAAAGGGAACCTTCTACTGCTGTGCCCACTGTGCCAACGTCAGCGGGGAACAAAATGTTCGCGACCGCGCCTGATCATTGTGCGGCAGAACACTCAGTGAATAGATCCTCAACCGGGAGCTATGCCGACCAAGCGAGCGTCGAGCAGCGGGCGCTGATTGATAACTCACGACCTCTCTGCCGGGCGTCAGCTCAGCTCGCTTGTCTGTAGGGATAATATCACGAGCATGTAGTGGAATTCTCCTCGCCTGAGCTGAGTTCGTATCTTTTCCGAGGAAATTTACTAAGCGCCAGAGATTTAGTGCTGGCATTACTATTGCTCCGGTTGCTTATAACGCTTTGTGAAAGAATTTCGTATTCAGGAGGAATCATATGTGGAAAAGAACTCTTGTGTTTTCGTTGCCGGTGATGCTGAGCATGGGGCTTAGTGGTGTCGCTTCTGCACGAGACATATCCCCAACTTTGCAACTTGCGCAGAACGCGCCTGATAACACAGGCCGTAATGAACGGGACCAGGGTGGTGCGACACTCACACCGGCAGATCAGTCTTCAAATGAAGCCGATGTGGAGCTGACTCGTCGTATTCGCGAGGCCGTGGTCGCGGATGAGTCCCTCTCTACTAATGCCCACAATATCAAGATCATCACCATCAACGGCATGGTGACATTACGCGGTCCGGTAGGGAGCGATACTGAGCGTTCTAAGATTGTCGCGACCGCACAGCAACTCGCGGGGAAGACCAAAGTGAATAGTCAATTGGAGATTGCACATAAATAACCCTCACTAGGAGGCAGGAGGTCATTATGGAAAAAGCTGTGTTCTGTATTGCAAAGACGGAAGCTCAGGCAACAAGCATCGTTGATCAGCTCAAAACGGCTGGATTCACGAGTAACGACATCTCGGTCCTGTTTCCAGATAAGAGTGGGACAAAAGATTTTGCTCACGAACAGCATACGAAAGCCCCGGAAGGCGCCGCCACCGGCGCAGGCACAGGTGGTGTAGTAGGCGGCGTATTCGGCTGGCTCGTTGGCATCGGTGCTCTTGCGATCCCCGGACTTGGGCCGTTCATTGCTGCGGGTCCGATCATGGCAGCGTTGAGCGGTGCTGCTGCTGGTGCAGCCCTCGGCGGCATTAGTGGCGCACTGATTGGTATGGGTATTCCCGAATATGAAGCCAAGCGCTACGAAGGGAAAGTCAAAGACGGAAATATCTTGATTTCCGTTCACACAGACGACAGCACTGAAAGAACGCGCGCCAAGGACATCTTTACGCACGCAGGAGCTGATGACATTTCCTACACGGGTGAAGCACGCGTCTAGCCTGTACAGCAGCGAGTACGCTGCACACGCAGAGCAATTCCCCTGAAAAAGAGCCGGGGCGACCAACTGGTCGCCCCAACGAACCTCTCATGGATCACTCCATAATCGAACCATCTCCTCAGGACATACAGGTTCATCTCCACCACCCCGCAGCGCGCATCCCCTGTGCTACCTACCGCTTGCAGTTCCACCACGCGTTCACGTTTGCCGATGCCACACAGTTAGTGCCGTACTTACATGCGTTGGGTATTAGCGACTGCTATGCGTCTCCATATTTCACGGCAGCTCCCGGGAGTCCGCATGGATACGATGTCATTGATCATAATCACCTCAACCCGGAGGTCGGTAGTGAAGAGGACTACTATGCGTTTGCGCAAGCACTGCACCGTTACGGTATGGGTCAGCTTCTTGATCTCGTCCCCAACCATATGGGAATCGCCAAAGGTCAGAATCCCTGGTGGGCAGATGTCTTAGAGAATGGTCCCAGTTCACCGTACGCAACATTCTTCGATATTGACTGGGCGCCGCTCAAGCCTGAACTCGCGAACAAGGTCTTGCTGCCAATCTTAGGGGATCAGTATGGTCGGGTATTGGAGAATCAAGAATTCACTCTGAGTTATGACGACGGAGCATTCTTCCTGTTATATTACGACCACCGTTTGCCAATTGCTCCGCGCCCAACCACGTTGATTTTGTTGCACCGACTTGGCGATCTCCAGCACGTCCTTGGTCCCGAGCATCCACACTTTTTGGAATTATGCAGTATCATCACCGCACTGGAGCATTTACCGTTGCGGACGGAGATCGATCGCCAACGTGTGATTGAGCGTCATCGGGAAAAAGAGATTATCAGAAAGCGGCTGGCCACAGTGATCGGTACGTGCCCGGAACTTAACGCGTGGGTGACAGAAAACCTCGCCTTCTTTAATGGGAGCAAAGATGACCCTGCCAGCTTTGCGATCATGGATGCGCTCCTCGCTGAGCAAGCCTACCGGCTCACCCATTGGCGCGTTGCCGCTGATGAAATTAACTATCGCCGCTTCTTTGACGTGAACGACCTTGCCGCGCTCCGCAC
>Ga0209069_10002007_pt1 | contig 10493 bp, 10 predicted proteins | sample Str013_2_FD_187202 | JGI IMG/M metagenome (GOLD analysis project Ga0209069, IMG submission 187202) | Freshwater sediment microbial communities in response to fracking from Pennsylvania, USA - Straight Creek_MetaG_SC_2013 (SPAdes) (version 2) | ecosystem: Environmental > Aquatic > Freshwater >...
GAACAGGGTGGCGTTGCGGCGCTCGGTGGCCTGGTAGTCCGCGGCCGACTCGTCCACCGCGACCTTGATGTTGCGCAGCACCGTGGACAGGTCGGCGGCGGCCCGCCGCCACCGGGCCTGCCGCACGTCGTACGCCTCGCGGGCCTCGCCCGCCCAGGTCGCCACGAGCGGGGCGGCGTCGGACTCCAGCTGGTCGAGCTGGCTGTGCAGCGTGGTCAGCGCCGCCTCGATGTGGCCGCTGGCGTTCTGCAGCGCGGCGAAGTTGACGACCAGGGTCTCCGGCTGGCTCATCGCACCCTCCTTCAGTTCTCCAGCGGCAGCGCGATGGGCGTACCCACCCGGCCACCGAACCTGTCCGCGGCCACGTCGTCGGTGGCGGTGTACTGCCGCCCGGCGGTACGGATCGCGGTGGCGGTCTCGGCCAGCGCGCGGTGCAGCGCCTCCTGGTCGGCCGCCCACTGCTGCTTCACCTGGGCGAACGACGTGCCGCCTCGGCCCTGCCACTGCTGGCGCAGCCCCTCCAGCTCGCCCAGCAGGCTGTCGAGCATCCGCTGCAACGCCTGGTTGCCGCCGTCGAACCGTGCCGCCGCCGTCCGCATCACCTCGGCCTGGGCCTGCGTGGTCACCGCGACCTCACCCGCTTCCTCGTCGTGTCCCTCGTCCGGTACGCGCACCCTGGTACCCGGTGATCACCTTGGTGGGCCGGGTGCGTCGCCGACCGTAGCGGAGCCCGGCGCCGGTACGCGACCCGTACCGCCCCGCCTGTGGACAACCCGGCGGGTCAGCCGGTGGGCTGCCGGGCCCGGTCCGGGTCCAGCGCCGGGCCGCCCGGCAGCAGCGCGACCAGGGCGCTCGGCACCCGTACCACCGCCGAGGCCGGGTACCCGAGCCGGGCCGCGACGTCCGGCCCGGCCAGCGGGTACCGCACGCCGAGATCGGTCACCACGCACCAGGTACCGGCCGGGGCGCCCGGCGCCGGTACCGCCTCCACCAGCGCACCGCGGCCCGGGGGTACCGCGATCCGGTCGGCCAGCACGGCCGCCGGCGGATCCCCCGGGACCATCCGGGGGGCCGCGACCACGGCCGGCACCGCGTCGGTGACCAGCACCGGCGACCCGGTCGCGGCGTCGGTGCGGGCGCACACCGCCGTACCCGGGTGCACCGGTACCGGCGTGGTCGTGGGCAGCCCGGCCGGCCCGGTCGCCGGCGCGACCTGTGGCAGCAGGGCGTAGTCGCCCTGCGCGAGTTCCCGGGCGCCGCGCTGCGGCACCTTCTGCGCCCGGACCGGGTCGCTGAGCAGCAGGTCGGCCTGGACCTGCGAGACCGGCGCCAGCCCGGCCGGCAGGACCACGGCGTACTGCCGGGTACCGCCCTGGGTGGTCTGGACCACGACGGTGCCCACGGGCATCCCCGGTACCGCCGACGGCGCACCCGCGCCCGCGATCACCGGCGGCGCCAGGTCCGGCCCGGCGGGCAGCGCGTCGAGCAGCGCCGCCGCCAGCGGTACCGGCTGCTCGCTGCCCCAGCTGAACGCGTTGCGTACCACCGCCGGCCGGGGTACCGCCAGCGCGGTGCCGTGCCACAGCAGGTACAGCGTGCCGTCGCCGACCTGGCCCAGGATCGCCTCGTCCGGGCCCAGCCGGTGCCCGCCAGTGGGCGCCGGCCCCAGGTACAGCGCCGAGGTGGTACCCGGGCCGGCGCCGGCGGATCCGGCCGAGCACAGCGTCCACGGCAGGCCGAGCAGGTCACCCGGGGCGGGCAGCGAGTCCGGCGCGCCGGGGATGCCCAGCGGGGTACCCCGCGGTACCTGCCGCAGCGCGCTGGCCGGCACGGCCACCGTGTGCGCCCGGGTACCGACGATGAGCACCGCCGAGGCGTAGTTCGCCACCGGGTGCAGCGCGCCGTCGACCAGCACGTACCGCGCCCCGGTCTCCCGTTCCACGATCACCGCGCCGTCGGCGCGCCAGCCGTCGGTGGCCGGCCGGAACACCCCGAGCACGGCGGCCCCGGCCAGCGACAGCGCGGCCAGCAGCACCCCGGCCAGGCTCGCCGCGGCCAGCCGGCGCAGCGGCGGCGGGGCCGCCTCGGCCTCCCGGGTGACCAGCGCCGAGACCACCCGTTGTACCGCGAACTGGTACGAGTGCAGCTGATCCTGGCGTGACGCCATCGGGCCTCCCCAGCATGGGCGATTCGGCAATACGATAGGCCGCCGGACACGCCGGCGGTGGGGAGGTACGGCCGGTGGGCGCCGGACGCGGGCGGCTCCTGGGACTCCACAGTGGACAGATTGTGGTGTGCCAGCTCGGTGTCCTGGTCCTGCTCGTCACGGCGCTGGCCGGGGCGGCCCCGCTGTGGCTGCTGGCGGTACCGGCGGCGCTGCTGCTGGCCGTGCTGGCGCTCGGCCGGCTACGCGGGCGCTGGCTGCACGAGTGGGTCGGCACCGGGCTGCGGTACGCGCTGCGCGGGCGGGTACTCGACCCCGGCGCCGCGACCGCGGACCTGCTGGACCTGGTCGACCCGGGCGCCGAGGTGGTCGCGGTGGACGGGCCGGCCGGCGCGTACGGCGTGATCCGTGACCCGGACGGCCTGGTCGCGGTGCTGGAGCTGGGCGAGCACACCTCGCTGCTGGGGAACACCACCCCGCTGGTACCGGCGCCGGCCGCACTGGCCCCGCCGGCCGCCCCGGACGCCCCCAGCGTGCGCGTACAGATCCTGGTCAGCGGCGCCCCGGCGCCCGCGCTGGCGGTCGCGTCGGGCCTGCCCGCCACGTCGTACCGGCAGTTGACCGACGCCACCGTGCCGGCCCAGGCGCGGACCCTGCTCGCGGTACGGGTGTGCCGCGACGACGCCGGCTGGACCGACGAGGACCTGTACCGCTGCCTGGCCAGCGCGCTGCGCCGGGTGCACCGGCGGCTGCGCCAGGACGGGGTACCGGCCCGGCCGCTGGGTCCCCGGGCGATCCCGGCGCTGCTGGCCGAACTGGCCCAGCACGACCCGGCCCAGCCGGTACGGGAGAGCTGGCCGGCCCTGGGTACCGGCCCGCTGCGCCAGGCCACGTTCGTGCTGCGGCGCTGGCCGGCGCTGGCCGGGCCACGGGCCGACGCGCTGACCGCCCGGCTGCTGGCACTGCCCGTGGTCGCGGTGACGGTCGCGCTGACCGGCGGTACCGGCGGCGCCGCGCTGGCCATCCGGCTGACCGCGCCGGACGCCGCCGCGCTGGTACTGGCGACACAGGCGCTGCGCCGGCTGCTGGACACCCTCGGCGCCGACGCCGCCCGGCTCGACGGCCGGCAGCTCGACGGGCTGGCCGCGACGCTGCCGCTGGGCCGCGGCCCGGCCGGGGTACCGGTGGCGGTGCCGGCGCACGCCGCGGCACCGGCCCACCCTGGCCACGCCGCGGTACCGCCCGACCCGGTACCGCCGACGGCGCTGGTACGGCCGACCGGCTCCCCGGCCGACGTCGTGCGTACCCCGGTGACCTGCGCCGGGCTGATGCTGGGCCGCAACCGGCACGGCCACCCGGTGACGGTACGGCTGCTGCGGGCCGAACCGACCCGGGCGGTGCTGGCCGGCGGGGTCGCGGTCGCCGCGCTGGTGACGGTCCGGGCGATGGCCCTGGGTGCGCGGGTGGTGGTGCAGACCGGCCGGCCGCAGGCGTGGAACCGGTACATCCGCGGCGTCACCACGGTCGGGGACGCGGTCACGCTGGCCCCGCCCGGGCACCCGGTACCGTTGCCGGCGGCCACCGCGCTCGCCCCGCAACTGGTCCTGGTGGACACCGGGCCGGTACCGGTCGACCCGCCGGTACCGGCCGGTCCCTGGCGTACCACGCTGGTACTGCGCGAGGACCTGGCCGCCCCGGACACCGAACTGCTGGCCCGCGCCGACGTGGTGATCCTCCAGCCGCTGGGCCCGGCCGAGGCGGACCTGGCCGGTACCGCGCTGGGCCTGGGTACCGGCCAGGAGTGGCTGACCCGGATCCGGGACGACATGGTCGGCCTGGTCAGCCGCCGTACCGTGCGCTGGGCCCGGCTGTCGCCCACGCCCATCGAGGCGCAGGTGTTCGGGTCGCTGGCCCGGGTACCGGCCGGGTGACCGGACCCGGTCGGCCCGGCGGGGCTACGCCGGGCGGCCCCGGCGTGGGAAGATCCGGGCCATGCGTTTCATCCTCCGGCTCGCGGTCAGCGCGGTCGCGGTGTGGGTCTCCACGCTGCTGCCCGGCATCGCGGTCACCGCGACGACGGTACCTGGCAAGATCGGTACGCTGCTGCTCGTCGCCGTGATCTTCGGCGTCGTCAACGCGGTGATCCGGCCGATCGTGAAGACCGTCGGCTGCGCCTTCTACATCGCCACGCTGGGCCTGGTGGCCCTGCTCGTCAACGGGCTGCTGTTCCTGCTGACCGGCTGGATCGCCAGCCGGGTGGGGCTGCCGTTCACGGTGCACGGGCTGCTCACCGCGGTACTCGGCGCGCTGATCGTCGGCGTGGTGAGCTGGGTGCTCAGCGCCGCACTGCCGGACAAGTGAGCCGGCCGCACCCGGACGGCTACACCATCCGTACCGACGGCGTACCGGCGCAGCGGGTGCACCACTGGCTGTCCACCGACGCGTACTGGGCCGCTGGCCGCGACCTGGACACGGTGACCCGGGCGCTGGCCGCCTCGCTGGTGTACGGGCTGTTCGACGCCACCGGTGACCTGGTCGGGGTGGCCCGGGCGGTGACCGACGGCGCCACGTTCGCCTGGATCGCCGACGTGTACGTCGACCGCGCGCACCGGGGCCGGGGGCTGGGTACCTGGCTGGTCGAGGAGCTGACCGCGGCGCTGCGCGCGGCCGGGGTACGGCGGCTGGTGCTGGCCACCCGGGACGCGCACGAGGTGTACGCCCGGGTGGGGTACGCCCCCCTGCGGTGGCCCGAGCGGTGGATGGAGATCGACCTGCGCTGATCATCGGTAAGTCCACGACCTGGGAAGATGCGGTGATCCGCCCCACAAAGGCAAGCAGCCAACCTGGCTTCGCCCCTTACAGTGTGAATCATGGACGAGCGCCGCCAGGGGTACCTGTACGGTCTCGCGGCGTTCGCGCTGTGGGGGTTCTTCCCGCTGTACTTCCGCGCCCTGCGCCCGGCCGGCGCGGTGGAGATCCTGGCCCACCGGGTGATCTGGTCCGCCGTGGCGGTCGCCGCGCTGCTGCTGGCCGTACGCGGGTGGCGGCGGGTCTGGTCGCTGCGGCACCGGCCCGGTACCCTGGCCGCGCTGGCCGTGGCGGCCGTGCTGATCGGCGGCAACTGGGGCCTGTACCTGTACGGCGTGCAGGCCGGCGAGGTGGTGCAGACCTCGCTCGGGTACTTCGTCACGCCGCTGGTGGCGGTGGTGTTCGGCCTGACGGTGTTCGCCGAGCGGCTGCGCCGGTTGCAGTGGGTCGCGCTGGCCACCGGTACCCTCGCCGTACTCGTCCTGACGCTGGACTACCGGCACCCGCCGTGGATCGCGCTCGGGCTGGCGCTGTCCTTCGGCAGCTACACGATGATCAAGAAGTGGCTGGGGCTGCCGCCGGCGGACGGGCTGCTGCTGGAGTCGGCCGTCCTGGCACCGGCCGCGCTGGTGTACCTGGTGGTGCTGGCCGGCCACGGCCGGTCCACCTTCGGTACCGGGCCGGCCTGGCACACCGTACTGCTGGTGCTGTCCGGGGTGGCCACGGCCGCGCCGCTGCTGCTGTTCGCCGCCGCCGCGAACCGGCTGCCGCTGAGCACGGTCGGGCTCATGCAGTACCTCACCCCGGTACTCCAGCTGCTCACCGGCGTGTTCCTGTTCCGCGAGCCGATGCCGCCGGCCCGGCTGGCCGGGTTCGCGCTGGTGTGGCTGGCGCTGGCGGTGTTCTCCTGGGACGCGCTGCGCACCGCCGGCGCCGCCGGCCGAGCCGGCACCGCCGGCACCGCCGGCCGGCCCAACATCGCCGGGACCGCCGGTACCGCCGGGCCGGTCAGCTGGCCCGGCGGTACCAGGGCGGCGGCGGGAGGTGGCCGCCGCTCAGGAGTTGACGTAGCGCAGGACGACCGACCCGTCGCCCTTGTGTATCTCGACCGCGGCGATGTCGGCCGGCGCCATTGACACCGTCGCGGTCACATTCATGTCGTCGCCGGCCCGGGCCGACCAGCGCTGCGCGGTGACCGGGGCTCCGTTGCGCGGGTACAGCACCAGGGTCAGGTGCCACTGTCCCTGGAACGCCGCGTGGTCCACGTACACGCAGTGCACGTCGACGCGGGTACCGCCGCCGGCCGGCTCCAGCGCGATCTGCCCGGCGACCTCGGGGCCGGCCCCGGCCGGGGTCATCGGAACCAGGACGGCCACGTGCGTCTCGCCGACCGTGGCGGTACCGGGCCGGGTCGGCACGATCCGCAGCAGCGCCACCGCCGTGAGCGCGACGACCAGGACCAGCGCCGCGGCGTTGGCCAGCGCGAGGCGCCAGCGGGCCCGCCGCCGCAGCACCGCGGCCCGGCGCAGCAGGCCGGGCAGCAGCGTCGCCGAGGTCGGCGGCTCGCCCTGCGCCACGTCGGCCACCGCGGGCGCGTCCAGCCGGCCCAGCAGACCGGGCAGCGCGGCGAGGTCGGTGACCTCGTCCCGGCACTGGGCGCACCCGGCGAGGTGGCGCCCGTACCCCGAACGCTCGGCCGGGGTCAGCGCGCCGAGCACGTACGCGCCCGCGTCGGCCGCCCGGGGGCACCTCATGACGTCACCCCCATCTCCTCCAGGACCAGGCGCAGGCAGCGCAGCGCGTAGTAGGTGCGGGACTTGACCGTCCCCGGCGGTACCCCCAGCCGCTGCGCCGCCTCGGCCACCGAGCGACCGGCGTAGAAGCACTCCACCAGGACCTCCCGGTGCGCCGGCGACAGCCGGCGCAGCGCATCGGCGATCAGCCAGGATTCCACGGTTCGCTCCGCCTCGTCCGGCGCTGCGGGTTCGGGCAGCGTGTCGGTGATCACCTCGGGTACCCGGGCGTTGCGCCGGCGCCAGGTGTCGATGGCCACGTGCCGTGCGGTGGTGAACAGCCAGGCCCGTACCGAGCCCCGGTCCGGGTCCATCGCCTGCGGGTGCCGCCAGGCCCGCAGCAGGGTCTCCTGGACCAGGTCCTCGGCCCGCTGGCGATCCCCGCCGGCCAGCCGCAGGGCGTGCCCGAACAGCGCGTCGCCGTGCTCCTCGCACAGCGCGCGCAGCAGGTCCGCGTCGTCGGCCGCCACGTGTACCCCGCAACTGGTCGCCTACGGGCCGGCCGGGAACGGCGTCCCCGGGCCCGTACCCCACACCCTGCCACGGTCGCCGGGCCGGCGCGGTTCACCGGCCCCGCCGCGGCGCGGGTCACTCCGGGACGGCCTCCGCGACGGCGAGCGCGACCTGGCGCGCGGTGACGGCCAGCCGGGTACGGATGATCTTCGCGGACGTCATCATGTCCGGCGCCGGGACGGCCACCGCGACCACGATCCGCCGGTCCTGGTCGCGGTCGGCCACCGCCTGCACCGCGGCGCAGGCCAGCCCGGGCCGGTACTGGCCGACCTCCATGTGCATGGCCCGCTTCTCGCCCGCGGCCAGGTCGCTCTCGAGCTGGTCCGGTGTGACCAGGGTCGCCGGGGTGTACCCGCGCATGCCGTAGTCCCGCAGGTACCGGGCCCGCTGGTCGGCGGTGAGCGTGGCCAGCAGCGCCTTGCCCAGCGCGGTGGCGTGTGCGGCGTCGTCGAAGCCGGGCAGCAGGTCCTCCAGGTACGGCGTGCGCGGCCCCTCGGCGCAGGCGGTCAGCACCACCCGGCCGCTGATGAAGCGCCCGACGAAGTGGCTGTACCCGGTGTCCAGCGCGGCCCGGCGCAGCGCCTCGGCGATGGTGGGCGGCCCGCGCAGCGCGGCCACCAGTTCCCGGAACCGGTCGGAGATCTCCATGCCGACGACGTAGGTGCCGTCCTCCCGCCGGGCCACGTACCCCTCGTACGCGAGGGTACGGACCAGGTGGTACGTGGTGGCGACGGTCAGCTCGCAGCGCCGGGCGATCTGCTTGACGGTCAGCCCATGCTCGGCGCCGCCGACCGCCTCCAGTACCCGCAACGCCCGGGACACGCTGCGGATGAGGTCGGAAGGCTCCTCCTGCGGGTCACGCACAGATCACCTCCAGACACGCAGAATCACCACGCGTGTACACCATATGAAAACTTCGCTGCTTTGGGAACGCCAGCGGATCGAACCTGATCTACCCGGTACGCCGCCGCCGGTGATCCGGTGGCCGTCGGCGCAGGTCAGCCGGTACCACTGGGCCGTCGGGGTCAGCCGGTACGGTCCGCGATGAAGTGGCACAGCGACTCCAGCGCCCGCCGCGCCGGTACGTCGGGCAGCCCGGCGAGCTGGGACCGGGCCCGCTCGGCGTACCCCCGGACGGTCTCCCGCGCCTGCTTGAACGCGGCCGAGTCGCGCAGCAGGGCCAGCGCCTCGGCGTGCAGCCACGGATCGGTCACCGGGCCGGTGGCCAGGATCTCGCGCAGCCGGGCCGCGCCGGGCGCCCGGTCGTCGGAGGCCAGCGCGTACAGCACCGGCAGCGTCGGTACCCCCTCGCGCAGATCGGTACCCGGGGTCTTGCCCGACTCCTGCTTCTGCGAGGCGATGTCGAGCAGGTCGTCGGAGAGCTGGAACGCGATCCCGATCAGCTCCCCGTACCCGGCCAGCGCCTCCACCTGCGCCGCCGTGGCACCGGCGAACATCGCGCCGAAGCGGGCCGAGGTGGCGATCAGCGAACCGGTCTTCTCCTCGATCACCCGCAGGTAGTGCGCCACCGGGTCGCCGTCGCGGGGACCGACGGTCTCGGCGATCTGGCCGTGTACCAGCCGGGCGAACGTGGCCGCCTGGATCCGTACCGCCTCCGTACCCAGCAGCGCCGCCGCGTCCGCGGCCCGGGCAAACAGGAAGTCCCCGACCAGGATCGCCACCGAGTTGCCCCAGCGGGCGTTGGCGCTGGCCGCGCCGCGGCGTACGCCGGCGGAGTCCATCACGTCGTCGTGGTACAGCGTGGCCAGGTGGGTCAGCTCCACCACGATCGCGGCGGTGCTGATCTCGCCCGCGGTGGCGTCGCCGAACTGCGCCGCCAGGGCCACCAGCAGCGGCCGGAACCGCTTGCCCCCGGCGTCCATCAGGTGCCGGGCCGCCTGGGCGATCAGCGGGTCGCCGCTTTCCACCGCGGCATGCAGCTTCGCCTCGACGTCCACCAGCCGGGCCGTGACCGTCGACTCCAGTACGGGATCGGCGAGGTCGACACCGATCGAGGTGCCAGGGGTTGGGCTAGCCACGGCCCCAACGATGCCATACGCCGGCCGGCCGGCGGGGCCAACCCCGGCCGGGTGGGGTACCGGTCTCACCGGACGAACTGCGCCACCTGGCTGGTCAGGTCCAGCACCGCCGTCGGCGCCACGCCCAGCAGCAGCGTGGCCAGCGCGCCGATGGCCAGTGCGGCCGAGGTCAGCGTGCCCGGCAGGGACACCGTCGGGGTGTTCTCGCCCGGCTCGGACAGCCACATCATGACCACCACCCGCAGGTACGGGAAGGCGAGGATCATGCTGCTGAGCACACCCACGATCAGCAGCCAGGTCTGCCCGGCCCCCTGGGCCGCCGCGAACACCGCGAACTTGCTGGTGAACCCGCTGGTCAGCGGGATGCCGGCGAAGGCCAGCAGGAGGAACGTGAACAGCGCCGCGAACAGCGGCGAGCGCCGGGCCAGCCCGGCCCAGCGGGACAGGTGGGTGGCCTCCCCGTCGGCGTCCCGGACCAGGGTCACCACGGCGAACGCGGCCAGTACCGTGAACCCGTACGCGACCAGGTAGAACAGGGTCGCCGAGATGCCCTCGGCCCGCGGTACGGCCAGCAACCCGACCAGCAGGTACCCGGCGTTGGCGATGGACGAGTACGCCAGCAGCCGCTTGATGTCCGTCTGGGTGACCGCGAGGATCGCGCCGACCAGCATGGTCAGTACCGCGATGGTGCCGATGACCGCACGGTAGTCCCACACCGCCGCGCCGAACGCCACGTACAGCACCCGCAACAGCCCGCCGAACGCGGCGGTCTTGGTGCAGGCGGCCATGAACGCGGTCACCGGGGTGGGCGCGCCCTGGTACACGTCCGGGATCCACACGTGGAACGGCACCGCGCCGGCCTTGAACAGCAGCCCGACGGCGACCAGCGCCAGGCCGCTCCACAGCAGCACGGCACTGCCGGTACCGGCCTCGATCGCCGCGTTGATCGCCCGGAACTGGATCTGGCCGGCGTACCCGTACAGCATGGCGATGCCGAACAGGAAGAAGGCCGAGGCGAACGCGCCGAGCAGGAAGTACTTCATGGCCGCTTCCTGGGACAGCAGCCGGCGCCGCCGGGCCAGCGCGCACATCAGGTACAGCGGCAGCGAGAAGACCTCCAGCGCCACGAACATGGTCAGCAGGTCGTTCGCGGAGACGAACAGCATCATCCCGGCC
>Ga0209069_10002008_pt1 | contig 10486 bp, 6 predicted proteins | sample Str013_2_FD_187202 | JGI IMG/M metagenome (GOLD analysis project Ga0209069, IMG submission 187202) | Freshwater sediment microbial communities in response to fracking from Pennsylvania, USA - Straight Creek_MetaG_SC_2013 (SPAdes) (version 2) | ecosystem: Environmental > Aquatic > Freshwater >...
ATCCCGAAGTATGCCTCCAGGTGCGCGGAGTGGTTCCACATCAAGGTCGCGACGCGATCACCTTTCTTAAGTCCCGCATGTTGAAGACTTGCTGCCAGAGCGCGGGCCCGGCGGTGCAGGTCTGAATAGGTAGAACGACGAACAGAGTTGTCTGGCAGGCGGGAGATCACTTCAACCCCAGGGAACAATTTCCCCGCCCGTTCCAGGAACGGCGTGAGCGTCAGGCTGTACTGCATCATGGTTCCCTGCAAATTTTCGCCTCCGCCAGCATGCGCGGGATTCGCAACTTATCCGAACCCTGCCTGCTCGCGCATTGTAGCGCGGTCAAAACACTTTGGGTGGTTGGACACATATCCAAACGGAAGCATTCTCCTCGATACAGCTGGGAAATGGCTAAGGACGAGGATAGGTAACGAGATCAGGCGTTCATGCCAGCTACGACAGCAACCAGATTATTTCCGAATTGCCGACAACGCAGCCAAATATGGATTACACGATCCTCCTGTGCTCCTGGGATAGACAAGGCTGTTCGACGTCTAGCCGCGGACCTTCCTGATGAGCGAGTGATGCCTTCATACTTGGCGCTAGGACGAGCGATCTTCCCAGTCGACCCACTCAACGAGATGAGTCGCGAGGTAGGCACTCACCGCTTCGCCGAGGGTCGCGAAGAAGGTCCGTTCGCCGAAACGCGTGAAGAGTTCGAAACGCTTCAGCTTGTCCTTGACCGGATCCTTCATCTCGGCGAAACACAACTCGATACCAGCAGCATGCAGGGTGTCGTCAAGCTCACAGACGGCATCGGCCGCGGTGACGTCGATACTGGTGACCGGCTCGGCAGCGACCACAAGCCAGCGGACGGGGGTCGGCGAGTTTGCGACGGCATCCAGGACGCGTTCGTGGAAGAACTCGGCATTCGCGAAGAAGAGCGGTGCATCCCAACGGAACAGCACAAGACCCGGGATCAAGCGCGCCTCCGGATAGCGGGCGATGTCGTGATAGCCCTTGACGCGTTCGACGCGGCCGAGCACGGCCGAATGCGGGCGCCAGCCGTCCCAGAGGAACTCAATCACGGCAATCACGATCGCGAGGGCAATGCCCGGAATGGCGCCGAGCACGGCTACACCCGCGAAGCAAGCCATCGAAAGCCAGAACTCCCAGCGCTGGATGCGATAGATGCGGCGCAGGTCAGAGACTTCGACCAGGCCGATGGCCGAGGCAATGACGACGGCAGCCAAGGCAGTGTGTGGCAGATGCTGGAGCAGCGCGGGCGCAAGAACCAGGAGCAATGCGATGGAGAGCGCCCCCACGACACCTGTCAACTGCGTCTTGGCGCCGGCCGCCTCGGCCACCGGTGTACGCGATGAGCTGCTGCTGATGGGGAAGCCCTGAAAAAGAGCTGCGGCGAGGTTGGCGACGCCGAGGCCCACCATTTCCTGATTCGGGTCGACCGATGTGCGCAGACGCGCCGCGTAGGTTCGAGAAAGCACGCTCGTGTCCGCGAATGAGACGAGGGCGACGGCGAGGCCACCCGTGAGGATCGGTACCAGGTCCTCGACGTGGGCAAGAGGAAAGCGTGGCGAAGGCAATCCCTGTGGCAGAGGACCGAGCACAGATATGCCGGCACGTCTTGCGAGGTCGAAGGCCGCGACTACACTGGTGGCGGCGACCACGGCGATCAAAATACCTGGTACGCGCGGCCAGCGCTTCAGTAACAGTATGAGAGCGAGCGTGCTGCCGCCGATCGCGAGCGCCATGAGGTTCGTGTTCCCTCGGAGCACCTTGCCGAAGATTCCCCACGCTTGGCGCACTGGGCCGTTCGGGGTAACGGAGAACCCCAAAAGCTTCGGGACTTGGCTCAGCAGCACCGTCAGGGCAATGCCGTTCATGTAGCCATAGCGGATCGGCTTCGACAACAGATCGGTGATGAAGCCCAAACGCGCTAGGCCCGCCGCAACGCACACCACGCCGGAGACAATTGCCATCATTCCGGCCAGCACGACGGCACGTTCCGGCTCACCCGCCGAAAGCGGTAGCACGACTGTGAGGATTACGGGCGCGAGTGCCGAGTCCGGGCCCAGGACAAGAACCCGGCTTGGTCCGAACAGGGCATACGCGAGCAGTGGCACAATGGTCGCGTACAGGCCGTTGATACCCGGCACGCCCGATGCCTCGGCGTACGCGATGCCGACCGGCACGAGCATGGTCGTCATGACGAGGCCGGCCACAAGGTCATGCCGCAGCCAGGCCGACTCGTAGTGACGTAAGGTGTTCAACCCAGGAAACCAGCGTATCCAGCCGGTTTGATTCGTCTGCGTTGCCTGGCGGGCGATGCGGCCAGGTTCTGTGGTGTGGGAGGAGAGCGATTCAGTCACGGCTGATCCCTAGCCATCGCTGATGAGCTTGGCGACCCTCTAGTTGGTGTGTGGGTTCACACCCGGATTATGCGCCGGTGGGTTAACTGTTGTCGACAGTGTTGCCACTCATTGATCGAAATAAGTGCAAGACGATCTAGCGCGAACTTGTTCAAAGAGCCATGGCTTAAAATTGCACTCGTTTCCTTCACTTCATGCCTTCGCCTGCTCCTTTGCTTTGGCTGTATTGGCCCTACTCACACTCTTGCCGCTTAGCAGAGTCGTCACCAGGACTCTCTCGGAATGCAGTGTAGTACGTGCTGCGAGCGAGCGGGACTGGACCATATCGCCCCGTATGAAAACCTCGGACACCCCGTAAACAATTCCTTGCGATAACTCAACGATGGGATCAACGAAAAACTCGTACAGCAGGGTTCTGACTGGATGCTCCATAAAAACACCTATGACTCTTGCAGGCTACTGCAAACCCGCAGAACCCACCGTGATAGTAGTCACAAGGCTGTGTGATCTGGGTCCAATCGGATGCCGGGAGGACGCCTTAGCGTTTTCCCTTGATTATTGACGTAATCAGATGGGATGAGAAGGCCGGTCTCCGGACGGGATGCTGTACGCTCCCAAGTTATCGACGTGCTCAAGGCACAGATAAGAAGAAGACCGGCCATGAAGAAGGTTAGCACCGTAGGGACGCAGCAGACGAGGAATGTTTCACAGCAGAAACTGACTATCGGATTGGATCTGGGAGATCGCAACAGCTGGTACTGCGTACTGGACGAAGCGGGCCAGATCCAGCTGGAGCAGCGCGTGCGCACGACTGCGAAAGCTCTCGGCGAAGTTTTCGGCGCAATGCCGCGCAGCCGGATCACGCTGGAGATCGGGACGCATTCGCCCTGGATCAGTCGCTTGCTCAGCGAGTTGGGACACGAAGTGATCGTCGCGAATGCCCGCAAGGTGCGGCTGATCGGAGAGAGCCGGAAGAAAGACGATCGTCTGGATGCGCGGACGCTGGCGCGATTGGCCAGGATCGATCCCGAGTTGCTGTGTCCGGTGAAGCATCGCAGTGCGAAAGCACAGGCGGATCTGACGGTGATCCGGGCGCGAGCGGGGCTGGTGCGAGCGCGAACCGCACTGGTGAACACGGTACGCGGACTGGCCAAGAGCTACGGGGAGCGCCTGCGCGGGTGCAATGTGCGCAATATGAATCCGGAGAAAGCAGAGGGGCTGAGCCCGGAGTTGCAAGCCGCACTGCAGCCGTTGCTGGCGGCACTGGAGTCGCTGAGCGAACGCATCGTGGAGTACAACGAGCGGATCGAGAAGCTGGCGCAGCAGAGCTATCCGCAGGTGGCGCTGCTGAAACAGATCAAGGGCGTAGGCACGCTGATCGCGCTGACGTTCTTGCTCACGCTGGAAGACCCGCATCGTTTTCATAAGAGCCGCGACGTGGGCTGCTATCTGGGACTGCAACCGGGACGCCGGAACTCGGGACAGAGCGAGCCGCAGATGCATATCAGCAAGGAAGGGGACCCGTATTTGCGAACGCGGCTGGTACAGGGAGCGCAACACATTCTGGGACCGTTCGGGGTGGACTGTGACCTGCGGCGTTGGGGCCTGAAACTGGCGGAACGTGGCGGAAGGAACGGAAAGAAGCGAGCGATCGTTGCGACCGCGAGAAAGCTGGCGGTGTTACTGCATCACCTGTGGGTGAGCAGAGAAGTGTACGAACCATTGCACAACAGCAGCCAAACGACCGTGGCCGCAGCCGCGTAAAACCAAACGGCAAAAACAAAATTAAACTCGTTCCAGGAAGAGAAAAGACAAAAGCCCAAAGCCGAGTTCCGGTGACTGCGTTAATCGCCTGGCCCACGTTCCACTTAAGTGAAACGACAGGGCGCCAAACAGATGGCAATTACATAACCCAAGATTAGGCCCTCTTCAGTAAATCAGCTTCAGCGAAAACTGTATCTGCCGCGAAGGTCCCGCAGTTTTGCTGATGATGCCAAACCCGCTTCCGCGCAAAATATTGGACGGCAGCCCGAAATTCACTAGATTAAACACGTTGAAAAACTCGGCGCGGAATTCCACTGTGCCCAGCTCCGAGTTTCCCCGGCGGCCAAAAGGCGTGTCTTTGATCAAAGCTACGTCATATTGCTGAAAGCCAGGTCCGCGGAAGGTGTCGCGTCCAAGCGTGCCGAAGCGGCCGTGGTTTGGGCCGGTGCCGCCGGGAACATTAATCGGAATCGAAAAGAACGACGCGTTGTCAGGGCCGCGGCCAAAATAGTCTTCACGCACCGCTCCACTGGTAGAGAAGTGCGGCTGCTCCACCAGGTCGGGACGGTCGGTTCCGCCCGCGCCTACGCCGGTTTGCTGCACTCCGGAATAAACCGTGAAGGGCGCGCCGCTGGTCAGCGTGGTGATATTCAGGAATTGCCAGCCCCGCGTCAGGGTTCTTCCCAAAGGACGCAGAAAACTTACATGGTCGAGCGGCAGCACCTGGATCAGACTCAACGTGAAAGAGTGAGTCGCATCGAACGTGGACGGCCCTTTTTCTGCCCCGGGATTCCACGGATTCTGCGGCAGGGTCTGCAGCACGACGCCTGCGCCCGCGATCAGTCCTCCCAGCACTGCGCTGGTGTCGTCGAGAGATTTGGAATACGTATAACTGGCCTGCAGCCCCAGGCCCGCCCGCGCTGAGTTCTTGCTGACGCTGCTTTGCAGGGCATGATAGGTGGAGTGCGAACGGCTGGTCATGAGACTTTCCGGGCCAAAACCTCCGATCGCTCTTCCTGTAGAGTCGAACTGAGTGAATGGCGCGAAGGCAGGATCGGCGCCGCCGTAGCTGTTTGGCGAATAGATGCTGGCCAGGTGAACCCCGGCCGTGGCCACATAGGCAACGCTGAACTTGAAATCTTTAAAATCGTGGTCGAGCCCAGCGGTGTAGCTCTCGATGTAACCGTTGCGGAAATTCTTCGCCAACCCGGTCATGTTCAGCAACTGGACCTGATTGCCCGGAGTCAGCGCCTTCAAGTCATCCTGATAGCGTTGCAGATCGACCTCTGTGTTCGGCGCCACGTGAGTGGCATCCCCGTTGGGAAACAGGAGCTTGCCCGCCGTGGTGTACGGCTGCGGGAGATTTACTGGCACGACGGCATTCTGGAAGGGCAAAGGAACACCAGGCAGCGCACTGGCGTAAAGGCCGGTGGCCAGAGGAATTGCGCCGGTCAGGAAATTGTCCTGCCACAGGTTCGGGACAATGCTGGTAATCGCGCCACCCGCGTGCAATACAGTATGACTGGTGACGGCGTAGTCGAGCGATGCGCGGGGTCCCAGGCCGCCCCAATCCATGTCATAGGGAGGCTGCGGGTTGTAGAAGAAAGGCTGCTTCGCGGTATGGTCCCAGTAGGGAACGTCTTTTCCACTTGCATCGACAAATCTTGGAATCGATGTGCGATGCTCGGCTTCGTGAATGCGGCTGTTCACTTCGTAGCGCAACCCATAGTTCAAAGTCAGGTGCGATGTAGCCTTCCACGTGTCCTGAAAATAAAAGTTGTATGCCTCGCGCCGAACCGCGGCTTCATCGAACTTGTCGCCCTTCGGTGTGACGTCCGCGGCGGCGATGACTCCGTATGAATAAGGAGTAGCGGTCAGCAGTCCCGTGAGTGAATCCGGCAGTGGGTCTCCGGGCTGGATATCGTGTGTACCGCTCGCTGAGGTGATCAACACCGGGGAATACGCCGTTCCTCCCCCAAAACTGTAAATCCCGTTTGGATTAGTTCCGAAGATCGTCGCGTCGCGATTGAACCGGATTTCCACTCCAAACTTGAAAGCGTGGTTGGAGTGCACATAGCTCATGTCGTGTTTCAGTTGGTAAAGATTCCCGTAAGATCCGAAGATCGATCCCCCGGCGGAGTTGAAGCCCTGAAACAGTCCATCACCGAAAGTGATTGCCGGCTGGGTGTGATTGATCGCGGGGAAGAATGGCGTACTGCGAATGTAGCCGAATGCAGTATCAGAAATAAAATGCGGAGAAATTGTACGCGAATATTTCACGCCGGCGTTGCGCTGGTGATCGAAGAACTGCACAGCAAAGCTGGGATCAATCGCCGTCTGATCGGGATTGGTCAGCGGCCCGGTCACCTGGTTGAGGCTGAACCGGGTCAGCAGCGAAGCTTTGTCTGAGATGCGGTGATCGACGCGCACTGAAAACTGGTCGGTGCGGGTGTAAATCTTGGAAGAGGCGGCGTAGGTGCGATCCCCATAAGCCCCTGTCGGATCATTCGGCAGAGGATAATGATTGAGAACCGGCACAATGGCTGAGTTCACCGGAACCGTCAGCGTGTCCCCTGGAAAAGTCAGAGTGTCGATACCTTGGCGCTCGGCCGCGGTCGGGACTGGAAATACCTGCGTGGTCCCCAATACCTGGCGAAAGCCCTGATACTGGCCGAAGTAAAACGTGCGGTTGCGTCCGTTGTAAATTCCGGGAAGGACCACCGGCCCCCCATTCGTAAACCCGAATTCATTGCGCACAAAAGGCGGGATCCGGCGTTCGTCGGCAACGCTCTTGTGGTCGAAATAATTGCGGGCGTCGAAGGCGGCGTTGCGGGCGAATTCAAAAAAACTGCCGTGAACCTGATTGGTGCCCGACTTGGTAATCACGTTGGTGAAGCTGGCAGCTCCGTGGCCGATCTCGGCCGACATCACCCCGGTATTGGATTGCACTTCCTGGATCGCGTCCACGTTGAAGTTGGAAAACGTCGCGCCGCCCATTTCTGGATCGGTAGTGTCGAAACCGTCCAGCGCAAATACCGTGGCCGTGCCCCGCTGTCCATTGACCGCAAATTGCTGCGTGAAGTTGGCGGCACCATTGGCGTCGGTCATGGTGCCGGCTGCCAGCAGCAACAGCTTGCTGAAATCTCGGGCGTTGAGGGGAAGACTCGAAACTTCTCCACTGGAAAGGCGCTCGCCGCCGCTGGCTTGCGCCGAAGATTCCTCGGAGACGGCAGGGACGACTCGGACCTCCGCGGTCTGGGAAGACAGTTGCAAGGAACCGGTGGTCGGAATTCCGTCCACAATCAGAATCGGGGTGGAGGAATTCCAGGTCTTCCCGCCGCTTTCGACCGAAAGCCGGTACTCGCCAGCGACGATTTCAAAGAGTATGAAATCACCGATGGCCGAAGTCGTGCTTGTGTAGCGATGGTCTCCAGCGATCGAAGTCAATTCTATGTTGGCCGCGACCACTGGCCTTCCTGCGCCGTCGCGCAGCACGCTATGCCACGATATGCGGGCAAAGGCCCCCACAATTGGCACTGCCCCGAGCACGAGAACTACCAGCAGAGCACGCAGAATTTTCCCAAGACGGATAGTCACTATGCGAACGCCCATTGTTGGGAATTATAGCCGGGGCTGTGGCGTGTCCCTTGGCATTAGAGGTGCTGCATCAATTGTTCGAATTCGGGGTGGCCGAATTGCACGAAGAGAGTAGCGGCTGTGTTCTTCAATTTCCCGTAAGCAGGCAATCCACTTATTCCGGCACATTTCCGGCAGTCCGTGACCAGCGAAGTGGGCAACCATCGCGACGGGCCCAGGCAAAGCAGAGCCCAGAGGTTCAACCACATCCTGGCAGATAGGGCATAAATTCGCACGTGTACGGCATCACGATGAAGTTCCGAAGCCAGTTCCACCGTTGAGGTATTCCGGCTCACTTCGCGGTCAGCCCACTCAGCCAGAACGGCGGCGTTGTGCGCCATTCTCCGGAGGTACTCCCTCGCCAGATGAAGACGCTTGCTCTGCAAAGCGCTGAATTGGGCATCGGAAAAATTGGAGCGCAGGAATGACGCTTCGCCGGGATCGAAGAGGAGTTCGATCTCATCCAGCTTGATAGGCTTGAGCAGCGGAATCAAGTCGTGGATGGTGCGTTCGGGCCCCCGTCGGGCGACCTGGAAAAGCACCACCAAAACAGAAAACACGATCACGGCGACGAAGGCGTAAATAATGAAATCGGCGATCATAGTTTCCGAATTCTTTTCAGCACCGCAGCATGCCGGGCCAGTTCTTCCCGGCTCATGGGTGGCACTGCATCTCTTTCAGGCTCCCGGAACTGCGGGCTGGCAAAAAACCACAACCAAAGCAACAAGGTGAAAATATATGCCATCGGAATGCCCCAAATGATCAGATCATTCAGTTTTGTTCCGATTTCAGAACGCAAGAGACTGGCCACCAGGACATAGGAGGCATAGAGCCCGAACCCCGTGACAATCCCCAGCGCAGGTTGACGCCAGCGCGCGCCAGTAAGCCAGACCAACAGCCACATGCATACAAAACAAGCACCCTGGACGAGACGCACCCCGAATGTAATCGCCAGGGCAGCCTTGGTTATCGGCTGATCCTGGGCTGGATTCGGGTTGGCCACTGTATGCAGAACGGCTACTGCAATCGTAATCAGCACTGCAACCGGAAACAAGGGCCTGAACCACCAAAAGCGAAGATAGTTACGAAACATGGATCGGAATACTTCGTACAGAGACATCAGGCCGAGCCCAGCATAAACGATCTCGCCGCCCCAATACACGTAAAAGTAAAGACCAGAAGCATGCAGCGTAGCCAGCCGGGCGATTGTGGCCGCAACCGAAAATGCGGTGTAAGTCACGAACCACGGATAGCGAGAGGTGACACGCCTGCGGAGAAGCAAGAACAGCAACACCGATTGCAGAGTAATCGGCAGCCCGAAATAGACGATGAATCCGCTGGGCGACATGGCCTGTGAGCAGCCAGCTTAACCTAGGCTGCTCACAAGCCGACAGTCGCCGATCAGTTTCCCGGTCCATTTACGCCCTACGGGGTTCAGTGTCCGCCGGTGCAGGTTTTCTGTGGGCATAGCGGAACTGGACCGCCACCGTCTGCCAGCACAGGTGTGGCGAAACTTCCAAGTAGCAGTAATAGGGTGAATGTGATTCGAAGAGCAGTTGCTTTTTGCATGGTGAATCTCCTTGTTAAGTTTTTTGGTCGAGGCTGTGCCTTTGGGCGCACCCCCCGATTTGCAGGAGCAGAATAATGCGTGCTGGGATTTCGTGAGGGAAAAGCCGCGGTTTGTCCGGAAAGCCGACGTGGGATGTTGTGTGGGGCGGGTGCCCTCGTCCGCCGTTTCTGACCTGGAGTTTCGGACAGTCCGACATTAAAAGGGGCGATCCCGAACACTCCAGTTCAAGCTTCAAAATCTCAAAATCAAGGTCAAAAACAGCGGGTGGGGGCGCTCGTCCTACGCGCCAGCGGGAGAGCCGTTCCCTACGTCCTTTCGGAGCGGACGCCCTCTTCAAACCTGCGGTATATTAGCCATTCCACGGTTTTTCCTGCCGGTTGGACCCTTAGAATGTCGCGAAGCTACCAGACCGCATTCGCTGCTCCGCCGGACGCTTCTCCGACCACGGGACTGGCCTCTGCCCACCGCTATTTCGTGTATGGAATGACCCTGCAAAGTGAGATCTCTTTGGCCCTTCCGGAGCGGGGATACGGCGGGTTGGGCCAGATCGAACTCCGCATCGCTCCCGCTCCTTATTTTTCGGCTGCGGCACGCAGCCTGGCTCGTCATCCCGATTCGGATTCTTTTTACCAGTCCATTCCTTTGCGCGACGGTTCTACCTATGTGCGTTGGCAGGGAGTAGGAGAATTCCTGATTTCGGCCGACGGTGGTCGAATCACGGGGCGCCAGCATCGTCGGGCGCACACGGAATCCTTTCAGGTGTATTTGCTGGGACAGGCTCTCTCGTATGCGCTGGTTAAGCGAGGCTTTGAACCTTTGCATGCAACGGCGATTGTGGTCAACGGGGCAGCGGCCGTTCTTCTGGGAAACAGCGGCTTCGGAAAGTCCAGTTTGGGGGCATGTTTCCTCGAAGCCGGCTACCAGCTTCTGACCGACGACCTGCTGGTGCTGAGGCCTTGTTCCGGAGGATTCATGGCTTATCCCGGACCTCCACGGATCAAACTCTTCCCCCGGCAGGCCCGGCGATTTCTGCAACGGGAAGCCGGCGGCGTTGCCATGAACTCGGGCACTGAGAAGCTAATTCTCCCGCTCGACTCAACCCGGAGCGCTCCCGGGCCAGTGCCTCTGCGGGCCATTTACACGC
>Ga0209069_10002009_pt1 | contig 10482 bp, 7 predicted proteins | sample Str013_2_FD_187202 | JGI IMG/M metagenome (GOLD analysis project Ga0209069, IMG submission 187202) | Freshwater sediment microbial communities in response to fracking from Pennsylvania, USA - Straight Creek_MetaG_SC_2013 (SPAdes) (version 2) | ecosystem: Environmental > Aquatic > Freshwater >...
GACGAGCACATCGGTCGACGCTTCGAAGAACACGATCCGCAGGCGGGTCCCGGGGTGCTCCAGTGACTCCAGAGCCGGGAGCACCTCGTCGTGATAGCGGCCGGTACCGACGACGAGGACCACACGGGAGATATCCGAACCCGGTGAGCCGGCCAGCTCCGAGACCTTCGGGATCAAGGCCGGCGGCAGGTTGTCGATTACGAACCAACCGAGATCCTCGAGGATGTCCGCCGCCTGCGAACGGCCCGCCCCGGACAATCCGGTGATGACGATGAACTCGTTCACCCCCTCAGGCTACCCAGGCCGATCGCCGTCCCGGTGCGACCGTCAGCCTCTCCCGGCACGGGCGCGTCACGCCCGCCGAGCCACGAGCAAGAGCAAACGCGGAACGGTGGCGGCCTCGGTGTACTCCGGGGCGCGGGCCAGGAACCCAGGAGGTGGCGCGGGCTCGATCATCCGCTCCAAGGTCAGTCCGGCATCGGCCAGCGCGTTCACATAGCGGCTGAGAGGACGATGCACGAAGCGGATGAAGACACCCTTTTCGACCTGCTCGATGGTCGACGCCTCCGTCAGATACGGCCCGATCCGCCAGTACTGCTCCGGTGGGTCGAGGATCTGGTCGTCAATCCATCCACTGCCTGGTGTCTGGAGGAGCGGATGGTTGAGGAAGAACACGAACCGCCCACCCGGGCTCAAGACACGGGCCACCTCGCCGATGGCGTCGTCGACGGCGTCGATGTGTTCAAAAACCAGGCACGCCACCGCCGCGTCGAACGCTCCATCGACGAAGGGCAACTGGGAGGCGCCAGCCCGGGCATAGGTGACACCGCCCCCTCGGCGCCCGGCCTCGGTGATCTGCGCCTCGGTGGGGTCGATGCCCGTAACCGTCACCCCCGTCGCGGCGAGACGACGGGCCAGCTGACCTTCGCCAGTGCCGACGTCCAACACCCGGGACCGGCCGGCCAGCCATTCGTCGGCGAGCGGGAGTATCTGCTCGGCGTACTCCGCGTCGACTCCCTCAGTGAACTCCCGTTGCCACCAGTCGGCGTGGCGCTCCCAGAGATCGGGGTCGAGATCGTCGGGAGGCGCCACGACGGCGACACTACCGATGATCGTCGAGGCGACCCCACCGTGGTCCTACGCTTCAGCCCGTGTCGGACACCGCCGTGAGCCCGTCGAGCGGAGAGGCCTCCGGCAGACCGGCACCCTCGAGTGGTGGTCTCTCCCGGCGCTGGCGCACGGCTCGGGCCTCAGGGCTGGCGTGGGTCCTGGGCGCCTTCATCGTGAGCCGCGCATTGGCCGCCGTCGCTGGCGTCCGCTTCGACGCCACCACCCTCGATAGCGCCTGGCAATTCATCGACCCAGACCTGCTTCGCCACCACTTGGCCGAGAGCCTGTACTACAGCCACACCCAGCCGCCGCTGTTCAACCTGCTCCTCGGCGCGGTCGTGAAGTTCTCCCCCTTGCCCGACGGCGTCTCGTTTCAGCTCGTCTTCCTGGCCATGGGACTGGCCCTCACCACCACCGTCTTCGCGCTGACTCGCGCCCTGGGAGGACGGCGGTTGACCGCCGTGGTGGTCACCATCGTCGCCACCTGTAGTCCCGCGGCACTGCTGTACGAGAACTGGCTCTTTTACACCTACCCCGAGGCTCTCCTCGTCACGGTGGTGGCGCTGGCGGTGTTCCGCTGGGTGGATACCGGTCGCCAAGCCTGGCTCGTCACCATCGGTCTCACGGCGACAGCCCTGGTGCTCACCCGATCGCTCTTCCACCCGGCGTGGTACCTGGTGGTGGTGGCGTTGGCCTGGTTTGGGCGCCGGCCCGCCCGTCCCCGTTACGGCCTGTTGGCGCTGGGGTTGCCGCTGCTCTTGGTGGTGGCCCTCGTGGCCAAGAACCAGATCCTGTTCGACACCCCGGGGCTGAGCTCGTGGCTGGGCATGAACCTCTGGCGCGTGTCGACCGAGCAACTACCCGATGCCACTCGCCAGCAGATGGTGGCCGACGGCCGCCTGAGTCCCCAGTCTGCGCTGCAGGCGTTCCAGACTTACGACAGCTACGCGCCGGTGGTGGCCCCGTGCACCCCCGCCCATGCCGATGTGCCCGTGCTGTCTCAGGCTCGCAAATCAACCGGTTGGGTCAACTACAACTTCGAGTGCTTCCTCCCCATCTACCGCCAGGCGCAGCGTGATGCGTTGGTGGCGGCGCGAGCCGACCCACGGGCAACGCTGGCCTCGCAAGTGGCGTCGTGGCACCTGTCGCTCCTGCCGGCCAGCGACTACCCGTACCTCACCACCAATCGCGCCAAGCTCTCCCGCTATGAGTACCCGTACAACGTCATGGCCCTCCTCCAGGTGAACACCCCCGCCCTGGTGAGCGCCCCCAACAACGAACAGGACATCTACCAGACCCCTATCGGCATCAGCCTGACGATCGTGGCGGCCTTCGGTGCGGTGGTGGCGTCGGCCTTCGCATCGCTGCGGCGGTGGCGGACCCATCGGCCTCCGACGCCCGCCATCGTGACTCGCGTCTACATCGCCGTCACGATGGTGATGGTCTTCGTCGTCGGCAACGGTCTCGAGATCCGGGAGAACAACCGGTTCCGCTGGGTCGTCGAACCGCTGATGCTGGTCATCTTGGCCATCGCCATCCAACAGCTGGCCGACCGCGTGATCGCCTCCCGACGAGCACGTTCCGCCGTCGCGACATAGCTGCGTAACGACAGGCCGATCTCCGGCCCGGATCTACGCCAGAAGCCAAGGATCAGCCGACGGGACCGTGGATCTTGGCGTACACCGCTTCGGCCACGGCGTCCGGCAGCCAGGGCAGCTCCCTGAGGTCGTCCAACTCAGCCCGCTTCACCGCGCCGACGCCGCCCATTTCCTTGACCAGGCGCTGCTTGCGGGTCGGACCCAGCCCGGTCACCCCGTCAAGCACCGACGTGGTCATGCGCTTGTTGCGGAGTTGGCGGTGATACGAGATGGCAAACCGATGGGCCTCGTCACGGATCCGTTGCAGCAGGAACAACGCCTCGCTCTGGCGGGGGATCCGGACGGGGTCTTTGTGGCCGGGCAGATAGACCTCCTCGAATCGCTTGGCCAATGAGGCGATCGGGATCTCATCGGTGAGGCCCAGCGCGTCGAGCACCCGCTCGGCCACGCTGAGCTGGCCCTTGCCGCCATCGACCAACAGCAACTGCGGCGGGTAGGCGAAGCGGCCGCTGCGTTCGCTGACCGGCTGTTTGCGCTGCTCCAGATAGTTGGTCAGGCGTCGGGTCAGCACCTCCTCCATGGCGGCGAAGTCGTCGTTTCCCGCCACCTCGCGAATCTTGAACCGCCGGTACTCGCTCTTCTTGGGGAGCCCGTCTTCGAGCACGACCATCGAGCCGACGTAGTCGCTGCCCTGGATGTGGCTCATGTCGTAACACTCGATGCGCAGCGGAGCAGCCGGCAGGGCTAGGGCCTCCTGCAACTCGTTGAGCGCCCGGGCCCGGCTGTTGTGGTCGGTGGCCCGGCGGAGCCGATGTCGATTCAGTTCCTCCGCGGCGTTGTTCTCCACCGTCTCCATGAGCGCCCGCTTGTCACCCCGTTGCGGCACCCGGATGATGACCTTGGCCTCGCGTTGTTCTCCCAGCCACCGTTCGTAGAGATCGGGGTCGGCTGACTCGACGGGGACGAGCACCTGTTGCGGCACTCCCAGAGGTGGACGGTCGTAGTACAGGCCCTCAAGGATCGAATCGACGAGCTCGCCGGGGAGAAGATCCTCGACCTTGTCGACCACGAAGCCCTTGCGACCGACGACTCGGCCACGACGCACGTAGAACACCTGCACCGCGGCCTCGAGGTCGTCCTCGGCAATGCCGATCACGTCCAGGTCCTCCGAACTGTCCACCACCATCTGCTGCTTGGCGATGGCCTTGCGCACCGAATCGAGACGATCACGCAGCCGCGCCGCCAACTCGAACTCGAGGCCGTCGGCTGCTTCGCGCATGCGGCCGTCGAGTCGAGCCACGATGGCGTCGGTGTCACCGTCGAGGAAGTCGATCAGTTCCCGCACCAGCTCGCGGTAGGCGACGTCGTCGATCTCACCAACGCATGGCCCGGAGCACTTCTCGATGTGGAACAACAGGCACGGCCGCCCCAACTTCTGGTGACGCGCCAGCTTGTTGTCTGAACAGGTCCGGATGGGGAACGTGCGCAACAGCAGGTCCAGCGTTTCGCGGATGGCATAGGCGTGGGCGTAGGGGCCGAAGTAGCGCACCCCCTTGCGCTTGGAGCCACGCATCACCATGGCCCGAGGCCACTCGTCGTCGAGAGTGACCGCCAGAAAGGGATAGGTCTTGTCGTCCCGCAGGCGGATGTTGAACCGGGGCTGGTGTTGCTTGATGAGGCTGTACTCGAGCATCAGCGCTTCAACGTCATTGCGGACCTGGATCCACTCCACCGTCTCGGCCGTCGCCACCATCTGCGCGGTTCGCGGCTGCAGATTCCTCGGATTCTGGAAGTAGTTCGACAGCCGGGAACGCAGGCTCTTGGCCTTGCCGACGTAGATGACCCGGCCCTCGACGTCTTTGAACTGGTAGCTGCCAGGGGCATCGGGAATGGTGCCGGCCGGCGGTCGTTGGATCACCTGCCCATCTTGGCGGATCGGAACCCCGATCGTGCACGTCGACACCGGTAGGGTGCCGCCCATGGAGACCCGGGCGGCCCGCTCCCGCGCTGACGTTGCCGCCTACGTCGTCGTCGCCCTCACCGCCTTGGCGTTCCTCATCCTTGCCGCGGGGCGAATCACGGCCCCCTTCGGCGACTCCGACGAGGGCATCAACGCCGCAGTGTGGTCGACCAACGCCCGGGCCCTCCGCGATCTCGGACCCTTGGAGTCGCACCTCGGCGGTCGCCGCGAGGACGGCTCGCGCTACGCCACCCACCCTCCCGCCATTGTGGTGGCAACGGCCGCGGCCCAGGTCGTGGCCGGGGATCACCCCTGGTCGAGCCGGGCACCGGCCTGGCTCGCCACCATCGTGGCTCTGGCGTTGCTCTATGGACTGGCCCGGCGAGCGGGGTTCGAGCCGACGGCTTCGGCCGGGGCCGTGGTCGCGGTGGGACTCACTCCCATGGTTCTGGTGTACGGCCCCATGCTGGACACACCGGTGGTGTGTCTGCCCTTCGGGCTGGTCGTCGTCGGGCTCTGGTACCGGGCGTGGCGAGACGATCACCCGGTCGCTCCCGGCTGGATCGTCCTGGCCGGAGCGATGGCCGGGCTGGCCGGGTGGCAGGCGGCGGTGCTCACTGGGCTCTGCGGACTTGCGCTGGTCGGGCGCGCCGTACGCCGCCGATCCACCCCCGACGGCCGACAGGCGCTGCGCTCCGCTCTCCCGTTCCTGGTGGGCGTGGCCCTCGGCGTCGGGTTGGCGCTGTTGTGGTCGTGGTGGGTCTACGGCGACTTCCACACGCTGACCACCAAGTTCAATGGACGGTCGGGGACGGCCGGAGGCGTCGGCCTGGGTGAGATGATCTCGTTCCAGGTTCCCTGGCTCTTCAATCTTCTGGGACTCTCCGTCATCGGCATCGTGGGGTGCGTGGTGGCGCTGTGGGACCAGCGGGCCCGGCCCCTGGCCGCCATGGCCCTCGCGTCCGTCGGCGTGTACGCCCTGGTGTTTCGTCAGGCGGCCGCCGGTCATCAGTACTGGAACTACTGGGCGGTGTTCCCCGCCGCCATCGGCTGGGGGTACCTCCTCCATTTGCTGCTCGTCGCCGTGCGCCAGCCCGGGGAAACGGGCGAATCCCGCCGGGCCGTCGTCGCCGTCGCCGTCCTCGTCGCCGCCGTGTGTCTGTTCAACGTCGTCCGCCCCAACCAGGCCGCCGGGTACATCGCCGACGGCCAGCGAGCGGCCGACCTCGTGGGGTCTGCAACCTTCCCCGCTGATCAGACATCGATTCCCTACATCGGCCAGCCCTATCGGCCCGATGCGTGGATTGCCTACAACACCCGTCGCACACCGGTGCCCGTGACGTCGGAGGATCAGCTCCGAGCAGTGGCCGCCGCCAACCCCAATGTCTTGGTCCTTGTGCTCGGCTCGTGTGACGCCACCGACCCGTCATTCGCGTTCTGCGCGGCAATCGTGGCGCCCGGCGACCCCCAAGCCGCCACCGACAACCACCCACCCCAACTTCTGCCTGCCTCCGAGCTCATCTACCGGATCGAGCGCGGCGGCGACTGATCCGCTCTACACTCAGAAATACCGCCGGCCTGGTTTCCGGCGACATATCGGCTCCGAGACCGACATCCCCGTGGCGCGGCGACCAGGCTGTCCCCACCGGTCAACATCGGAGCCTCCTCACTGGAGGTCCACCCACATCATGTTGCGGCTCCAAGCCCCGCTCCCCGAGCGATACACCAACGCATCCATCGACGAACTCGAAGGCTGGATCGGCGATGCCCGCTCCACCCTCGGCGACTCGGTGTTCATCCTCGGTCACCACTACCAACGCGACGAAGTCATGCGCTGGGCTGATGCCCGGGGTGACTCGTTCCGCCTTTCGGTCCTCGCCCAAGAACATCCCGAGGCCACCTCGATCGTGTTCTGCGGGGTGCACTTCATGGCGGAGTCGGCCGACATCCTCACCGGCGACCACCAACGGGTCTTGCTCCCCGACCTCAACGCCGGCTGCTCTATGGCCGACATGGCCGACATCGGCCAGGTGGAGGACGCCTGGGAGGAGTTGGGTCGGGTCACCGACCTCGAACTGCTCGTCCCCATCACCTACATGAACTCCTCCGCCGCGCTCAAGGCGTTCGTGGGCGAGCACGGGGGTGCCGTGTGCACCTCGACCAATGCTCGCGCCGTGCTCGAGTGGGCGTTCCGAGCCCGAGACGAGGGCGGCGCCGGGGGGCGCCAGGTGTTGTTCTTCCCCGACCAGCACCTCGGCCGCAACACCGGCCACGCCATGGGCTACACCGAAGCCGACATGGCGGTATGGAATCCCCGGCTCGACCTGGGTGGGCTCACCGATGTCGAGGCCAAAGACACCACCTTCCTGTTGTGGAAAGGCCATTGCTCGGTGCATCAGCGGTTCCAGCCCAGCCACGTCGAGACGTTCCGGGCCGAGCATCCCGATGGCATCGTCATCGCCCATCCCGAGTGCAGCCATGAGCTCTGCGCGGTGGCGGACCAGGTGGGCTCCACCGACTTCATCATCCGAGCCGTGGACGCCGCCCCACCCGGGGCCACCATCGCCATCGCCACGGAGATCCACCTCGTGCAACGACTGGCGGCGGAGACACCAGACAAGACGATCGTCTCGCTCGACCCGCTCATCTGCCCCTGTTCCACCATGTTTCGCATCGATGCCGCCCATCTGGCCTGGGTGCTCGAGGAACTCGTGGCGGGCAGGACGGTCAATCAGATCACGGTGGATCCCGACGTCACCGTGTGGGCCAAGGTGGCGCTGGACCGGATGCTCACCATCACCTGATCGGGCCGCTCCCGGTCGCCCGGGGACGAGCCACGAAATGAGCATCACGAACACCGAGTTCCTCCGGCGTGAAGCCGCTGAACGATGGGTCGATGTCCAACCCCGCGAGCGCGTCGAGGTCGCGCTGGTCCGCCTCGATCACCTCGAGCTGGAGGATCTCGAATCCAGCCTCCTCGAAGAGGTCCACGTACTCCCGGTGGCGAAGCCGGTTCTGGTATTGCAGCGACGGGGAGTACCGGCGCCAGGCCTTCTGGTCGAAGGTGAGAAAATTGTACGGGCCGATTCGGTCATCGAAGGACGCATAGTGGTCCTTGTAATCGATCCACGCGCTCATCACCCCCGAGGGCTTGAGGATGCGTCGACACTCGCTCAGGATGGGCACGATGTCGGCCTTCGGAATGTGTTCGAACGTGCTGGTTGACGTCACGACGTCGATCGACGCCGACTCGAGGCCGGTCGACCGTGCATCGCAAGGCGCCATGTAGGCGATGCCGTAGGCACCCAGAGCCGACGTCAAGTCGGATTCAGCTGGCCAGGGGGCGAGGCTCAAGGACGTACCAACGCGCTCCCCCGCCGGGGGCAGTCGCCGAACGATGTCTCCGACGAGATCGGTTCGGGCCAAGGGCCGGATGTCCACGAGCGTCTGGTTCGTCACCCCGAGCCCCGCCAACGCGATGGGAACGCCGAGACTCCATCCGGCACCGAACTCGTAGAAGGCAGCCTCACCGACCGCAAGAGGGAGGAGTTCGGAAACTGCCCGAAGATGGCTCTGGGCCGTCTCGACGTTCTCCACCAGCACGCTTTCGCCAACCGGCAGGGAGTGCGTCACGCGTGACTGGAGCACGTAGTTGAGCGAGTCGCCTCCGGGCACTACGGAGAGCACTCCCTGGATCGCCGCCTTCGCCCGCCAGCCGACCTTCATGTCAGCCCTTTCACCGCCCGGATCACGGGGCGAACGGTAGCACCCGCGATCTCACGATCGAGGCCCCGACACGGGCGGCCAGCCTCGTCGACCCGTGGCGAAGGCGCGTCACCCGCCGAGTCATCGGCCATGATGGTCAGACCATGGACCTGTCCGGATCAACCATCCTCCTCACCGGCGGCACCGGCTCGTTCGGCTACGCCTTTGTCGAACGTATCCTCGCCACCTGGCCCGACGCGACCGTTCGCATCTATTCCCGCGACGAGCTCAAACAATCAGAGATGCTCAAGCGCTTCGGCGACCGGCAACTGCGCTACTTCATCGGCGACATCCGCAATCGGTCCCGTCTGTCTCGTGCCACCCAGGGCGCGGACATCGTGGTGCATGCGGCGGCCATGAAACAGGTGCCCGCATGCGAATACAACCCATTCGAGGCGGTGCAGACCAACGTGTTGGGCGCGCAACATGTCGTGGACGCGGCCATCGACGCCGGCGTGGACAAGGTGATCGCGCTGTCCACCGACAAGGCGGTCAACCCGGTGAATCTCTACGGCGCGACCAAGCTCTGCGAAGAAAAGATCGTCGTGCAAGGCAACGCGTACGCCGCACAGTCCCGCACCCGCCTGTCCTGTGTCCGGTACGGAAATGTGGTCGGCTCACGGGGCTCGGTCGTGCCCTTGTTCCGAGAGCAGATCGCCCAGGGCCGGCTCACGATCACCGACGACCGGATGACCCGCTTCTGGATCACCCTCCCCCAGGCAGTTGACCTCGTGCTCTTCGGCCTGGACAAGATGGTGGGCGGTGAAATCTTCATCCCCAAGATTCCCTCGATGCGAGTGACCGATCTGGCCGAGGCCATGGCGCCGGGGCTACCCATCGAACTCATCGGCATCCGCCCTGGCGAGAAGCTCCATGAGGTTCTGCTCACCAGCGACGAGAGTCGCCACGCGATCGATGCCGGTGACGCCTACGTCGTGCTCCCCGAGCACCCGTGGTGGACGGACCATCCCCGCTGGATCGACGGCGTGCCCCTCGACAGCGAGTTCGTCTACTCGAGCGGCGGCAACGACTGGTGGCTCGAACCCGACGAGCTCAAGGCCATGTTGCCGTGATCCCCTACGGTCGCCAGCATGTCGACGACGACGACATCGCTGCGGTAGTGGCCGTGCTCAAAAGCGATTGGCTCACCCGAGGGCCAGCCGTTGATGACTTCGAGGCCCGTATCTGCGAGGTCACCGGGGCCCGCCATGCCGTGGCGTTCGCCAACGGCACCGCGGCACTGCACGGCGCCGCCTACGCCGCCGGACTAGGGCCGGGCGACACCGTGTACACCTCGCCCTTGTCGTTCGCGGCCAGCGCCAACTGCGCCCGGTATGTGGGGGCCGAGGCCGCCTTCGTGGATATCGACCCGGCCACGCTCAATGTCGACCTCACCTTGGTCCCGGACGAGGCCGATGGGCTGGTGGCGGTCCACTACGGCGGTCTCCCCGTCGACCTCGCTCGCCTGCACCGCCGCCCTCGGGTGGTCATCGAGGACGCCGCCCACGCCATTGGCTCGTTGACTCCCGACGGACCGGTCGGCAACTGCGCCCACAGTGACCTGTGCTGCTTCTCGTTCCACCCGGTGAAGACGGTGACGACGGCCGAGGGCGGAGCGGTCACCACCAATGACGACAATCTCGCCGACCGCCTCCGCCGGTTCCGTCACCACGGCATCATCGACGACCCCGAGGGCGGCGGTTGGGCCTACGACATTCCTGAACTCGGCTACAACTACCGCCTGACGGATGTGCAATGCGCTCTCGGAACGAGCCAACTCGGGAAGTTGGAGCGATTCGTGACCCGACGCAACGAGCTCGCCGAGCGCTACCGCGAGCTGCTCGGCGGCGAACCGCGGATCATCCTGCCGCCCGCCGCTCCTGAGGGCTGGCGCCACGCCTACCACCTCTTCGCCGTACAGGTCCCCGACCGGGAGCGGATCTACGACGGCTTGCACGCCGCGGGGATCCGGGTGCAGGTGCACTACGTGCCGACCTATCGGCTGGGGGCCTACCGCGACGACTGGGACCCGCTCCAGTTCCCCCAGAC